>Ga0123337_10002639_pt1 | contig 20231 bp, 15 predicted proteins | sample frozenSSSSmetaG_FD_89792 | JGI IMG/M metagenome (GOLD analysis project Ga0123337, IMG submission 89792) | Glacier valley bacterial and archeal communities from Borup Fiord, Nunavut, Canada, to study Microbial Dark Matter (Phase II) -... | ecosystem: Environmental > Aquatic > Freshwater > Ice >... | reverse complement strand
TGCTTATACCTTGCGTTTGCCATTGATCGAACAGCGCCCGCATTTTCTCTGTCTCATTTTTCATGAAACAAGATTACAAACTATATCAATTCAATAAAATATGGGTATCATCGGACGCATACTTAAGAAACGCGGCAATTAGGAAATGATCTTTTTTGTTTCATCACTTCGTCGCGGGCTCATGGAACCATGGATTAAATGGGGGTCTTTGATTTGCCGATTTTCTATAATAAGGAGAGATCCGTTGGTTTTGAATATTCTGCGGGAAAGGAATAGGATTAAAACGACCTCGCCGATATGGGTTGGCTCATCATCTGAATTTGTAGATTTTTGGATCTTCCCTAACTTTTTCTAATCTCGTAACTCCTGTTTTAAAGGGATTGTCCCAACGTGCCTGCATAACTGCTCGTAGTGCCCGTTCCTTCGATTCCAAGTTTGCATGGATTTCAATGAGGTGATGATGCATCAATGGGCGCATCCTCGTTAAAAGTGCTGTGCCTGATAAAAGTACATATATAAACTGGCTGCGTTCCGCTTTTCACTAGTGTGTTTAATCGTCTTACAATAGCTGAAATAACAGAAGTGTTTGATAATAATATACTTAACACTAATGCAGCCATTTAGTGGAGCGCGCCCGCCAGTTTTAAGCCGATCATTGTATATAGAAACAAGATTGTCCCACGGAATGACATATGATAATTGCACTCAGAGACTATTGGAATACAAATATTTTAAAAAAGTCTTTTCAAATCCTTGAGGAACGATCTATTTTTTGCTCAAGTAAATGCGAGACTTTTCCTCTTAATAGCCTAAAAGTAGTGCACCAAATTTTTGAACATAATTTTCTTATAATTATCAAACTAAAGTCCTTTCTTATCTAAACTCAACATTACTATGTCTGAACTTAATAACCAAGTTAATATAAACCCTTTTTCGTGATTATAGCTTTTAGAAAGAATGGAAATAAATAGTCTGTCATGTAATAAGTGGGATATATCATAGCAAACAGCATAATATAAAAGCAGATTTTACGCAATTGATTTATTGGTAGATATACAGCGACTATGCGTATGGCGATAATTAGCAGTGGGAATGAATACATAATGCTTCTTGTAATGTCAGCAACCAAAAAGGCAGACCCAATTGATAACATACTAGCGATTATAAGAACTATGAATTCAGGTTTGGTACTGTTTTTCCAAATAATGTAGAACGCAAGCAGGATGATCACCCATAATGATTCAAAGCTGGAAAATAGAAGAAACGGAGAAAGTTTTACCAATCTTCCATTCTTGAGAATATGAATAGCTTCTTTAGCAAGTTGGGCAAAGTCGACTTTTGTCGGAAAGCTATAAAAGTGAATCAAAATCCATCTTCCAAATATCATTGCCGCTATTGATAGCAAAAGTGCCCAATGGCCTTTTTTAATCTTAAATGACAAATAAAATGGCGTGCTTTCGGCTTGTGTGTTTATTTTTATGTCATTTCTTAAAAGGTACCAAATCCAAATAAGAGGGACCGAAAGCAGTGACCTTTCATCTGTCCAAAATGCGGCTGAATAGAAAAAAAATTGGATTGGTATGCTATTACTTGTCATTCCGATAAACATAGATACAAGTGCGAAGCCATCGAAATATCCTAAATCCCAAAAAAATATTTTTCCTAAAAACATAAAACTCAGGCAAATCGTTAGCCATCTCACAGTGACGATATCAGGCACATACTGCTTAAGGAACTTAATAAATAATAAAATAAATACAAATCCGGAAGTGTACTCGAGTGCTATCAAAAAATGTGCTAATGCTAGCAAATTGCATTCAAAGCACAGCTTGCCAAGCAATGGTGCAACTAGACGAAAAGTAAGTTTTGAAACGTGATGAGCAACTGGATAGTTTGATTGAGTTGTTAGGATGCCGTGTGACTGTTTCTCCAGATGTAACCAGGTAGGCGAAGTGGAAAGATTAGTAAATTTGTTATGTATGATAATGAGCGCATCCCCCCCTGTTAAAATTATTAGCCCCACGGTAATTATTGCGAGTCGGAAATCAGTATTGCCATATTTATCCAGAAACTTAAGAACTCTGTTTTCGAAGGTAATTTTGAGTTGTTTTAGGGATAAATATACTTGTATATCTCGTTGTGGGTTTTCCATATTTTATAATCAGATTTTTAGAATCAATTATTGGTGGGTGGATTCGATGTAACTTATTCTCACAATTCTATTGAATTGGACAGATTTTTTATACTCTGGTTAAATACAACTTCTAAATTTTCAAATATTTGTTAGAATCTCGTTTAGTTTGTATGTTTTGGTCTTGTATTTTACGGGCAACAAATGGTTTTTGCTATATCTGGTGTTTCGCCGCATCTTGCTGTTATTTACTTAACGCAAGAAGCTAGGATACCTCACGCTGTTGAATTAAATCTCTCCACACCTTTTATTTTTTTATTTTGAAGAAATTTTCAAAGTTGTTCTTGGGTTGAACGCTCAAAAATAGCAAAAGAATACAGGACGCTTTTAAACTTTAAAGACAATTGCTCGGATGTGGGAATTAAATCGATGGTATCTTAAAAAAATACGAAAGTTTGCTAGCTTTCCAACACTCAAAATGAAACCAAAAACCAATGTAGTGCCATCACGCCCGCTAACCCTGTGACGGAAACCAACGTTTCCATAATTGACCATGTCTTTAAAGTGTCAGTCATTGAAAGTTGAAAATATTCACGGAATAGCCAGAAGCCGGTATCGTTTACATGGGAGAACATCATACTGCCTGCTCCGATACTCAATACCATCAGGTTGGGATCAACACCTGATGATTTGAGCAGAGGAAACATAAAGCCCGCGGTTGTAATGCCAGATACAGTGGAGGATCCAACACAAACGCGGAGTAGTGCAGCCATACCCCAGCCCAGGACATATGGGTGCACCGTTGAATGCTCCATCATATAGGAGATTGATTGACTCACACCTCCATCTGTTAAAACTTGTTTGAATGCGCCGGCTCCTCCAAAGATAAGCAAGAGCATCGCGATATCCTTAATCGCTTCCGTCAGCAGATTGGTCACCTCCTGCATTGATTTGCCGCGTCTCAAGCCAAGTGTAAAAGAAGCTAGGATTACAGCTGAAAACATACTAATGGTCGGCTCTCCAACGAAAAGCAACACCTTTCTTGTCCACGAGTCTGCTTGTAAAAAAGGGCTGAATACCGTACTTATTCCAATGAGCAGCAGTGGAAACAGGAGTGTGAAAAAACTCGTGAAAGTTGATGGCGCTTTGTCAAAATTTATATCCGGGGCAATGAATGCAGGGTTTGGTAAGTTGGTATATTTCTTTATCGTAGACCCGAATAAGGCCCCTGATACCAATATGGCCGGTATGGAAATAATTATCCCGTAAAAAAGGGTTGTGCCCATCGATGCGTTAAATTGTTTCAATATGGCTAGCGGGGCAGGGTGAGGGGGCAGGAATCCCTGGGTAACTGACAGAGAGGCTAACATTGGCAATCCAATGTAGAGCGCCGGCAATTTGTATCGATAGGCAACGGTTATGACTACGGGGGTGAGTAACATAAATCCAACTGAGTAGAATAACGGTAAACCCACTATGAATCCGGTAATCATAAATGCCCACCGGGCGTTTGAAGTCCCGACTACTTCAATTAATTTGAAAGCTATACGTTCAGCAGCACCACTTTGAGCAACCAGTTTACCCAGCATAGCTCCCAATGCAATGATGGCCGTTATCGAGCCTAGCGTACCGCCGATCCCCTTTTGAATAGCATCAATGATTGCTAGGCCAGGTAGCCCAAGTGCTAATCCGACACCTACGGAAACTGCAAGAAATGACAGGAAAGGGTTTAACCGAACGATTGAGATGAGCGCAATCAGCGCCAAAATACCAATCAATGTAATCGCCAGAGACATTCGTTTATTTATATTTATGAATCATCAAATACTTGCTGATCTATTGCAATAAATAACAAGCCTGTAAATGCAATCAATCTACTTGCGCAGCAGATGGAAAGGAGCAATTCCAGGAGCAAATTCAGTGTACTTTTTAATGGATTAATTGCTCCTTCAACCGTATCATTTCCTGAGTATTTAGGTAGAAATGTTGATTTGTTTCTTCTATTGGAAGGATATGAAATTGTATGAAGCAAGCAAAGTCCGGGTGTCTTCACACATCAGCAACAATTACAATACGGCATTAATGGGCGTCTTATGATCACAGGCGCAAACAAAATGAGGATGTACACGATATACAAACTTTGGTAGTTTCTGTCCTGCATAGAGGGTAATTTTGGCAGATATCTTTGTATAAAACCATTATGGACTACCATTTACTTAGCGATGAATTACTGGTTAAACTGTTGCGCGTCGAGGATAAAGGTGCATTCAATGAGATCTACAAGAGATATTGGAAGGAACTTTTCAAATCCTCTCAGCGAAAGGTCAAATCAGAATCGGTTATCGAGGAATTACTTCAAAACGTTTTTTTGAGTCTTTGGGAAAAACGAACCACACATCAGATTGAGAATTTGGGAGGATATCTGTTTAATTCACTGAAGTACCAAATCATCAATCATTACAGGGCGCTGATTCTTGCTGAGAAATATGCCGATTTTGCACATGCCAAGCTTGAACAATATGATTCGTCACCTGAGGAGTCTGTTAACTTCCAGGATATTACGGCGATCTTCGATAAGGTTTTAAAACAGTTGCCAGAGAAAACGAGTCGGATCTTCCATATGAGCCGTCTTGAATACAAAACCACGCGCGAAATATCGGAGATTCTCAATCTGCCGGAACGGACGGTGGAATACCACATCACACAGTCACTACGATTGCTCCGCCAACAACTCAAAGACTTTCTTCCCTCAGGGATTATCTTCTTGTTATTCAATTATTGAATTGGATAATATCAGGAATATTTGATAATAACTCCATTTTGGTATAAACTTTCTAATAATCAATAAAATAATCTTGCGGTCTGGCGCGCTCAGACCGACTATCTATTTATAAAGCCTAAAGAATGAGTCGTAATTCGTTTGCATCATTATTGAAAAAATATCAGTCAGGAAATGCCAGCCCCGATGAGAGGAAGGTTGTAGAGCAGTGGTATGCCCTACTGGAAGAAGAACCCCGCACACTGAACGCAAAAGAGTGGGATCGTCTTGAGAGCCGCCTTTGGCAACGTGTTAAGGCCACGTCTTTTGGTGAAGAGGAAGTGGAAGGTGCGGCGATCATACCGTTGTGGAGACGCCCGATATTCACAGCGGGTGCTGCTGCATGCATTGTGATTATGCTGGCCGCAGGTTTCTTTTACAGCAAAAAGACGGTTTTAACAGCATCCGTACTTAACAGCGAGGATGCTGCAATGGCGATTGTGGTGAACAGAGGCTTATCGATTATGCCGGTTTTACTTGAAGATTCCAGTAAAGTCTGGATTAGCCCCGGTGGTGTGCTGCGTTATCCAAAACATTTTCTGGCCAAGAAAAGAGAGGTTTTCTTAATCGGGGAGGCCTTTTTTCAAATAGCTGAAAATGCGAACAGGCCATTTTTTGTGAATGCAGGTAATATTACTACGAAAGTACTTGGTACAAGTTTCAGGATTAAGGCTCCTCAGAACGGATCAGAGGTTGAAGTTTCCGTCAAAACCGGCAAGGTCTCTGTGTATGAGAAGGGCAAAGAGGAAGTGGCACACTCCAGTAAAAATGGAAATGGTGTTATTCTCAATCCCAACCACCAAGTAACATTCCTGACGAAAAGCAAATTGTTTGTCACGCGCTTGGTTGATGAACCCGTTGCCTTACCTGATGAAAACCCGGTGGCGGCGGATCCCTTTAATTTTAACGATATGCCGCTTTCAAAGGTGATTATTCAACTGGAACAGACCTACAGGATTGACCTGGAAGTGGAAAGGAAATCCCTGGGTGACTGTCCGCTGACAGCTAACCTTTCGCAAAAGGGGCTGTACGCACAATTGGACCTACTATGTGCTGCAATTCAGGGTACTTATGAGGTGAAGGGTACAACAATTCTTATCAGTGGCAAAGGGTGCGAATAATATTTTTAACCAAACTTCTAAAGCATGAACGTAGATATATGAAACAAAAAAGCTGACAATGTCCTACCATTGTCAGCTCATAATACCCCTTCGACAGAAGCTGCACAAACAGGACTCACTTGTGAAAGTGAGCGGGCTTTGTTTTGCCTGATTCTTACTCTAAACAAAACACTTAAATGTATGAAAAAATCTGTAAAACGAAGTAGGTTACTTCTCAGAATTATGAAACTATCAGTTGTACAAATGGTTCTGGGGATGGTTTTTTCCGGAGTTACCCTGGCTTTCGAGGGCAGGGCACAGGATTTTTTGAACAAATCGATTACAATAAGCGTCGAGGATACGAAACTGAGAGCTGTGCTGACCTTGATAGAAAAGCAGGCCGATGTCCGTTTCGTATATAGTTCAAGGGCCATAAAAGTCGACAGAAAAATCTCCGTAAAAACCAATGGCCAGCGACTGTCTGAAGTGCTGTTTAAAATCCTGGACCCACTAAAAATAAACTATCGGATCGTGGAGGGGCAGATCATTCTGAATCCGATTGATAATGAGCCAGCTCCTGAAAAGGAAGCATCTGTACTCAATACATTCGCAGATACGAAAGTGGCTGAAAAAGTGACTGATCTGGGTGTCAAAGGCAAAGTCATGGATGATAATGGGGAAGTTTTGCCCGGCGTAAATGTGGTCCAGAAGGGAACCCAAAAAGGAACATCCACGGATGGAGACGGAAATTTCAGTATCGAGGTAAGCGACCCGAGGGCAATTCTAGTGTTCTCTTTCGTGGGTTATGCCACGCAGGAAATACAGGTGGGCAATAAGACGAGCTTTGATATTACACTCAAAGTGAATGATAAGGCACTGCAGGAAGTTATTGTGGTGGGATACGGAACACAGACCAAAGCCAACCTTACCGGGGCCGTGTCATCTGTGAGCGGTGCGGTACTGGAAAGCAGACCGCTCGTCAATCTGGCGCAGGGATTACAGGGACTTGTGCCCAACCTGAACATTAATCTCAACAGCGGAGCACCCGGCAAAGGCGCATCCTACAACATCCGCGGAAATACGTCCATTAACGGAGGAGGCCCGCTGATCCTCGTAGATGGGGTTCAGATGGACCCAAACCTGATTAATCCGGCTGATGTGGCGAGTGTAACCGTATTGAAAGATGCGGCTTCGGCTGCCATATATGGTGTCCGCGGAGCGTATGGGGTGATTTTGATCACGACGAAAACACCGAGCAAGAACAATCCGCTTCGGGTCAATTATTCCACTTCATTCACGTCGTCCCGGCCGACCCGTCTGCCCAAATATGTAAACTCGGTCGATTATATCGCGATGAATCGTGAGGCAGATGCGACTGGTGGCCGAACTGGTGGTGCGCAGGCCAGTAATAAGTTTACCGAACTGGATATGGAAAACGCTACGAAATATTTTAACGATCCGGTAAATAACCTGCCTGTTTATGTAGATCCGGGCAATCCTTCCATTTACAGATATGTGGGCAACACCGACTGGATTAAGGAATTATACAATGGCGGTGCACCGATGATGGATCATAATCTTTCTCTTTCAGGCGGGGAAAATAAAACATCCTTCGTAGCATCGCTTGGCTACCTGGATCAGAAAGGAATTTTGAAAATAACAGATCAGAAATTTAAGCGGTACAATGCCAGCCTGAAAGTCAATACTGAGGTAACCAAATGGCTGGATCTGAATTTCAGAATGAACCTGAACCGTACAGAAAATGCTACTGCCAGTGACCGTAACAGAACCGGGATGGCCGAAAGCCGCATTGGCGGTGACCTGAGGCCAAATATGCCGGTTTATCATCCTGACGGCCATTTTTCAGGCCAGGGCAACTGGACCAACCCTATCGCTCTGGCTACTTTGAACGGAAGAATGAAAACGCAAGCCAATGATCTGTGGCTCACAGGAGGTTTTATCCTTAAACCGATTCCGAGACTCAGGATCGTGTCGGATTTCACATGGAATAATTTTCAAAGAAACGAGCAGGAGCATCAGAAGGAATATTATGAATATGGCGTGGATGGCATTCTGCTGGGGAGTTTCCCATGGACCAAGCCGACCAGAGTGATCGAGCGTAACGACAACGACTATTATACGGTGATCAACTCTTATGCAGATTACGAGTTTAATCTGGGCGGCAAGCATTACTTAAAAGCCATGGTGGGTTATAATCAGGAACTCAAACAAACCAAATTTGTCTCTACATCGGTAAAAAATCTGATCGATCCCACGATGCCGGCTATTAATCTCAACAATGACGACAGGCCGATCGTAGGTGGTACACAGGGAGATTGGGCGGTAAGCGGTACGTTTTTCAGGCTGAATTACGATTTCGCAAAAAAGTATCTGTTGGAAGTTAACGGCAGGTACGATGGAACTTCCCGTTTCCCGAGGGGCAACCGATACGTTTTCCTGCCCTCGGTCTCTGCGGGGTGGCGTATCTCGGAAGAGGCATTTTTCGCGCCTTTGGCCAATATCGTCAATGATTTGAAACTCAGGGCTTCTTATGGAAAGCTGGGTAATCAGGCGGGAGACCAGCTTGGTAACTATCCCTATCTCGCGACAATGCCCGCAGGTACTATCGGCTATATATTCGGAAGTCAGCAGGGTACGGCCGTGAGTGTACCAGGATTGATCAGTCCCAATTTTACCTGGGAAAAGGTCACGAGTGTGAATGTAGGGCTCGACTTTGATGTGCTGCAAAACAGGCTTACCACAAGTTTCGACTGGTATATTCGCGATACCAGGGATATGATCGTGGGTGCGTTTCCTTTGCCGTCTGTGTTGGGTACGAGTCCGCCGAGAAGGAATGCCGCTGACATGCGAACAAAAGGCTGGGAATTGAGCACCACCTGGAAAGACAGGATCAATTCCGACTGGAGCTACAACATCACACTGGCGCTTTCGGATTACACATCAAAAATCACGAAGTACGATTTGAATGACACCAAAACCATTGGTAGCAGATATCAGGGCGAAACGCTTGGCGAGATCTGGGGCTACGATACAGAAGGGTTTTTTAAGACAGATGATGAAGCGGCGAAGTTTGACCAGAAGCAGTTATGGGCCGGAACCTGGCTTGCGGGAGATATCCGTTTCAAAGACCTGAACGGAGATGGGAAAATCACAAGGGGAACCAATACTGTGGGAGATCCGGGCGACAGGAAAATTATTGGTAACAATACCCCTCGCTACCAGTTTGGCCTTAATCTTGCGACTCAATACAAGGGCTTCGATTTTACCGTCCTGTTTCAGGGTATTGGTATGCGCAATGTCGCTGTTGAAGGGCAGGAGTTCTGGGGATTCACCAATGAGTGGCAGATTCCGTTAAAGCACAATCTGGATTACTGGACACCAACAGCTACAGAGGCGTATTTTCCACGTCTGAGATTAGGAGGAGGAGGTAATTTTCAGGTACAGACCAAGTACATTCAAAATGCGGCCTATATGCGTATGAAGAACCTTTCGTTTGGATACGCCATACCGCAAACATTGACGAATCGGATCAAGATTAAAAATGTCCGGGTATATGTTACTGCGCAGAATCTGTTTGAATTTACCAAATTCTACAAATCACAGGATCCTGAGACGGTCAATCAAAACACATATCCGCTGAACCGTTCTATTTCAGCTGGTTTACAAATAGGTTTATAAATCATAATCACATCCAATTATGAATATCAAAAAATATACTTTGCTTTTCATAGTCATCTCTTTGATTGGCTATTCGTGCAAGAAAGAAGATTTTCTGGACCTGTATCCAAAGGATGCTATCACGGAACAGACCTTTTTCAAAAATGAAAATGACCTGAAATTGTATGCAAACCAGTTTTACCCGTTGCTTCCCGTGCAACCGGGGTTGTCAGAAAATAACTCCGATAACTTCGTCCCAAGCACCCGGGATGCTTTTCTGGCTGGGACCTATGTACTGCCGGTCACAGGTGGTGGCTGGACGTGGGTCAACGAACGTAATGTGAACTTCTTTCTGAACAGGTACCAGAAAGCGGACATCAGCCAGGTGATCAAAAATAAATATGTCGCGGAGGTACGCATGTTCCGGGCCTATTTTTACTGGAGAAAAGTGGTTCAATTTGGCGATGTACCCTGGTTGAGTAAGGACCTCAATGACCTGTCGGCGGAATTGTACGCGCCTAAAAACACGCAGAAGCAGGTCATGGATTCAGTACTGACCGATCTTGATTTTGCTATTGCCAACCTACCGCTGCCCAAAGATGCCGAAATCGGGCGACTACACAAATACGCCGCTGCAACACTGAAATCCCGTATTTGTTTATGGGAGGGTACTTTCAGGAAATATCACGGCACGGGGGACGAAAAAAAGTTTCTCCAGGAAGCTGCCAATGCCGCCGAAATGGTGATCAGTTCCGGACTTTATGATATTTATAGCACCGGAAGCCCGAACACAGATTATTATAATCTTTTTATCCAGGAAGAATTAAGTACCAATCGGGAAGCTATCTTACCCATGCGTTATCTCAAAGATATTGTCATGCAGGGGCTTACGAGGACATTGGGCGAGTCGGGGACAGGATTCAGTAAGAATTTTGTCAGGTCATTTTTAAGTAAAGACGGCCTTCCTACCAGTCTGAGTCCGTTGTACAAGGGGGATAATACCATTGAAGATGAAGCCTCCGGACGCGATCCGAGATTCAAGCAACTCATTGCTACCCGCGGTTTTGTGTATCAGATCGGGGCCAATGGTTCAAAAGATACGATCAACCTGCCCAGAATCGGCTCCAATACCGCCCCGACGGGATATCAGATGGTGAAGGGAAGATCCCCGGATCTGGTCCAGTGGAATGCACTTCAATCCACTTTGGACTTGTTTATTTTCCGCTATGCAGAAACCTTGTTGAATTTTGCGGAAGCCAAAGCCGAACTCGGTGATGCAGATCAGGTTGTCCTGGACAAATCGGTTAACAAGATCAGGGCCAGGGTTGCAATGCCGGCCATGAAGGTTAATGTCATCAAGGACCCTACATCCGACTTCCCTGAGATCCCTGCATTGATCGATGAAATCCGCCGCGAACGCAGAATTGAACTTGCTGCCGAAGGTTTCCGCCTGGATGACCTGCTCAGATGGAAAGCGGGCAAGCAGTTTGAAAAGCCGGAGACTATTCTGGGAATGAAATTATCTCCTGAATACAGAGCGCAATATCCGGCAAGCCAGGTAAGCGGGATTATTGTAGACGCCAACAATTACATCCGTATTTACAGCAACTTAAACAACAGGACCTGGAACGACAAAATGTATCATTACCCGATACCGACACAGGAACTTTCGTTAAATCCCAAGTTAGCACCTCAAAACACCGGATGGTAAAAAGTTTGAACAGAGGGCCGAAATACCCTCTGTCTCATTCAATCAGGTGCTGGAACACATTGGGTAGTCCAAATCCGGGCTCGGGATGTATTTAAAACACATTTAATCAATACTATTTTGCTAAACCAATCTTTTCTACGTTACTTTTTTTACCTGCTAATAACCGGAATTTGCCTCGCCTCGTACGGAGTAAAGGCCCAGGTTCCGATCCCATCAGCTCCACAGCTGTACTGGCAAAAGCAGGAGCGGATCATGTTCATTCACTTTGCGCCCAATACCTGGACAGGCCTTTCGCAGGACGACAATTCACTTCCTTTGAACCGGATCAATCCAACCAAACTGGATACCGATCAATGGTGCAGGACTGCCAAGTTATTTGGTGCCAGAATGATCGTTTTCGTGGCCAAACATTCGGGCGGGTTTTGCTGGTGGCAGACCACTACTACCGACTATGGTGTCAGGAATATTCCCTGGCGGGATGGTAAGGGTGATCTGCTTGCTGATATCTCCAAATCCTGTGACAAATTCGGGATGGACCTGGGTGTGTACATTTATCCTGGTGACAAGACCTGGGGTGCGGGATTAGGAAGTGGCGGAAAAACGAAGGATCCGGCCAAACAGGAAGCATACAGCAAAATTTTCCGTCAGCAGCTTACCGAAGTTTTAACCAAATACAAGCCCATGAAAGAAGTCTGGTTCGATGGCAGCTGCGTGATCGACATATCCGATATTTTAAAAAAACATGCTTCTGATGCAGTCATTTTTCAGGGTACTTCAGCTACGATTCGCTGGGTTGGCAACGAACGTGGCATAGCGCCTTATCCCAATTGGTATACTGTAAAAAACAGTGATCTTGTCACTGGTACCTCCCACGCATTACACTCAGATCCTGACGGCGATACGTATGCGCCTGTCGAAGTAGATGTCCCTTTTCTGATGTCTCCAAAGCATTATAAATGGTTCTGGGCACCGAAAAGTGACAGTTTGATTTTGAGTGTTCCGGAGCTGATGGATATTTATTACAAATCTGTAGGGCGCGGAAGTGTCCTTCTCCTGAATGCAACGCCCGATACAACTGGCCTGATCCCTGCTTCGCATGTGGCACGTTATGAGGAGTTTGGAAAGGAAATTGAAAGACGATTTGCTAAACCTTTGAAATCGATTTCTGGAACGGGGCGTGAGCTTACGATTGATTTGGGAAAAGCAACGGTCGTCAATCATGTGGTGATCCGGGAGGATATTTCAAAAGGTCAGCGGGTGAGGAAATATGTCCTGGAAGGACTGGATCAGGGTAAATGGGTCAAAATAAAAGAGGGCTCCTCAGTGGGAAGTAAGCGCATTGAGGCATTTGATAAGGTTAAGTTCAATAAAGTGCGGTTGAGAATAACAGAGGCGAAGTCTACTCCTATCATTGAAAACTTTGCTTTATACAACATCGTGAATCTTCCTGTACAAAAGAATTCAGGCGTTGAAAATTTGCCGGTTTCAGTAGGCGGGTGGGATGACAAGACTTTTGGTGCTGAATGGCAGGATTTCAGACTTGATCTCACACCGCAATTTGTTGATAAGGTTGGTCAATTTGAATTGAAGTTTCAATACATCAGCCATGATCGTGACCAGAAGGAATACGGGCTTGAGTTTGAAGATTGGAAAATTGAAATGTACGGAGGGCAGAAGAAAGACGCCATTAAAAAAACAGGCAGAGATACATTTTTGATCAATTATTCGCAGCATACGACAAAGGCAACGACGTCACCGATTATTTTCACAGCCCGGGTACGGTCGAAACCTGGAAAATCGATTGGTAATATTGATCTTAAAATGATTGATTTCAAATAAAAGGACTTTGCCAAAATGAAAAGCCTCATTGTCCTGATCCTTGTTTTTGTGGTAAACACCACCCATGCACAAAGTTCGGCGGGGACGATACCACAGCCGGAAACACCGCATGTTTCCGGGGATTATATTCACATTTACGATCCGGCAGGTGACGTTTTTCCGGGCCCCGATACAAAGGATTTGAAAAGCGGTTCATTTTATCCGTCGTGGCAACCCAACGACCATTGCTTCATAAAAGGCGGCGACAAGAGGTGGCATTCGTTCGGTATTACGCACCCGACTTCAGAAACGGGTCAGTCGCGTCATCAGGGTGAGTTTTTGTCGTTTCACGCAGTATCCGGTAAAGAAACCTTTGCCGGATCTTTGAAGGACCGTTCCTGGATCGACAAGCCCAAAGTGCTGGCGCCGCAACAACGCCCCGGCGAAAGTGCAGCCAACCATGCACCTACGATTGTAAAGCAAGGTGATGTATACAAAATGGTCTACGGACCTGCACCGTTCCGTATGGCCACTTCGCCAGACCTGTACGACTGGACACCGGTCGGGCCAATGGCTGTCAATGAAAAAAGCGGACGCGATCCCAGCCTTTCTTTGATTGGTGATACCTATTATCTCGTCTATTGTGCAGGTAACAGTGTGCAAGCCGCTACGAGCAGAGATCTTCAAACCTGGTCACAACCGGTAGAAATATTCAGGCCGGAGATTGCGAGCTATCAGTGCGAATCGCCAACGCTTGTGAAACGGAAAGGCCAGTTCTATCTTTTCTGGTGCTTGTGGGATACAGCGGATAAAAACGGCAATGGTTACGGAAACCGCTCTTTCGTGTATAGTTCGGACGATCCACTTGATTTTCAAAAACGGCCGCTTTTAACTGAACTGCAGACCCACGCGCCCGAGGTTTTTCAGGATGAGAAAGGAGATTGGTTTATTTCTAGTGCACAATACCCCAGCCGCGGAATCAGTGTCGCAAAACTAATTTGGAAGTAGTTATTTGAGTGGTCGTTTTACTTCCAGGGCCAATGGTTGAGAACCAAAAGCTGACCGCAAACCATTTATACCGGTTCACTTTTTAAAACGAATTATGAAAAATTACATCCTTTTCCTCATATTCTTTACACTAGTATCCGCTGCTCATGCACAGCCCAAAGACATGCTTCCTTCGAAAGCGCAGCTGAAATGGGCTGATGCAGAAATTGGGGTCATGTATCATTTGGACATGCAGGTTTTTGAACCAGCCTATGAGTTTCGGAAAGACTGGAATTATCAGCCTGATGTTTCGAAATTCAACCCGAAGGAGCTGGATACCGACCAGTGGATCAAGTCGGCAAAAGCCGCAGGTGCAACCTATGCGGTACTCGTAGCCAAGCATTGCAGCGGATTTAGTTTATGGCCAACCAAAGCACATGAATACAGCGTAAAAAATGCCCCTTGGAGGAATGGAGAGGGAGATATAGTTAAAGATTTTATTGCTTCCTGTAAAAAGTATGGCGTTAAACCGGGCCTTTACGCGAGCGCGTCTGTGAACGCTTTTTTGAAAGTCAACAATCCCGGAAGAGTAATATCCGGCAATGCGGCAGATCAGGAAAAGTATAAAGAAGTGGTCAAAACCCAGCTCACGGAATTGTGGTCGCAGTACGGCGAATTATTTGAGATCTGGTTTGATGGCGGCGTACTGCCTGCCGACAAAGGCGGTATCGATATGCGTACACTTTTACAAAAATACCAACCCAACGCAGCGGCGTTCCAGGGACCCTACGGTTATAAAAATAACATCCGCTGGGTAGGTAATGAAAGTGGGGTCGCACCGTATCCTTGCTGGTCACGGGCCGACTCGACCACGTCTGCAACGGGTGTTGTGGAAATTAAGGGATTAAACGGCAACCCCGACGGTGGTTTCTGGTGTCCGGGGGAGGCGGATTTTGCATTGCGTAAAAACGCTTTTCAGGGAGGATGGTTCTGGAAGGAAGGGCAGGAGGATAAAATACGCACACTCACTGATCTTCGCACGAGGTACGATGAGACCGTGGGCAGGAATACAAATATGATATTGGGTGTAGTGGTAGATAACCGAGGCCTGGTGCCTGAGGCTGACGTGAAACGCCTGGCCGAATTTGGCGACGCATTAACGCAAAGATTTGCAAAATCTTTGGGGAGTACGTCCGGGAAAAACAACGAGCTCGTTGTCAATTTTAATGCTTCTCAACTGGTTAGCGATGTGGTGATTCAGGAGGATATTTCCAAAGGAGAGCGAGTTCGTGAATACAAGCTATATGGCAGGCAGGGAAATAGCTGGAAACAGATCGCGCACGGATCGAGTATTGGTCATAAGCGGATTGAGGTCATCAAGGATGGCGAGTATTCGGGAATAAAATTGGAAATTGTGAAGTCCGACGGGAAGCCAGGGATAAAAAACCTTCAGATCTATTAATTTTTCAAGCTCACTTTTCTGACCTTTTACCATTACTCCATGCGATTCGCCCTCTTTTTGGTCTTTGTTTTTTTCTCAATCAAAGGTTTTAGCCAAAACAAGATCCGCGTTGCCTGCGTCGGCAACAGCATCACATACGGTGCCAGGGTCGAAAATAGGGAAACCAACAACTATCCCGCTCAGTTGGGAGCGATGCTGGGAGCAGGGTATGAGGTCAAGAATTTTGGTAAAAATGGTGCGACTTTATTACGCAAGGGTAATTTGCCATACTGGACATCTGACGAATACAAAAAAGCGCTGGACTACAATCCCGATCTCGTATTCATCAAGCTTGGCACAAACGACAGTAAACCGGTAAACAGGGTTTTTCTGGATGAATATGTCAATGATTACAAGGAACTTATTGCATCATTTCAAGCACTTTCCAGCCATCCACGAATCGTGCTGCTGGTGCCTGTCCCTGTGTTTTCAGTTGACACCACGGGTATTACAGCTTCCGTCGTTGAGAAGCAAATTATTCCAAAAGTGCGCCAGGTGGCTTATGAAACAGGATCAGAGATTGTTAATTTATACAATTTATTTCTGGATGCGCCTGAGCTGCTTCCGGACAAAGTGCATCCAAATGCAGAAGGCGCTACCCGTATTGCAAAACGGATCTATGAATTCATCACCCGACCCGAAGATCTTTCTTTTTCACTTATTAAAAACTTGAGTAAAACGGGCATCGCATTTAATTTTCATGGTTTTCAGGGCTATGATATGACGTTCGAAGGCCGCAATGCAAAAATTGTGGTTCCAAAACGACCTGCCAATGGTCATTCCTGGATCTGGCGTGCCCGGTTTTGGGGGCACGAACCTCAGACGGACATTGCGTTGCTGGAACGAGGCTTTCATGTTGTATACTGCGATGTGGCCGAAATGTTTGGCAATGATGCGTCCATGAATATCTGGAATGCCTGGTACCAAATGCTGACAAAGGCCGGACTGTCTGACAAATCGGCGATGGAAGGGATGAGCCGGGGAGGTGTTTACATCTACCGCTGGGCTTTCAAATATCCGGAACGGGTGTCCTGTGTTTACGCCGACGCGCCCGTGCTCGACCTGAAAAGCTGGCCGGGTGGAAAGGGTAAAGGCAAAGGAAGTGTGGAGACCTGGGAGACTTTCAAGAAGGATTTTAATCTGGCCTCGGAACAGGAAGCCTTGGCTTTTAAAGGTAATCCTGTAGATCTGACAAAGGACATTGCCAGGGGTGGTTATCCATTGCTTCACGTTGTAGGCGATGCCGATGACGTGGTCCCTGTTGCTGAAAACAGTGATATTTTTGAACAAAAGATCAAAGCTGCCGGAGGGGATATTCAGGTAATTCATAAACCGGGCATCAATCACCATCCGCACAGCCTGCCCAATCCGCAAATGATCGTGGACTTTGTTTTGAAAGCGACAAATAAATAATGTTCAGATTTGAAATTCAGAGGTAGCGACTGTCAATGTGTGTCGCTAAGGGTGGTGAAACGGGTGATGATGCCTAGTCGTTTATGATAACAGCGATTCCATCACAGGCCGCCCACCCTCCATATATTTAACCAGGCTTTGTTTAATAAAATAGATTTGACCAAAACGCTTCACGTGATCGATCTCTATCTCGTGTTTCTACAGGGTTTGACTTGAAACTCCAAATATTTCTTTAGCCTTTTTCAAAGAAATGTAATTTTCCAGATCTACGCCTGGGTTGTGTTTACTTGCCGCCGTTATGCGGGTCAGTATTCGCCGCTCCGATTCCTCCAGCATGGCAGCGAAGCGTTGTTCGAGTATTTCGAATGGGTTTTCCATATGATCTAATGAGATTTGGTTAAGAATACCCGTAAGATAAAAAAGGAGCCTTGCGAGCCCCTCTAGCATGTTTGTGACGCAATCCCACCGGCTCCTGAGTGGCTCGAAAAACTTAAACTGATAGGCGTATATAAATTTGTGTAGAAATCGAGTTCGATAAAAGAGATTAAGGACAAATTAATATCCTTGTTACGGGAGTTTATAATTCGAAATCTGACCCGACAAAGAAACATTACAAATTTCCATCTGACCCAAAAGATAATGATCGTTAATTACACACAACAGGGATGGGAGATAATTTTGCAGCGTTCCCATGGACTTCTCGCTGCTCAAATCTGTGGCCATTGGCGCAAAGATAGACAGCCCAAAAGGTGGGTAGAAACATTGATTGCGGCTGCTGAACATGATGATATGAGTAACGAGCTGAACTTTCCAGATCTGATACATAAAAATGGTGGGCCCAAAAATTTCAAAATGTCCGATTTCGAGCCTGGTCGTTGTGAGGCTCTGATCGAACTGGCACTTGGGAAAGGCCGTTTCATCGGGCTACTGATTTCGAGACACATCCAGTTTCTGTATGCAAAGGACCCTGCTGCAAAGCTGTACATCAAAAAGTTAATTAAACGGGAAATCACATGGCTTCAAGAAGCGCAGACGACATTGGACGAAATATCGGGCAGTTACGAATTACTGGAATTTTGTGATGCCTTTTCACTATTGATCTGCCAACACCTCATTCAACCGGAAAATCGTAAAATGGAAATAAGCACTGGTCCGGATGGGAAAAAATATGATCTATCACTTTCGGATCATGGTAATCTAATAGTCACCCCTTGGCCGTTTGAAGCGAATATTTTTGAGGTAATTTATGAGACACGGCATATTGAGCAGCTCACTTTCCAGAGTAGCAACGAGTTTAAAAATATATTAAATGCAGCAGTTGTGGAAATGAAAACGGTAAGAATCTCAAAAACGTAAAACTGATCTTAGGTTTGGCTATTTTGGACATATATCAGGTGGATTTTTGGTGATTTTTATCGTACGGTTGAGATTGGCATGAAATTTTGTGAATGCACAATATAAATTCACTTAATCAAAGCAGGCAATGAAAAAGCACCATGAAAATGAGAGACGGGACGTGGAGAGTATAGATGAGGTTTATGACAAAGATCAGGATGGAACTTATGCAAAAGCAGGGTCGGAGGAAATGGGGAGTTTACCTAACAATCCGGCAGAGAATGCTAAAAGGACTTCGCCGGAGGAGGATGCAGGCAAAAAGGAAGATAAGAGATTATCAGCAGATAGTCCTCAATAAGAATGTTTATATACATCTTGTAAAGACGTGATCGCTAAGAACAACACCGAGATCAGGCTGTCCAACGGATATTAGCGCTAAGTTCAATCCGTGAAGCGGGCGACAATTCGTGGCTGTTTTTTTTGTTCCTGACCAGGGCAAAAAGAATCAGAAATGGGGTTCACTCATTTTATTCGGTATGATTTTCTTCTAACTCCATACGTGTCTCGGGAAAACTACGAGGACTACATAAGTGCTTGGGATGAACGGAAAACCAACTCAATTGGCCTCCTTGCTCCTAAGCAGCTGTAACAATTGATTACTTGCACTTTGGTGATTATCTATCATTCTATGTGACAGATGACAGTATGGAATCCTATTCCCGTGAAACAATATTTAAGGGGTCAATCATCACTGGCAGAAATATGAAAAGAAGTTTTGGCAGAATATTTCCTTTTTAAGGATGAACAAGTTTTTTCTAATCCATTTTAACGACGGAATGGTCATCCGAAAAGTTCTGGATATCGATTTAGAACTAGGGTTCATGATAGGGACAGCGACAAACCCGGCTTATAAATTCCCGGAACAAAAAATTAAAATTTCTGATATTCGGGAGTTGTATACAATCGAAATAGTGACCCAGCCCAGGACTGCCAGATGAAAGTGATTTTTCAAGCTACCAGAACTCATGCAATCCCTATACTACAAACTCCGCGCTGCAATTACCTCCAGATTCCCGGATTATGATTTAAAAACCGAATTTACCCCGGATGAATACCAGGACCTTTATGACTGCCGGTTCGTGGTCAACTCAGGGAGACCCTTTGCAATCCACTTAGCAAAAGACGGGCGTGGTAAATTGATGGTTTCAATTTTTCCAGCTTTGTTTAAGGATAATCATGCCGAAGAGGATATCTATGATATTTTTACTAACTATGGGATCAGATTTACCACTGATGACAGCGAGTCGTTTATGATTAATGCTATGAATGACCCGGATACGTTCAAGGTCTTTCATCTTACCCAAACAGAGGACAGCGTAGATGAATACATTCTATGGACTGAGGAGGCGATGATTGAAAATATTATTTATGCACTGGAACGGATGAACAAGAAAGGTGGAGCGATCGATTCAGGAGGGTGAGCAAACAGGAAAAGGATTACAATCGCGAAGTATTATTAGTACTTTTATGCAGTTATCTAAATTTGAATAACTTACTGGTCGGCTACCAACGATATGAATAAGAACGGAGCAATAATTATAGTTGAGGACGACCAAGATGACCAAGCATTTCTGGAAGAAGTTTTCGTTTCACTGGGTTACCCGAATAAGCGATTGTATTTCTGGGATGGTGAAGAGGCACTTGAATATCTGAATGAAACGGACAGCAAGCCATTTCTT
>Ga0123337_10002638_pt1 | contig 20238 bp, 18 predicted proteins | sample frozenSSSSmetaG_FD_89792 | JGI IMG/M metagenome (GOLD analysis project Ga0123337, IMG submission 89792) | Glacier valley bacterial and archeal communities from Borup Fiord, Nunavut, Canada, to study Microbial Dark Matter (Phase II) -... | ecosystem: Environmental > Aquatic > Freshwater > Ice >... | reverse complement strand
TTTCTTAAAGTTAATTCATATTTTCTACAAAGCTCAATTAATTCTAAATTTAACTTTTGTCCACAGTTCTTTAGTTTCAAAAAATCATCATTTGCCCAAAAATAGATAACTATTGATTGCAGATCTTGCATTTTGTTTTCAACACATATATCTAGAGATCTTGGATTTACGTTATCAGTACTTTTTAAATGCTCTATGCAAACATCAAATAACTTTGCCTTTTTGAATAATTTTACGAAAATTTTATCTATAGGCGAATAATTATATACCTTATCAATTATTCCATTGAATGAATTCACAAAATCATTGATCTCAAATTTTGTATTTATACTCAAATTTTAATGCTTTTTATTCCACCAGGCATATTCGAGAGAATGAATTTTACCCCTTGTATGCCGATATCAGATCCTATGTAAGTTTTTATTGCATCTGAACTCCTAACCGATAATGTACTAAACCTATATCGTACTAACCCATTAAATAAAGCTTTCTGTTTTACCGATAATGCATTAATTTTATTTGTTGATGAATTATTTAAAATAGGATTAATTGTAGAGTTTCCATATTTTTTGCACAATCCTTCCAATTCATCAACAGATTGACTTACACAATTACGCAAATGTTCGAATTTTTTCCTTCCTATATAAAAGTAGCGTAGAATTTTAACTAAATTGTTTAGATGATATCTTTTGCAGGTATTTATTGTTCGAACACTTAATCCTTCAAGTTGAGCTAATTCATACAAATTGTAATTTGGAATTTCCAACTCTTTTTCAGATTTAGTGGATGCATTTTCAGGGACTTGAAATAATTCATCCAAAATAGGGTTCTCTTTTTTAGAATCATCTCCATTTACAATTGCTTCCGGTAAATCTTTTACTCCTATTTCATCACTAATGTTTGTGTTTCCAATTGAAGGGTTCATTCTATTTAAATCAATCACTTCATTAATTTCTGTTATTGATTCATTACCGGATTCTGGGTTGAATTGAGTCGACAGGTATTTTTCACAAATGAATGTAAGCATTTGATTCAAAGCTGTATTCCCTTTCTTTAGATTGAGGAAATTACCATTTTCCAAATAATACTGAATGATCTTTCCTAAATCCAATAGTCCGTTTTGACCACAGATAGTAACTGTATTTTTATCTACATCCTCTAAAGTAGATAGAGTTTTTAGATTGATTTGGTTATAATGCACCTTCATCGTATGTCTGGTAGTTCATTTACAAAAGAGGGTTAAAGCTATTCATTTTTTGATGCTATTCATTTATGTAACTACACCTTACGCATGAACACAGATATTTAATAAAAAAGAAAAAAGATCACAGATCTAACCGTCCAAAAACCAAATTTCATTTCAATTGTTTTTTTTTATACTTTTGTATATGATGAGAAAAAATATAATTGCCATATCATTAATCGTTTCATTCCTGATGGTGGTCATCCATGAGATGATTCCACACCATCATCATGAGATGGATGATATTGAACTCTTTTCACATCAACAACAGACCAATAAACAGATAGGTAATTCAGAAACCGATAATACCAATCACTTTCCGATTCCTGCCCATCATCATGTGTCGGCTTCCGAAGGGTTTGATCTTGTTAGGGTAAGTACAAACTTAGAAAGAGAGATTATTTCCCACTTCTGTTTTTTAGTCCCTGATCATTTGTTGCGCATCCCTGGTGCGGAACCTTCGGAAAGTACATTTTATTCTGTTATTACAATTCCCTTAAGTTCCCTCCCATTTATCATTTCTCCCAATGCCATGCGGGGAAGTCCTTCTATTGCCTGAATATTCCCAAATTATCTTTTCATTATAATTATTCCCATTTTTTTGTGCGAGTATATTACCTTATAAATCATTCATTTATGAAGCATTTATTTTTTTACACGATTGCCGTGCTGCTAATGGTAGCCTGCCAATCGAAACAGAACAATTCCGTTAATTCTAAAGAAGGAGTAGCAACTACTGAGCTGCCTTCACTTTCATATACGATCTATACTGAAAAATCTGAATTGTTTGCCGAATTCCGTAGTATGGTTGTGGGCGATACTACCAAGTTAGCCGGACACTTTACACAACTCGGTGAGCTTTTTACTGCGATAACCGATGGTACAATTACCCTTACTTTAACCGTTGACGACAATACCGTTTCGCAGGCATCAACAGTATCTTCATCACCCGGTATTTTCCGGTTTGCCGTTGTTCCAGGTCAGGCTGGCGTGGGCAAAATGGTTTTCGATATCACTACAAAGGATGATACCGATCAGATTGTGATTGAAAACGTAACTGTATTTACTGACGTTAAAACTGCGCAAGCCTCTCAAAAGGAAGAACCTAAAGGCAGCGAGATATCTTATTTGAAAGAGCAGGCATGGAAAGTTGAGTTTGCAAATATGCCAGTTACCCCTCAATCGTTCAGCGAAATTATTAAAACCACAGGTGAAATATTACCTGCTCAAGGCGACGAAATGGTAATTACTGCCAATACCAATGGAATTGTAACTTTTTCAGGAAATAAAGCAGTGGTTGGGACATCAGTTCGCGCAGGTGAAATGCTTTTTGCAATTTCAGGAAAAAACCTTACCGATGGCAACTCTGAAACCCGATTTACACAGGCCAAAGTAGCTTATGACAAAGCCAAAGCTGATTATGACCGCGCACAGGAATTGGTGAAGGACAATATCGTTTCGCAAAAGGATTTTCTGGATACCAAAGCCAGGTACGAAACAGAACAGGCTAACTACAATAACCTTTCACGCAACTACCAATCTGGCGGACAAAAGGTTGTTTCCCCAATTTCGGGCTTTGTGAAAAATGTTTTGGTAACTGAAGGGCAATTTGTTTCCGTCGGCGATCCGATTGCAAGTATATCCCAAAACCGTAATTTGGTGCTGAAAGCAGAAGTTTCACAGAAATATTTTTCAAAGCTACCGCTTATTGCTTCTGCCAACTTTAAAACTGCTTACGACAATAAGACCTATAGCATTGAACTGATGAACGGAAAATTGCTCTCCTACGGAAAAAGCAACGATGCCAATACGCTGTTTATACCGGTTACCTTCAGTTTCGATAACAAAGGTGAAGTTGTGCCGGGTTCGTTGGTCGAGGTTTACTTGAAATTACAGCCCTTTGAGGGCGCTAAAGTAATTCCGGTTTCATCATTAATCGAAGAACAAGGGGTATTTTATGCCTACGTGCAAACTGCCGGTGAAAGCTTCGTGAAACGTGAACTTACACTGGGTGGTTCAGATGGTATTAATGTACTGGTATTAGCCGGTTTGAATCAAGGTGAACGTGTGGTTACCAAAGGGGCTTACCAGATTAAACTTGCTACTGCATCGGGTGCAATTCCACTTCATGGTCATGCTCATTAATTAGTTAAAACAGATCGTATGCTAAATAATATAATCACCTTTTCTTTAAAGAACAGGCTGCTGGTATTGCTTTGCGCTGCATTGCTTACCCTTGGCGGGGCTTACATTGCTTCTGAAATGGAAGTCGATGTGTTTCCCGACCTCACCGCGCCTACCGTAGTTGTAATGACTGAAGCCCATGGTATGGCTCCCGAAGAAGTGGAGCGCCTCGTTTCATTCCCGATTGAAACAGCCGTCAATGGCGCAACCAATGTACGCAGGGTTCGTTCTTCGTCCTCTGCCGGGTTTTCAATCGTTTGGGTCGAGTTCGAATGGGGTACAGATATTTTCAAAGCAAGACAAATTGTAAGTGAGAAACTCATAACAATTGGCGCAGGATTGCCTGTTGGTGTTGGTTCTCCAACACTTGCTCCGCAATCGTCCATCATGGGCGAAATACTGCTGATCGGACTTACTTCCGATTCTACCAGTAAAATGGATTTGCGAACTATTGCCGAATGGACAATCCGGCCTGCATTGCTTGCTACCGGAGGGGTTTCGCAGGTGACCACCATCGGGGGCGACTTTAAACAGTACCAGATATTGGTCAACCCGTCCAAAATGAATTTTTACAAGGTGTCGCTTGCCGAACTCATGGAAACCTGTAATGCCATGAACAACAATGCCACTGGTGGGGTAATGTATGAATATAACAATGAGTATATTATTCGCGGATTAGCACGTACCAATGACCTTGCAGAAATCGGAAAATCAGTCGTTAAAGTGATCAATAATTATCCGGTAAAACTCGAAGATGTTGCTGAAATAGCCATTGGTGCGGCTCCTACGCTGGGATATGGTTCGTTAAATGGCAATCCAGCCGTCATACTTACTGTGTTGAAACAGCCCAATACCAATACGCTTGTTCTGACCCAAACGATTGATGAAAACATTGCTAACCTCAAAAAGAGTCTGCCTTCGCACATCAAAATCGACACCCATATTTTTCGTCAGTCCGACTTCATTGAATCTTCAATCAATAACGTAAAAAATGCCCTTATAGAAGGTTCATTCTTTGTAATCATCGTGCTGTTTGTATTCCTGATGAATTTTCGAACCACTATCATATCACTGGTGGCTATACCGATTTCATTACTTATCAGCATCATTGCATTGAAGTTGTTTGGTTATAATATCAATACCATGAGCTTGGGAGGTATGGCCATTGCCATTGGTGTGCTGGTTGACGATGCTATTATTGTGGTGGACAACGCCTACAAGCGAATAAAGTTAAATGCAAAACACCCACATCAGGCGCGGATAGGCTATACTGAAGTCATTTTCAAGGCCACCAAAGAAATTATGGGTTCGATTCTCAACGCTACCTTGATTATTATCGTGGCTTTCATCCCCCTGTTTTTCCTTTCGGGTATGGAAGGCCGTATGCTTCAACCACTGGGCATCGCGTTTATCGTTTCGTTGTTTGCTTCGTTAATTGTTGCCGTATCGTTAACGCCGGTTTTATCATCGTACCTGTTAACCAGTCCCAAAATGCTTGCCCGTAACGAAAATGGCAGCCCTATGGTGAAATGGCTTGGTAAGAAATACGAAAACCTGTTGCACCGTGCTATGAACGCAAAAAAACTGATTCTATGGGGTGCTGGCTTAATGGTCGTTATTGCCGGATTTGTATTTTTCACGATGGGAAGAAGCTTTTTGCCTGAATTTAACGAAGGTTCCCTCACCATTGGCACAGTCAGTTTACCTGGTATTTCGCTCGAAGAAGCAAATAAAATAGGATCTTCGGTTGAAAAAACATTGATGTCAGTTCCTGAAGTTAAATCAGTCACCCGTCGCCAGGGTAGAGCAGAACTTGATGAACATGCACTGGGGGTAAATGGTTCTGAGATTGATGTTACCTTTACCTTAGGCGAAAGGCCGCGTGAGGAGTTTATGATCGATGTACGTAAAAAAATGGCTGGGATATCGGGAGTAAATATTACCATTGGTCAACCTTTGGGGCATCGCATTGACCACATGCTTTCAGGTACCCGTGCCAATATTGCCATAAAGCTTTTTGGTACCGACCTTGGTAATTTATTCACCATTGCCAACCAGATTAAATCCAATGTGGAAGGTATTGAAGGGTTAGTAGATATCAGTGTGGAGCAACAAATAGAAATTCCACAGTTACAAATAAAAGCAAAACGTGACATGCTTGCTAAACATGGTATTACCATCAATCAGTTTACTGAATTTGTAGATGTGGCTTTTGCAGGTGAAAAAGTATCCGAAGTATTCGAGGGCAACCGCAGTTTCGACCTCGTAGTGCGCTATGATGCAGCAAACCGTGGTTCGATGAACAATATCCGAAATGCGCTGATTGACACCCAAGACGGTAAAAAGGTGCCTTTGTATTATGTGGCCGATGTGGTTTCAGCGAGCGGACCAAACACGATTAACCGTGAGAATGTTCAGCGTAAAATAGTCGTTTCTGCCAACGTGGCCGGGCGCGACCTTGAAAGCGTAGTTAACGATATTAAGACAAAAGTCAACCAGAACATTGAGCTACCTGAGGGATACAGGGTAGAGTATGGTGGACAGTTTGAAAGCGCTGAAAAAGCTTCACAAATGCTGCTAATCACTTCAATGATTGCAATTTTGATCATCTTCCTTTTACTTTTTCAGGAATTTAAGGATACAACCCTGGCTGCCATCATTCTGCTTAACCTGCCACTAGCCTTGATTGGCGGGGTATTCAGTTTATATTTCACATCAGGTATCGTAAGTATTCCGGCAATTATCGGCTTTATTACCTTATTTGGTATTGCCACCCGCAACGGGATATTACTTATTTCGAATTACCAGACCCTTGAACATGAGGGCCACAGCCTTATGGACACCATCATTACTGGTTCACGTGAACGATTAAGTCCAATCCTTATGACCGCTTTAACAGCAGCACTGGCACTTATTCCTCTTGCCGTGTCGGGCGATGTGGCAGGTAATGAAATTCAAAGTCCGATGGCGAAGGTTATTCTGGGCGGATTATTAACTTCTACTCTGCTAAATATCTTTATTGTACCTATCGTGTACTATTTGGTAAGTCGCAATAAACATCAATTAAAAACCGAAAAAGCATGATACGCATTACATTCATACTACTTTTTACCATTCTGGCACCATTGGTCCATGCGCAGGTTTCGTTGCAAACTGTTTTAGACAGTGTTGCCGCCAACAATCTGCAAATAAAGGCTTCGTCCCAGAACCGTGATGCAGAAATTGCATTTACCCGCACCGGATTAACGCCTGTCGATCCACAGGTTGAATACGGTTATTTCCCAGGTAACAATGATGTTATCGGAAATAAATCTACTTTAAGTGTTTCTCAATCATTCTATTTCCCAACTGTTTATTCACGCAAAAAGACCGGGGCGAAACTATCAGGAGAAAAATCAGGAGAATTACACCGCTTCAATACCCGAAATGTTTTGATTGAAGCAGCTTCGCAGTATATCGAACTGGTTTACCTCGACAAATACGCCGTTGAATTAAAAAAGCGGGCTGCCTATGCCGAAAATGTAAAATCATTGTTTGAAAAGCGGTTGCAAGCTGGCGATGCCAACCAGATGGAAATTAACAAAGTACGCATAGAAGCCTCGCGCTGGGCCAATGAGCTTAGTTTAAACGAAGCACGCCGGACAGAGAAATTACAGATTTTAGCAGCCATGAACGGAGGAAGGGCATTTGTGTTTGCAAATCCTGAATATCCAATCTGGCAATTGTTACCTGTCGATTCTATCCTGTCGAACGCTATTCAGAATGATCCTGTATTAAAAGCAATGGGTTATGAACAGCAAAAGGCTGACAATAATGTGAAATTGCAGCAATCGCTTTGGTTGCCGCAATTCAAGGCCGGGTATGGACAGGAAACCATTATTGATAATTCGTACCGGGGTGTTCAGGCTGGCATCAGTATTCCGTTGTGGCAAAATAGAAATACGGTAAAATATGCACAGTCACTACAACAGGCAACCCAAAGCAGTGCTTTTGCATACAGTCAGCAATTGAAATCGAATATTGCAGCCAAATACCAGGTAGCTGTTTCGTTAAAAAACAATTTCGATGGATACCAGAAAATAGCTGAAAGTATTCAAAGTCAGGACTTGCTGCAGAAATCCTTACGTTCCGGCAATATTTCAGTGTTGGAGTATTACCGCGAACTATCCTCCTGGTACGAAACTTACGACCGTTACCTCGTTTCGGCAAAAGATTATTACCTGGAAATGGTATATCTGATGCAATACGAATGGTAGAAAATTGTTGGGCTTGTTGGATATAAATTAGTAACTCTGATAAGCCCGACTTTATAAGTTACATAATTTAAAATCTTATTTTTATTTTAAAATCATGAAAAAAACATGTAACTCTATCAATGATTGTAGTGCAATAAAGGTAGTTGTAATGGAAAAAAATGGGTATGAAATATTAGAGTGTAAAGGATGTGGTCACAGATTCACCCGAATAGAAAATGGTGAAACCCATGTGAAACAGATTTATTGTGACAGCTATTTTTTTGAAGGGGAAAATGGTATCCTAATTATCTGGGTGAAAAAGAATTATTAATAAAGCATGGTGTGCGTTATGCAAAAATCATTTCAAAATATATAAATAATCCGGGCACAATATTAGATGTAGGATGTGCCGCCGGTTTTATTCTCAAAGGCTTTGAACAGCACGGCTGAACTTGCCATGGCATTGAACCCAATAAAACGATGGTAGAATACGGTATACAGAAATTTGGGTTCAAAATGGAGGTAGGTAATCTTGAAACTTATAATATTGATAAAAAGTTTGATTTAATTACCATGATACAGGTAACAGACCATTTCCATGATATTGATAAAGCAATGAGAAGTACTCATCATCTTTTAAAGCCGGGTGGATTTGTTGTTGTTGAGTCGTGGAATCGAGGTAGTTTACATGCCATATTACATGGTAAACATTGGCAAGAATATAGCCCTCCCAGTGTTATTAACTGGTTTTCAGCTAATAGCTAAATAGACCTTTTCGACTATTATGGATTTAAACTGGTGACTAAAGGATTACCGTTAAAACACATAAATCTAAAACATGGCTTTTCAATTGTTGCCGGAAGGTTGCCCGATTTTTTCCTGAAACGAAAAATGATGGCGATTATTGATAAATATTTAGGAAAAATAAGTGTCATATATCCTTCGTTGGATATAAAGAGGTATGTTTTCCAAAAAATATGATTATTCAATCAAGGAGTGCATTATAATAGTGCATATTGGGAAAACCATATTTAATTTGGAATATTTTTGGGAATTGTTTATTTTGCTCAAATATTTAATTGCCTAATATGTTGCTTATCATTTGAAGTTGAATCTTTAACTTGCATGGATAACTTATATTCCTTAATTGTAATAAAAGTAGATTATGAAACGGTTTGCCATTATAACGGGGTTGCTTTCGGGGTTTCTTTTTGGCATCGCCACCCCGTTTAGCAAGCTGTTACTGGCAGGGTTAAACTCTTTCCAATTAGCAGGGTTGCTTTATTTGGGAGCTGCCCTGGCTATGTTGCCTTATATATTCAAAAAAAACAGTAACCTGAGATTGCTTTTTCAACCGGGCAACCGGGCAAAAACTTTGGGGATCATCTTTTTCGGTGGGTTCGCCGGCCCCCTATTGTTGCTGGCTGGATTAAAAATGGCCAATGCAGCTTCAGTTTCTATTTGGTTAAATATGGAACTCGTGGCAACGGCTATATTAGGAGTTCTGATCTTTAAAGATGCACTGGATAGAAATACCTGGATAGGTGTTATTTTAACCATTTTAGCCAGTATTGTTGTTTCATTTGGTGAAGGTACAAGCAATATAAGTTCAGGATTGCTCATTACGGCAGCCTGTATTTGCTGGGGCATAGATAATCACTTAACTGCACTTACCGATGGAGCTTCTCCTCAAACTGTTACCTTCATAAAAGGAATAGTGGCTGGTTCTGTTAATTTAACGATCGGATGCCTTATTGCCAGTCAAACTATGTCATTGGGAAATGTAGCTCCAGCCATCATAGTAGGGATTTTCTCCTATGGAATCAGTATAGTGCTTTACGTAACTTCAGCTCAAAATATGGGAGCAACACGAAGTCAGATCTTATTTTCCACGGCACCGGTTTGGGGAGTGCTTTTGTCGTACCTGTTTAATGGAGAACCTTTTCAATGGGTGCATCTCATTTCAATTGTACTTTTAGCACTTGCCGTCATCATTACCAATCTGTTTGTTCATAACCATCTGCACAGTCATATAGCCATTGAACACATCCATTACCATCAACACACGGATGGACATCACACCCATTCGCATGAGGGTGAAACCGTTCCGGATAGCAAATGGCATTCGCATCTTCATAGGCATGATCCTATAACGCACGAGCATCTTCACGATCCGGATTTGCATCACAGACATATTCATTAGTACTCGATTAAATAAATACCTAAATACTATTTACAAGATCCTCCATTACATCACTTGCTTAAAAATTGCGCCAGATCGACAGCATAGAAGTTTGCCCAACGATCGTTAATGGTTAAATGTGCTGGTATGGGAAGATAAACCTGTTACGTTTTAAATACAAAACCAAGTGAACAAATTAATCAAACATTTTGTTTGAAACATAGTTGGATTAAGATATGTACCAAGAACTTTCAAACAATGGCAAAGGCTTACTTATCTGTTATCGGTTTTATACTATGTGGAATGGTCTTATTGACCTCCTGCGAAAAAATAGCACCTCCATTGCCTGCCGATGATGAGCTGTTGGATGGTTCTGTTGAGGGGCTTGACCACACTCAAAATCGTCAGTTTTTACTGGGAGATGTAGCCTTTAACGATGAGGTTTTCACCCATGAAACCGGACTTGGGCCAGTGTTTGTAGCCACCAGTTGCGGTAGTTGCCACGCAGGCGATGGAAAGGGGCACCCTTTTACAACGCTAACCCGTTTCGGCCAAATAGATAGTCTGGGAAACAAGTTTATGGTACAAGGTGGTCCTCAATTGCAAAACAGGTCATTACCGGGCTACAAACCAGAACAAATTCCTGTTGGTGCCACATCTGCAAAATTCACACCTCCTATAAATAGCGGCTTAGGATTTCTGGAATTGGTATCTGATGCTGATATCCTCGCATTAACTGACCCTAACGATGCCAACGGTGATGGCATTTCGGGTATACCCAATTGGAATAAAATTCCATTTTATGTAGTTCCCAGCTCTAATTCAATCGTACGGAACAGTAAATACATTGGCCGGTTTGGTAAAAAAGCAAGTGTCTATAATTTATTGCAGCAAACCGTCAATGCTTATAATCAGGATATAGGGATTACCTCTTATTTTGAACCTTATGATGTGCATTCTTTACTGGAGATCGATCCTGAAATATCAATAAAAACGGTACATGATGTTGTTTTTTACCTGCAAACATTGAAGGCACCGATTCAACGAAATCAAAATAATGAAGATATTCTTATAGGAAAGCAGGTTTTTAATACCATCAACTGTGCTGGTTGCCATGTACCCACATTGAAGACAAGTTTCTCAACGGTTGGTGCTCTTTCCAATAAAGAGTTTCACCCTTATACTGATTTATTGCTGCATGATATGGGGAGCACCCTGGATGATGGATATACGGAAGGCAGTGCAAAAACTTACGAGTGGCGTACACCACCTCTTTGGGGACTGGGACTTGCCCCAAATTCGCAGGGCGGTCAATACTTTCTGCTTCACGATGGCAGGGCAAAAAGCATTGAAGAGGCCATACTTATGCACGAAGGTGAAGCAGAACAATCTAAAAATAAATTCAACCAACTCTCTGAAAAAGACCGCGAAGCCCTTATAAAATTCCTTAAGTCACTCTAAAGTTATGAATAGAAAAGATTTCATTAAAAACGTTGGTTATACTTTTGTGGGAGGGACTGCAGCAGTTGTATTGCTGCAAAACTGTGCAACCACTAGTTATTTTGCTCCATATATTTTATCAAACAATCAGTTATCCATTAAAAAGACAGAATTTGGGCATGTTGAAAATAATAAAAACGTACAGCGGAAATATGTGCTGGTGAAAACCGATAAGTACAATTTTCCCGTATGTATTTACAAATTAGGCGAAGAAAATTATTCTGCTTTGCTTTTGGAATGTACCCACAAGGGTTGTGAACTTAAGCCTCACGGAGATTTTTTAAGCTGTCCGTGCCACGGAAGTGAATTTTCCAATACAGGCGTTGTGCAAAATCCCCCGGCTGAAGCAAATCTGAAAGTATTTAAAGTAAAAACAGATCAAGCAAATATCTATGTGCAACTTTAAAAATACCTTCACCCTGCTCGTATTTATTGGTATTTCAATTGCTACCTATGCACAACGTGACAGTTCAACAGTCAAAATAATTTCTGAAGGAACTCCAAGCGGGCTAAATATGGATGCAACATACAACCGTCCTTTCCTGCAGGCTGGAAAGCTTCCATTGGCCATTGGCGGTTATATGGAAGCCAATACACAATATATATCTACAAATGGCATTTCAGATGGGTTTTCTTTCCAATTTAGAAGAACAAACCTTTTTTTCTCTTCTACCATTGCAAGAAAAATCAGATTCTTTTCAGAACTTGAATTTGAAGACGGAACGAAAGAAATAAACCTGGAAGCAGCATTTGTTGATTTTGAATTCAATCCGCTACTTAATTTGCGTGGTGGTATAATCGTTCATCCAATCGGGGCATTTAATCAAAATCATGATGGCCCGCGATGGGATTTTATCGACCGGCCTGTTTCTGCAACCACGATACTTCCGGCAACCTTGTCGAACGTTGGCTTTGGCTTGCTGGGTAAATATTTTGTGCATAACTGGACATTGGGGTACGAAGCCTACCTGACCAATGGGTTTGATGATAAGATAATTTCAAATGAAGATAACCGCACTTCACTGGTAGCAGGAAAATCGAACATAGATAAGTTCGAAGAAAGCAATAGCGGACTGCCAATGTTTACCGGCAAATTAGCTGTTAGGAACAGGCAGATTGGTGAACTGGGTTTTTCATACATGACTGGAGTTTATAATAAATGGAAGGCGGATGGTTTTATTCTCGATAGTAAAAGAAGTATAAATGTTCTCGCTATTGATTATACTTTTACATCACTTAAAAATAAACTGAACATCACCGGTGAAATAGTAAAGGTATTTGTTGATATCCCGGATACCTACAGCCAAACATTTGGTTCAGAGCAGCTCGGCGTTTTTATCGACATTATTGGTACTGTAATTAATAAGCAAATGTTGGGTTGGGAAAAATCAAAAATTAACCTTGCATTGCGAATGGAATATGCAGATTATAACGAGGGAAAATTTAAAGAAACAAACAGCAATATTGGAGATGATTTTTGGGCCATTGTTCCGGGAATCGCTTTCCGACCGGTCAGTACAACCGTATTACGTTTCAATTATCGTTACGAACAACAACGGGATTTATTGGGTAACCCTGCTTCAAAAACAGGTGTTATTCAGTTTGGTATCTCATCCTACTTTTAACAGCATGAACACATAACGAATGTATTTATGTTGGTAATAAAATCAATAGTTATATTTATTCTGGCCGGCCTATGCGAAATAGGTGGAGGATAATTTTGTTTGGCTATGGTTGAGAAAAAACAAACCTTGGTGGATCGGTCTAATCGGGTTAATAGTTCTTGGTCTTTATGGAGTTGTTGCAACGCTTCAGTCGGCTAATTTCGGAAGAGCTTGGGCTTATGCAGCTTACGGTGGTATTTTTATCGTTCTTGCAATACTTTGGGGATGGAAGATAGATGGCATCGTTCCAGATAAATATGACATTACAGGGGGTGCTATTGCATTGTTGGGGATGGCTGTAATCATGTTTGCTCCAAGACGTTAAAGGGAATCACAATTAAATTGCCTGCATTGCTGGGTGTGGATTAATAAATTTTATATAAAATTATTATTCATAATCACGGAACACATGTTTAGAATGTCGATCTTTACTCAATATTTTTAAATTTACTAATTCTTAAAATAACACTATGAGCATATTAGAACACTTTGACCACCCAGACAAAAAGCAGGATAAGGAACATTTCATGCATCTGATTCAAATTGCGATGGCTAATGGAATAATTGATGATGTTGAATTGAAAATGTTGCACCGGCTGGGGAAAAATATGGGCTTAAATGATCTTGAAATTGATAACTTATTGGAATCAACTAAGAATTCAGCCTATCATCCCCCTTATGAATTATCCAAGCGGTTTGACCAATTGTATAGCATCGTTAAAATGGTTTTAGCTGACGATAAAATAGACAACATTGAAATGCGTATGGCAAGCGGGCTGGCTTTAAAATCGGGATTCGCAGAAGCTGAAATAGCTGCTATACTTAATTTGTTGATTAAAGGAATCAGGGAGGGAGAAGATGAAGAGGATCTTTTTAAACAATATAAGAAAAAAATAATGACCTTAAAATAGTTATTTCTATCAAGCGTTTTTGTAAGAATTTGAAATATAAACACATAGATACATTCCGAGGCCTTGAGACATAGAAATTTAAAAACTATGTTTTTCTATGTGTCTATGTGTTTAATATTTAAAAGCAGATAGAATGCTTATCTTTGTCCAAAATCACCAAAAATGAACAATCGCAAAATAGTTGTTGCTATCGACGGGCATTCATCATGCGGAAAAAGCACGATTGCCAAGGCGGTAGCTTCCATGTTTGGATATACATTCATTGATAGCGGAGCAATGTACAGGGCTGTCACACTCTATGCCTTGCGCCATCATCTGGTTGCCGATGGCCAGGTGATGAATCAGGACCTAATCAGCTCACTGCCTGATATTAAGATCGAATTCAGGTACAATTCACTTCTTCAGAAAAGCGATACTTACCTGAACGGAGAAAATGTGGAAGAAGAAATCAGGCACTTGCCCGTATCACAGAATGTAAGCCCGGTTGCTGCCATTGCCGAAGTACGCGCCGCGATGGTTCATTTGCAAAAGGCAATGGGTCAAAACAAAGGCATGGTGATGGATGGCCGTGATATTGGTACAGTCGTGTTCCCGAATGCTGAACTTAAACTGTTTGTTACTGCTACTGCCGAAATACGTGCCAGACGACGATTTGATGAGTTAACCGCCAAAGGTGAAATTGTTTCATACAACGAAATCCTGCAAAATGTTCAGGAGCGCGATCACATTGATTCAACCCGTGAAGCCAGTCCATTACGCATAGCAGATGATGCCCTGGTGTTGGATAACAGCACAATGACCCGCCAAGAACAACTGGAATGGGTGATCGGGAAGGTGGAAGAGCAATTAAATCGTTAATTGTTAATCTTCAATCGTTAATCATTTAACAGTAAACATTTAAATTGCAAATAATCTATCCAGTGATTGTTGAAATTGATCAGAAATCAGGATTTTGTTTCGGTGTGTTGAATGCCATCGGGAAAGCAGAAGCAACTCTGGATGTTGAAGATGTGCTTTATTCGCTGGGCCATATTGTGCACAATGAACTGGAAGTAAAGCGGCTTCAGGCGATTGGCCTAAGAACAATAAGCCATGAGGAATTTTTCAAACTCAAAGATTGTAAGGTACTTATCCGTGCTCACGGTGAGCCACCTTCTACCTACCAATATGCTCTTCAAAATAACATTTCTCTCATTGATGCTACTTGTCCGGTGGTATTGAAACTTCAGCAAAGGGTCAGAATGGCAGCTGAGACCATGCGCAGTGAAAATGGGCAGGTAGTCATTTTTGGCCATCAGGGACATGCTGAAGTTACCGGATTGGTAGGGCAAACCCATAACGGAGCCATCGTCGTTGAACATTCGGATGATCTTAAAAAGATTGACCCTTCGCGTCCGGTAGTGGTATTTTCACAAACCACTAAATCAGTTGACGAATTCAAAAAGCTAACTACGAACATTAAAAATATATCCCAAAGCGGTAGGGTAGAGGCGCACGATACTATATGCAGGCAAGTTTCAAACCGTGTTCTCTATTTGCAAAAGTTCGCTGTCAGGTTCGAGGTGATCATCTTTGTAGGCGGACTACGCAGCTCAAATGCCCAGGTATTGTTCGATGTGTGTAAACAGTTTAACGGGCACAGTTATTTTGTTTCTTCTCCCGAAGATTTACAGTCCAGTTGGTTTTCAGGCATTGAAACAGTAGGTGTTTGCGGGGCAACTTCTACTCCCCAATGGCTGATGGAAAAGGTGGCCGAAAGAATCAAAGAATTTTAAGTCTTCATTAATCTTATCATTTTAAGGTAGGCTATTACTCTTATTTAAAATAATTCCCTTTTCTTTATGCCTTCTTGTTTAAAAGTTAATATCATACAATGAGTACAACTGAAAGCCAATCTGAAATGCCCCTCAAGAGAAAGAAATTACAAAGAATTGGTGTCTTTACTTCCGGTGGCGATGCTCCGGGAATGAATGCCGCTATACGTGCTGTAACCCGTGCTGCCATTGCCAACAACCTGGAGGTAGTAGGTATCCGCCGTGGTTATCAGGGCATGATTGAAGGCGATTTTATTCCCCTGATATCATCAGATGTAAGCGGTATCCTTCAATTGGGTGGCACCATGCTAAAAACAGCCCGAAGTGCTGAATTCAGAACTCCTGAAGGTCGTGAAAAAGCATACCAGCAACTGAAGAAAGCAGAAATTGATGCTGTGGTAGCAATTGGTGGTGATGGCTCTTTTACGGGTGCACTGGTTTTATCACAGGAATACGATGTTCAGTTCATAGGGATACCTGGAACTATTGACAATGATTTATATGGAACCGATTATACAATAGGTTATGATACTGCCCTGAATACAGTGGTTCAGGCGGTTGATAAAATTAAAGATACTGCCAGGTCGCATGGTCGTATTTTCTTTGTAGAGGTGATGGGCAGGGAGGCTGGCTTGCTTGCTCTCAACGGTGGAATAGCTTGCGGGGCTGAAGTAATCCTGATACCTGAGGCCAATGATCAGCATGTACAATTAGATAAATTCCTCAAAAAAGGCTACAAAAACAAAGAAACCAGCGGCATTATCATGGTGGCTGAAGGCGAAGAAGCCGGTGGCGCCATTAAAATTGCTGAAACTGTTCGCTTAGAGCATCCCGATCTGGATGTACGCGTTTCAATATTAGGGTATATCCAGCGCGGTGGAAGCCCAAGTGCCAAAGATAGGGTGAATGCCACTAAAATGGGCGTTGCTGCTATTGATGCCTTGCTGGATGACCAGAAAAGCATCATGATAGGGCTTGATAACGAGAAAATTGTCCATGTTCCTTTCAATAAAGCAGTGAAAATGAATCATTCAATTGATACCAATTTACTGGATATCCAGAAACTGTTGAATATATAAGCAAAAAAAGTACTTTAGGCACTTTAAATACTTTAGTCACTTTAAATACTTTTTATTATAAAGTATTGTTCAAGTAAGGAAATGTTGTGTTTTTTCAAATACGAAAGAATTGAATGCCCTAATCAATTTTCCTTATAACTTGTCCAGAAAATCAGTTACTAAAATATCCGCATGGGTAAGATGTCTTAAGTCTACCTTCAGGCAGCTTCGATAAGTTTCTTTGCCACATCTCTGGCTATTTAAATGGTTTCGGCAATAGTTCTGCCTTGTGCAACCAAGCCCTGAATATCATCAGAAGTGGCCAAATAATATCCTTTAGGAAGTTTTTCCATATGCAAGTGCATTATCTTTTCCATTATTTTTTTTCTCAAATATAATTAAAAGCATTCTAATTCTCAAAATGATTTCATTCCATGTTCATATAACATATAAATGACTTTACTAAATAAATTCCCTCCATATCGCATCTTGTTGACAATTATTGATTAAATTTAAGTCCAAAATATTAAATGTCAATGCGATGAAGCCAGGCAATCCTATACGATTTAACTTATTGTGTAAGTGACTATCAAATCTATTCATGAGCATATGGAAGGTTTAAATACCAGGATTGTTGATAAATGTTTAATTGGCAAAGGACTTATTCTATTCATGTTGTTGGTTGGAAATGAACAACTGAACTAAAAGACATTACTTTATTAGTTTTCACATATTTAACCCAACTCAATTGAAAAAATAACTGGTTGCAGAATTAAATAGGTAACAATCTTTCTCGCCACTGGTAATATAAATATTTTTTTTGTATCTTGCAATCATAATGGAAAACGAACTTTTTGCCGACGTCATATTGCCATTGCCATTGGCCGATCATTATACCTATCGGGTGCCAATTGCTTTCCAGTTGAAAATCAAAACCGGCATCCGTGTCATTGTGCAGTTCGGAAGCCGCAAGTTCTTTTCTGCCCTGGTGTATCGGTTGCATCAGGATGCTCCTACGGGCGAATTCGGAATCAAAGACATTGATGCTGTCCTGGACGAAGAACCCATCATTGATCACAAGCAATTGAAACTGTGGGAATGGATCGCGGGTTATTATTGCTGCACCCTGGGTGAGGTGTACAAGGCTGCTTTGCCCTCAGGACTGAAGCTGGAGAGCCATACCAAGATCAGCCTCAATCCTGACACTAACCTTCCCGATAATTTAAGCGATAAGGAAAATTCAGTCATTCTGATGCTCGAAAGCCATAAAACGGCTACCATACAGGAGCTTAACCAATTTTTGGGTAAGCAAGCTTCATACCCTGTTTTGAAATTACTGCTCGAAAAAAATGCTGTAATTGTCGAGGAGCAGATGCGGGGAAGTTACAAGCCTCGTCTGCTGACTTTTGTTAAATTGAACCCTACATATAATTCCGAAGAAAAGCTGAATGAGATATTTAATTCCCTCAAAAAGGCCAGTAAACAGGAACAACTACTGAAGGTTTTTCTGTCTGCAACCATTCATGGAGACTCAGGAATGAATGAAATCAGCAAAAAAGAATTACTCGAACTGGAAGGCGCAACGGATGCTGCGTTGAAAAGCCTGATAGAAAAGAACATACTCGAATTGTTTACTGAGAAGATTGGGAGAATTGAAAGGCTGGAGAATACTGATTTACGCATCAAGGTGCTCACTGCTCCCCAAAATACAGCCTTGGACGACATCAAAAGGCAGTTTGAAACTCACTCCACCATATTGCTCAACGGGGTTACTTCAAGCGGAAAGACTGAAATATACATTCAACTCATTGAAGAACAGCTGAAACTGGGCAAACAGGTGTTGTATCTCGTCCCTGAAATTGGATTGACCACGCAGATTATCAATAGGCTTAAAGTTGCTTTTGGAGACCTTGCAGGGATCTATCATTCAAAGTTTAACGATGCTGAAAGGGTGGAGATATGGTTCAATGTGCTGAATGAAAAACCGGGCAAGACTGGTCAGCAATACAAACTGATATTGGGTGCACGGTCAGCAATCTTTCTTCCTTTTAAAAATCTTGGGTTGATCATTGTCGATGAGGAACATGAAAATTCGTACAAGCAATTTGATCCCGCGCCACGCTACAATGCCCGTGACATGGCTATCCTGATGGGAAACCTGCACGGGGCAAAGGTGCTCCTGGGTTCGGCTACTCCCTCCTACGAAACTTATTTCAATGCCCGAAGTGGTAAATACGGGCTTGTTGACCTTACCGAGCGTTTCAAGGGAATTGAAATGCCCGAAATGATTGTGGCTGATACTCAGCAGGCTTACAAACGCAAACTTATGCGCTCGGTTTTTACTCCTGAACTTTACAATGAAATTACTGATGCCCTTGCCAACCAGGAACAGGTCATCCTTTTTCAGAACAGGCGTGGTTTTGCTCCTTTTGTACAATGCGGCAATTGTGGATGGATTCCCAAATGCAAGAACTGCGATGTGAGCAAAACTTATCATAAAAGCCAGTCGAGCCTGGTCTGTCATTATTGTGGCAACACCTCTTCATTGATCACCCAATGTGAACAATGTGGTTCAGATGATATCAAGCCGCGTGGTTTTGGAACTGAAAAGATTGAGGATGAAATCAGTATCCTGTTTCCTGAAGCAAAAGTTGCACGAATGGATCTGGATACCACGCGGGCCAGGAAAGCCTACGAACAGCTGATCTGGCAATTCGAAACCCGTAAAATTGATATCCTGGTCGGTACTCAAATGGTCACTAAAGGGCTTGATTTCGACCATGTTAGGGTGGTGGGAGTCCTTAATGCTGATAACCTGTTGAACTATCCTGATTTCAGGTCTTACGAAAGAAGTTTTCAACTGATCACCCAGGTGAGTGGACGGGCAGGCCGTAAGAACAGGCGAGGCAAGGTAATCATTCAGACTGCACAGCCCAAACATTCTGTCCTTCAGGATGTGATTGCCTATAACTACAATCAGCTATTTAACCGTCAATTGGCTGAACGCAAAATTTTCAGATATCCTCCCTATTACCGCCTGATAAAAATTGTGGTAAAACATAGAAATAAAGACCGTTTAGATCTTTCGGCTCTCCATATAGCCACTGCCTTCAAGGCTCTTTTCGACCGCAATGTATTGGGGCCTGAATACCCCGTGGTAGGCCGCATTCAGAATTGGTACCAAAAGGAAATCCTGATCAAGCTACCCCGTGACGCGAAAATTCAGCAGTCAAAAGCCAAAATCATGGCCATCATCCTCCATGCCAAATCCTTACCAAACAACAGTCAGTTAATAGTTTATGCTGATGTTGACCCCATGTAGGCACCTTCTCAGCAGGTGACTCCAAGTCACCTGCTGAGTAATTATATTTCACTCAGTTAGTAACAATATGTCACTCACTGAGTAACAATATATTGCCATCTGTATAGCTTATCGTCAATGCAATA
>Ga0123337_10002634_pt1 | contig 20253 bp, 17 predicted proteins | sample frozenSSSSmetaG_FD_89792 | JGI IMG/M metagenome (GOLD analysis project Ga0123337, IMG submission 89792) | Glacier valley bacterial and archeal communities from Borup Fiord, Nunavut, Canada, to study Microbial Dark Matter (Phase II) -... | ecosystem: Environmental > Aquatic > Freshwater > Ice >... | reverse complement strand
TTTATATAATATATAAAATTATATTTATAAAAAATATATATTCTATTTCTAAATAAATATATATTAATTATTTTAAATAATATATAGTGAATTATTTCATATATTAATATTAAAATATATAAAATTATAGTAAATTTTTTAAAAATAAAATAAAATTTATTTAATATAACGAATATATTTTTATTAAAAATATATTCCAATTTATATATATTTAATTTAAAATTTTCTAATTTATTATAATTAATTAAAGCATATAATTCATTTTTAATAGTAATACCCATAGTTCTATTACTTACCATATTATATAATAATAAAAAAAAAAATAATAATCCTATAACTGTAATTAAAGAACCTATTGAACTATAATAATTTCAAGTTCAATAAGTATCTGGATAATCAGGTATACGTCTAGGCATACCAGCTAAACCTAAAAAATGCATTGGAAAAAAAGTTATATTAACACCTATAAAAGTTAAAATAAAATGGATTTTACCTAAATGTGTAGAATATTTTAATCCTAATAAATATTCAATTCAATAGTAAAATCCAGCAAATAATCCAAAAACAACACCCATTGATAAAACATAATGGAAGTGGCAACTACATAATATGTATCATGTAATGCTACATCTAATCCTGCATTAGCTAAAATAACACCCGTTACTCCACCCATAGTAAATAAAAATAAAAATCCTATAGCAAAAAGCATTGGTATAGATAAACTAATTATACCTCCAGCCATAGTTGTTAATCAAGAAAATATTTTTATACCTGTTGGTACAGCTATAATCATTGTAGCTGCGGTAAAATAAGATCTTGTATCAATATCCATACCTATAACGTACATATGATGAGCTCACACAATAAAACCTAAAAATCCAATAGCTACCATTGCATAAACCATACCTAAATAACCAAAAATAGGTCTATTAGCATAATCAGCAATAACATGACTTATTATACCAAATGCTGGTAATATTAATATATAAACTTCTGGATGACCAAAAAATCAAAATAAATGTTGAAATAATATAGGATCTCCTCCTCCAGATGGATTAAAAAAAGAACTATTAAAATTTCTATCAGTTAATAACATAGTAATACCAGCTGCTAAAACAGGTAGTGATATTAATAATAAAAAAGCTGTAATTAAAACGGCTCAAGTAAATAATGGTATTAAATTCATTTTCATACCAGGTACTCTCATATTAAAAATTGTAACTATAAAATTTATAGCACCTAATATAGAAGATATACCTGCTAAATGTGAACTAAATATAGCGAAATCAACTGAAGCATCTGAAGCTATAGCTGATAAAGGAGGATAAACAGTTCAACCTGTACCTGCACCTGCACCTATAAAACTTGAAGATACTAATAATAATAACGATGGTGGTAATAATCAAAAACTTAAATTATTTAATCTAGGAAATGCCATATCAGGAGCACCTAACATTAATGGTACCATTCAGTTACCAAAACCGCCTATCATTGCAGGCATAACCATAAAAAAGATCATAATAAATGCATGTGCTGTTACTACAACATTATAGAATTGATAATTTCCTTGAAATATTTGGTCTCCAGGAAATGCTAATTCAATTCTTATTAAAATTGAGAATAAAGTACCTATTAAACCTGATATAAAAGCGAATCATAAATATAGAGTACCAATATCTTTGTGATTAGTTGAAAAAAATCATCTTGACATAAATTATATATAAAATTATATAATTGAATTATAAATAGAAGTTTAAAATAAATTTAAATTAAAATAATTTTTATAATAGTAAAAAGCTATTTTTTTATTATTTTATCTACAGAAGTAGATTGTTTATGTGCTAAGCTACTATCACTAATTTCTATAGGTTTATTTAAATCAATAGTATTTGTTATTCTTTTTACGGGCTCCATTAATTGTTCTTCTACTATTACAGGAGGATAACCTGTTTTTCTAGTAAAACCCTCCCCTATAGACTGACAAGGTGTCTTTGCATTAGGAAAATATTCACCATGTATTCAACATATACCTCCAAGACACATTATTATTTTTGCTGAGGTCCCTCCTACAAAAGCAAAACTTCTTATCATAGGTGAACCCCTAGGATTTCTTAAACAAACCTTATCTAAAAGAGTTGGTTGTGGTTTTAATGCTTCTGTAGCTTTACTTAAATCACTGACATTATCTTTAAGAAAAACTATATCTTTATCAACTTTTTCAAAACCTATATCAACTTTTTTATCAATAATATCAATCTTATTAGATATACTTGGTTTAGTGCTAGAATTAAATCAACCTGAAAAAAGATCTTTTCAGTCTCATAAAGTATTTAGTTTAGAAACTACATATTTATAATCAATATATGACTCATAAATTCATATAGTAAAAATTAAACATAATGCTATTTTTGTAGGATAATTTAGTAATATATTATTACTAAATAAATTAGTACTAGATCAGTTACATATAATATTATATATAATATTATATATAATATTAGCAGCTATAAATATTTGTAAAAAAATTTTTATATAACTCAATAATTTTAATTTTTCTTTTACAAAATCAGGTACAAGTGCATCATCTAGTAATAAGAAATCATCTTTTAATTCATTTTTTTTTTCAATTAAAAATTTTATAATACGATTATTATAAATATATTTATCTTTATAATTTATACTATATAATAAACCGTATATAATTAAAGTAAAAATTATTACTCTAAATATAGCAATAAAGAAAAAAAAATTAATATTATATATATTTAAATAAATATATATAATATTGGCAATGATAAAACAAATAAGTACAATTATAAATATTAATTTTAAAATATATTTTATATTTTTTGTTATGAAGTTAGATTTTGTTATGTTGTATTTCATTATTATTAATTTTTTTTTATTATATTATGTTTATTAATTATCTTGCATTTTACAAATTATCTAACTATAAAGATATTTTTGGTACAGATCATTAATGATCTGTACCAAAAATATCTTTTAAATATATACATATTAATATAGTCATAACATAAGCTTGTAAACAAGCTACACCTAATTCTAATAATAATATAGCAAAAATTCCTAAAAAGCCTAAAAAAGAAAATAATATATTTATAGATAAAGTATTAACAATAAATACACTTATAATATTAACTAAAGTATGTCCAGCTAATATATTAGCTGTTAATCTTATTGATAAACTAAAAGCTCTTATAATATATGAAAATAATTCTATTAAAATTAATACTGGTAATAATGCTAAAGGACATTTCGGTATAAATATTTTTAAAAATTTAATATTATTATATAATAAACCTAAAACAAATATACCACTACAAATAGATAAAGATAGTCACATTGTAACTATTAAATGACTAGTTAAAGCTATACCAAAAGGTACTACACTTAATAAATTTGCAAATAATACAAAAATAAAGACTGTAAATATAAAAGGTAAAAATAAAAAACCTTCTTTACCTATTTGATTTTTTATTATACCTATTATAAATTCTATAATACTTTCAAATACATATTGTATATTTGAAGGTATTAATTTGTAATTAATATAAAAAGATTCTACAAAATATAATACAGATATAATTAATAATAAAGGTAAAAATATATTAAAAAATGTAATATCATAGTTACCTAAAGAAAAAAAAATTAATGGGATTACATCAAATTGCTCTAATGGAGAAAACATATAAATTATTTATTTTTTAAATTTGAAAATTTAGTTATAAAATTATTATTTGATATATTTAATAAATTTATTAATACTTTATAAAAAGTTAATAAATTTATTAAATTTTTATATTTTTGTATACAATTATTTCTTATCTCCTTATAAAAAATAATTCTAACTTTTAATATACTTAAAAAAATTGAAAAAAAATAACTAAATACGAAAAAATATAAAAATAATATTAATATTATAAATCAAAATAATAGAGGTAAATATATAATTTTATCAATTTGAGACATTATTAAATATAACTAATATTTAAAATTAATTTATTAAAAAATTATTTATTAATTATTTATATAACAATTAATAAATTAAAAAAATATAATAATATTTATATTATATTAATTTATAATATAAATATTATTATTATTAAGCTTAATAAAAATATATTATTAATAATAATTACAAAATCTAAAATATTTATAATAATTATAAAATAAGATATTATAACTAAACTAAAAATAAATAAATATATATAAAAAAAAATTAAAGGTGTAACACTATTATGTACAATATTATTTATATTTTTAAAAAATTTATAAAAACCAAAAGGACCTATAACCTCTAAGAAACCTTTATCTATATATTTAATAAAAATTAAATAACTAAATTTTATTATTAAACTATATAATTTATTATATAGCTTATTAAAGAATAAAGCATAATAAAAAAATGGTGCTATATTATAATAAAAAACTAATAATTTTCTATATAGAAAATTATAATTACAAAATAAAAATCAAGTATATTCTAAAAATATAAATAAAGTAAACATAATAAGTAAAGATAATATTATAGGTAAATTTTTAATTAACGGATGTATATATTCAATATCTATAAAATAGAAATTATTTATACTTGTATATATTGAATTATTTCAAAAATTAGTACCATAACCTATAAACATATCACTAAAAACATAACCACTTAATATTGATAAAAATATTAAGAAAAATATAGATATTGACATTTTATCAAATACTTCAGCTATATTAAAATTTCAGTATTTATAAGTAATATAATTAAAATTAGCTTTAGTAAAAAAAACATAAAATATTACTTTTAAAGAATAACTACTTGTAAATAACGCTCCTAATAAAGCTAGTAAATATATAAAAGTAGAACTAAATATATATCTACTGTAAACTAATTCTAATATTAAATCTTTAGAATAAAATCCACTTAAAAAAGGAAACCCTAAAATAGCTAAAGAACCTATCATAATAGCTATATATATTAAAGGTATAGCTCATAAAAGTCTACCCATTTTTCTTATATCTTGATCATCAAAAAGTACATGTATAAGTACACCTGCACTTAAGAATAATAATGCTTTAAAAAAAGCATGATTAAATAAATGAAAAAAAGCTACATGATAATTACTTAAACCACAAGAAAAAAACATATAACCTAATTGACTACATGTAGAATAAGCTATAATACGTTTAACATCATATTGAAAAGTAGCTATTATCCCACTAAATATAGCTGTTATACTACCAAAAATACAAAGTAAATTTAATATATTACTACTATATTCCATAATTATACTAGATCTTATAACTAAGAAAACACCAGCAGTAACCATAGTCGCTGCATGTAATAAAGCAGACACTGGAGTAGGACCCTCCATTGCTAAAGGTAATCATACATGAAATATTATTTGTGCACTTTTACCAATAGCTCCTATAAATAAAAAAAAAGCTATTATATCAATTTTACTTATAAGTAGATTCATAAAAATAATTTTTTCATTAGCTATAAAAGGTAATAAGTTAAAAACTATATTATAATTACTTGTTTTAAAAGTTAAAAAAATTGTTAAAAGAGCTAAGATAAAAAATACATCGGCTATTCTATTAACAAGCATAGCATTTATAGCTGCTTTATTAGCTAAAATTCTAGTAAATCAAAAATTAATTAATAAATAAGAACATAAACCAACACCTTCTCAACCTAAAAATAACTGAAAAAAATTATCACTTGTTACTAATATTAACATAAAAAAAGTAAAAAAAGATAATCAAGCCATAAATCTTGATAAATGTGGATCATGACTCATATAAGTAGTAGAATATAAATGTACAAAAAAAGAAATTGTACTTATAACTAAAACCATTGTAACAGTAATAGTATCAAAAATTAAACCTATGTCTATACTATAGATATCTAATAATACTCAACTATATAACTTAATAGATACAATTGTGTTACATATAGCAACTTCATAAAAACAAAATAGTGCACTAATTAGAGTTAAAAATAAACTAAATGTACTTAATATAGCACAACCTTCACGACTAAAATATTTACCTAAAATACCTAATAATAAAAAACTCATTAGAGGAAATAATATTACAAAAATATACATATATTATATTCGTTAGTTAATTATTATATATCATTAAAATTTAAAATAATAATAAATATAATTTTATTATTTATAAAATACTTACTAAAGATAATAATTTTAATTATTATCTTTTATATTTAAATCTTTTTAATAAAAATCTATTAGAAAAACCCTCAACATAAGTTCTTTTTTTTTGAGTAAAAGTTAACCCTTTGTTATAAATACTCATTATTATTTCTTCTAATAAAAATTTTAATTTTATTTTTTTATGTTTATTCTTCAAAGCCATTCTCATTCATTTAATAGCATAAGTTATTTTTTTTTTTCAAGATATCGCTAAAGGTACACCTTGCTTTGCTCCACCTATTTTTAAATAGGATAATATTATATGAGGTGTTATATTTAATAAAGAAAATAAAAATGATATATGAAATTCAAAATTTTCTTTTAATTTTAATTCATATTTTAAATTTAACATAAAATTATAAGCTCACAATTTTCTACCTCTTCATATCATAGATTGAAAAAAAACTCTATAATATTTATAATATATATAAGGTAAAAAAGAATTATATGATCTTTTATTAATTAATTTATAATGTTTTATCATATTATTTTTCAGGTTTTTTTACTCCAAATTTAGATCTTCTATTTTGACGACCAAACATCTCAACTCTATTAAAGTCATATTTACCTCTAATTATATGATAATTTATACCAGGTGAATCTTTAGGACCATGTCCTCTTAGTAATACAACAGAGTGGGTTGTAAAAAATGTTCACCTATACCTGGTATTTTAGCAAAAACTTTTTTATTATTTATAGATACACGTACTTTACAAAAAGTTCTTTTTGCTGAATTAGGCTTTCTAGGTGACATTATCGCTATTTTATAAACTATAGCTTTTCTCTGCGGACCACCTTCAAAAGGTTTTACTTTATTTCTTCTTATTTTTCTAAGTCTTTTATATTTAGTTAATTGACCATTTGTAGGTAACATCAAAAATTAGAAATTATTTTTAATTTTTTCTATATAATTAATGAAATTATCTGGAGTAACTGCTTGTATTACTATAGGCATAAATGCATGACTAGTTCCACATAATTCTGAACATTGGCCGTAGTAAACACCAGGTCTACTTATATATACTAATATTTGATTTAAACGGCCAGGATTTGCATCAACTTTAAAACCTAATTCAGGCATTGCAAAAGAATGTAAAACATCACTTGAGCTAACTAAAAATCTAGTAGTCATATTTGTTGGTAATACTAAACGATTGTCCACTTCTAATAATCTTTTAAAACCTAATTCTAAATTATCAGTGTCAATAATAACACTATTAAATGCATATGACATATATATATTTTTATTTAATATTTCATCATCATTTTTAATTTTAAAATTTATTCAATTATTAAATTCATAACTTCAATATCATTGATTACCTATAACTTTAACTGATAATTTTGGATTTAAAATATCTTCAAATGAATATAATAATATTAAAGAAGGTATTAATATAGATATAATTATTATTGTTGGAAAAGCTGCTCATATAGCTTCAAATACACCTGAATGTTTAAATTGATTTAAACTAAATATATCTTTATAACTTGAACGTATATTTGCTATATTATAATTATAACTTAATATATTTTTATTATTATTTTTTTTATATATTATTAAATTTTCTATAGCAAAAAAAAATGATTTTGGTTTTGTATAAAATAAATAAAAAGACATTTTTTTACTTACAATATAAGTTGAATAATTGTAATATTTTTTTATTAAATATATAGATTCTTTTATTAAAGTTACTATAATATTAAATTTATAGATACCTAAATTTAAAGTAATTAAAGATCTACCTAAAATATCAAATTGTTTTAATTTATTACCTAAAATATTTATAATATTTATACGATTTAAATATTTTTTTTTAAAATGAAATGGAAATAAACCTATAAATTTTTTAGGTATACTTGAATCTCTACCAAAATTAATATGACTTAAATTTAAAAATAATAAATATTCTTTTTCCTTAAATAAACGTAAAAATTTTAATATTAATAAATAAAAATTAACATAAATATTCATTATATTTTTTATAATTATATTGTAAAAATTACTAAAATAATATTTTACAGTATAATTATAATTTGTAGGTGTTCAACATAAGAAATCAACTATAAAAATATATAAACATCAATAAACCATAATAATAATAATAATTAAATAATAACTCACAAATAAATGTTCTAAACAAATTAATAAAGACATTAAAGTACCTGTATCATAAAAAGGTGCTTCATAAGTAAAATATTTTTGATAATTTATAGTACTATTTAAAATTAATCTAACTACAATTAAACCTAATATAAATAAAATTTCATATACTGTAATATAAGTTAAAGAAAAAAATTTTGGAAATAAATTTAATTTTTGATTATTTTTCATATTTTATTTTAATTATATAAATTTTTTTTTTCATTTTTAAATATTTATTATTTTATTAAATCTTTTCATTTAATAATATATTTAATTAATCTTAAATTTTTAAATGCTTGTAATTTTAAAATTCTAGTCTATATAAAATCTAGAAAGTTAATTAATAATTAACTAAATTACCCTTTTAATAAACTTAATAAATCAATAGATATACCACCTCTTAATCTATAATAAACTATTATAATAGCTAAACCTATAGAACTTTCAGCTGCAGCAACTGTTAATATGAATAAAGAATATATTTGACCTAATAAATCATCTAAGTAACAAGAAAAAACTATAAAATTTAAATTTAAAGATAAAATTATTAATTCTAAAGATATTAATATATTTATAATATGTTTTCTAAATAAAAACATACCACAAGATCCTATTATAAATAAAGTTATTGATAATAATAAATAATTTAACATTATTATATTATTCAAATTTTATTTTTATATCTTTCTCTACGTCTTATGTAAGCATTATATATTGATTTCTCAAAATAAGCTACATAAGGAAATAATATTAATAATATAAAAAAATAACAAAAAGTTACAAATTGTCCTATTTCTAAAAAAGGTGATATTACAGGTAAACTACCTATTCAACCTAATAAATAACAAATAAAAAAAAAAAATCAAACAATACAACCATATATAGGTCTAAATATAGTACTACGTATAATTGTATTTTTACATATAAAAGGTATTAATATAATACAAACTATAAAACAAGCTATTAAAAATAAACCTAATAATTTATTAGGTACACTTCTTAAAACAGCATATAAAGGTAAAAAATATCATTCAGGTACTATATGTGCTGGTGTAACTAAACCATTAGCAGGTATATAATTATCTGAATGGCCTAAAGCATCAGGAGCATAGAATATGAATATAAAAAAAATAAATAAAAATATAATTATACTAAATGCATCTTTTATACCATAATATGGTATAAAAGGTGCATTATCTAATTCAACTGAAATACCTAAAGGATTATTTGAACCAAATTCATGTAATAAAGCAAAATGGATAACAGTTATTAATAATATAATAAAAGGTAATAAATAATGTAAACTATAAAATCTATGTAAAGTAACATTATCTATAGAATAACTACCTCATAATAAAAATAAAATATCTCCACCAACTAATGGTATTGCACCTAGTAATGATGTTATAACCATAGCACCTCAAAAAGACATTTGTCCTCAAGGTAAAATATAACCAAAAAAAGCTGTTGCTATCATTAATACTCAAATAATTGAACCAGATACTCACAAATATTGTCTTGGATATACAAAAGAACCATAATAAATACCTCTACACATATGTAAATAAACACAAAAAAAAAAAAATGATGCACCATTAGCGTGATGTATCTTAACCATCACCCATAATATATTTCATTAGACATATCTAATATTAATCCAAAAGCTAAAAAAGAATTAGCATTATAGAACATAGCTATAATAATACCTGTAACTAATTGGGATACTAAAAAATATAAAGATAAAAAACCAAAATTAAATCAATAATTAAAATTAACAGGACTAGCATAATATATACCTGATGTTTTTACTAAATATAATAATAAACTTCTACTTCAAATACGCATAAATTAAATAATAAAATTTAAATATAAATTTCTTATTAGTTTTTTTTTATATAGTATTGTTTTACATATCAAAAATCATATAATTAATATTTCTTCTAAATAAATATTAATAAATTATAAAAATTTATTAATATTTATTTCATATAAACCAAAATTCATATTAAAAATTAAATAAGGTAATAATCCAAATATTAGTATAAGAATACAAAATATAAATAGACAAAAAAATTCTAATCTATTAATTTCAGAATAAAATCTAATAAAATTTATTTCTAATTTACCAAAAAATATTTTACCATATAAAGATAAAGAATAAATTAAAGTTAATATCATACCAAAAGTAGATATAAATATAATAACATTAGAATATTCGAAAGCACCTACTAAAATAAAAAATTCACCTACAAAATTAATTGTACCTGGGAAACCAAAATTAGATAATATTAATATAAACATACAAATACTAAAAACGGGCATAAATATTACTAAACTACTGTAATAAAAAATTAATCTTGTTTTATAACGATCATATAATATACCTATACTTAAAAATAAAGCACCTGATGTTATTGCATGACCAAACATTAAAAAATAAACGCCAGATAGTCCTAGTAAATTATTACTAAATAAACCTAGTAAAGAAAAATTCATATGTGCTATAGAACTATATGCTATAATTTTTTTAATATCTATTTGACTTAATGCTGTCATTGATGCATAAGTAAAACTAAATAAAGATAATATTAATATAAAAAATATTAAATCAGAAGATATATTAAAAAATAATACTAATAATAATCTAATCATAGCATAAGAACCTAATTTTAATAATATACTTGCTAAAATAATAGAACCTGGTGTTGGAGCTTCCACATGTGCTTCTGGAAGTCAAACATGCAAAGGCATTATTGGTATTTTAACACCAAAACCTATAAATAAAAAAAATAATAAAATTAATTGTCTATTACTAAATAAATAAATATTTGATATATAATCAAATGAAGAAGTACCTTTATTAAAATATATACTTAAAATTACTAACAATACAAATATAGATCCTAATAATGTATAAATAAAAAATTGATAACCAGCGTATATTTTTCTTTTTCTACTACCTCAAATACCTATAAGTAAAAACATAGGTATAACAATACCTTCAAAAAATATATAAAAAAAAAATAAATCTAATGATGCAAATATATTAACTAATATTCATAATGAAAAAAATAATAAAAATGAATATATATTATATTGATAATTTAAATATCAATATAATAAAAAACAAAATAGTATAATAAAAGCACATAATAATATAAAAGATATTGATATACCATCTAATCCTATAATATAAGAAATATATATATAATTTATAGTATAAAATTTAAATATTAATTGATATCACAATATTGATTTATTTATTATTAACATTAAAAATAGACATAATAAAAAATAACTTATAAAATAAAAATACCCAAAGATTCTTAAATAATTATAATTATTATAAATTATAAATCCTAAAATTCAAGTATAAAAAAAAAAAAATATATATATCATAAATAATTATTAATATTTTTTTATTTAAATATTAATATAATACTTAAATAAAAAAATAATGCACCTAAAGATAAAGGTAACATTACTTTTCAACCTAACATCATTAATTGATCATATCTATACCTAGGTAAAGTTGCTCTTACTCAAACAAAACCGAATAATATAAATATTAATTTAATAAAAAATCAAACTCAATAAGGTATAAAAAATAAATAACTTATTATTGGCAATCAGCCTCCTAAAAATAATATAACTAATAAACTTGACATTAAAATCATATAACTATATTCAGCTAAAAAAAATAATGCAAAAGTTAACGCTGAATATTCTACATTATAACCAGATACTAATTCAGATTCTGCTTCTGGTAAATCAAAAGGTAAACGATTAGTTTCTGCTAAAATACATATAAAAAATAAAACAAAAGAACATAAGAAAGGTCAACAATTAAATAATTCATTTTGTGCTAAAACAATATTAGTTAAATTTAAAGAGCTAGATAATGCTAAAACAGGCATTATTAATAAACCTATACTAACTTCATAACTAATCATTTGAGCTGATGATCTTAATGCACCTAATAAAGCATATTTAGAATTACTAGATCAACCTGACATTATAACACCGTATACACTTAAAGAAGATATTGCTAATAATATTAATAAACCTAATTCTAAATCAGCAATAACTACACCTTTTATAAAAGGTATAACACCTCAACCATATAAACTTAAACTAAAAATTAAAATAGGTGATAATAAAAAAATTATATAATTACTAGAGCTTGGTATTATTGTTTCTTTTAATATTAATTTAACTCCATCTGCAAAAGCCTGCAAAAATCCATATATACCTATAACATTAGGACCTCTTCTACGTTGCATAGCTGCTAAAATTTTTCTTTCTAATAAAGTTAAAAAAGCTATAGATAATATTAATGATAATATTATAGGAAGAAACTTAAAAAAATCATTATCTATACTAATTAAACAAATAATTATACTAATTTTAATGAAAATAATAAAATTATTAATAAAAAATAATAACATAAATATTTCTATTATTTTATTTTATATTTTTGTTGCTTGATTTTCTTTACTACGTAAATAATATAATTTAGAAGATCTATAATTAAAATTTTTACGTTTATAATCTGACATTAAAGTATTTCTAAATAGTCTACTATAATAATAAGATATTATTATTTCTACACCTGTATTAAATAATATATTTCTTAATTTTAATGAAGTACTATGACTTAATAAATTATTTTTCTTTAAAGATAAGCATATACCTTCAAAATTATAACTACAAGTTTTATTTCAAAAATTTATTGTTATAATATCACCTCTAGTAAAAGTTTTACCTAATTTAGGTGTATTTAAAATAAATTTTCTTTTTTTTCTAAAATTTATTAATTCTTTTTTTTTATCTTTTAATTTATTATTTAATAAAAAATATAACATAAAATTTTTATTAAGTTAATAAAAATTTTACTAAATATTTTTTAACAGAATAATTAATAAATGCGCCTTTTAAAACTCAATAACTTAAGCGATAAATATTAACATATAAAGATTTTACTCCATATTGAGGGTTAAAAAAACCTAATTTTTCTAAAGCAATACTTTTATTTCTTAAATTTTTATATGTAACTATAACATCATATAAAGGATATCTTATTATACCTTTCTTTCTAAATCTAATAACTTTTTGCTTATTATTTTTATTTACAAATTTTAGTTTTAACATAAAAATAAATTTAAATTAAAAAAAAAGTAATATTATATAAATTAATAATGGTTCTTGAAAAAATAAAAATATTATATTAATAAAAAAACAAAAAGCTATAAACATATATATATAAGAACTTTGTTTTCTTTGAAACCCTATTTGTTCATCAAATTTATCATTAAAAAAAATAAATCTAATTAAACGAATATAATATACACAACTAAGAATACTCAATAGTACTAAAATTAAACATATATAATAATAACCTGTTGATATTAAAATATCAAATATATATAATTTACCGTAAAACCCCATAAAAGGTGGTATACCTGCTAAAGATAATAAAGAAACTATAGTTATTAATGCTAATAATTTATTACTATTTTTTAAATATACAAAATCAGTAACATTACCAAATAAATAAACATAAGAAGTTTTTATTGCTAAGAATATACTAAATATATTTATTGTTGTAAATATATAGATTAAAAAATAATAAAAAGAAATAGCTATACCTATTTTAGAACCAGAAGATAATACTATTATCATATAACCCATATGTACTATAGAACTATATGCTAATAATTTTTTAACTTTAATAACATATAAAGCTAAAATTGTACCTACTAATATTGATAATAAACCACATATTACTAAAATATAAGAATATAATATAAAATTACTAAATAGTAATATATATAATCTATATAATAAATAAAAAAAAGGTAATTTAGGTATTGCAGCTAAAAAAAAAGTAATTATATCACTAGACCCTTCATATATATCAGCTAATCATCAATGAAAAGGAAATACTGCTAATTTAAATAAAAATCCTATTAATATACAAACTAATCCTATATGTAAAATGATATTATCTTCATTAATTATTGTTACTATTAATAAATTAATATCGTTTAAATTTAAACATCCAAATAAAAAATAAATTAAAGATATACCAAATAATAAAATTAATGAGGAAAAAGAACCGTATATAAAATACTTTAAACCAGCTTCTAATGATTTATTAGAGTATTGTTTTAAACAACATAATATATATAACGATAAACTTTGTAATTCAATACCTAGATATAAAACAAATAAATGATTACTATTTAAAAAAATAAAAATACCAGCTAAACACAATAAAATTAATGAAAAATTTTCAAAATTTAAAAAAATCTCACTATGTTTATTTTGTAATATATACATAAATAAAAATATAATTAAAATACTTATTAATAATATAATTTTAATATGAATTATTATAGTATCATTATATCATAAATCATTATTAACATAATGATTAACTTCTAATACTTTTATATATTGGCGAACTAATAAATAAAAAATTATAATATAACTAACTAAACAATCTAAACTTGTCATTTTTTTAAAAAAATTATAAATAAATATACTTATTAATACATATAAATATATATACTCTGGTGTAAATATATATAAATCATTACCATAGTAAAATAATGCCTCTGTATATAAATATAAAAATACTAAAGAATTTATTGAAATAAAAAAAAATTCTTTAAATTTATTCATTAAGATATTATATTACTACCTCAACAATAAACTGTTATAAATAAAAATAATCAAACTACATCAACAAAATGTCAATATCATATAGCAAAAATTAACCCATTATGATGTTTAGTTGTGAAATGATTATATATTAATCTTAAAAAAGATAAAAATAAACAAATAATACCTACAAATACATGGAATCCATGTAAACCTGTTAACATAAAAAATACACAAGCATAAACACTATTATTAAAACTAAAAGGTGACTCATAATATTCAAACATTTGCAATACAAAAAAACATAGACCTAATAATATAGTTAATATAAAAGAATCTATAGATTCTTTATAACTACCTAAAATAATAGCTTTATGTAATCAAGTTACTGTTACTCCTGATAATAAAAGTAAGCAAGTATTATATAAAGGAAACATATAAACAGGTATTATTGTTATACCTACAGGTGGAAATTCTGCACCTATTAATATAGATGGACTTAAAGAACTATGAAAAAAAGCTCAAAAAAATCCAAAAAATAACATTATTTCAGAAACTATAAATAATATAAAACCCGAAGTTATACCCATTTGAACTGCTATACTATGATCACCTACAAAAGTAGCTTCATCTATAACATCAAATACTCAACTAGTAGCTGATCAACTTATTATAATAACACCTATTAATAATATAGATGCTCCATTTTTTATATTATGCATATAAAATGTTAACCCAGATACAAGAAATAATGCACCTAAAGACGAAAATAATGGTCAAGGACTTACCTTTAATATATGAAATAAATGTTTTCTAGTTTTTGACATAATAAAATAAAATTTTTAATTTAATTCTAAAAAGGAGAAATAAATAATAATAATAATATTATTATTATTTTATAAATTCAAATTTTTATTCTACATTTTTTTATCAGGATAGCAAGATTCGAACTTGCAATCGTCTAATCCCAAACTAGACACTTAACCAATTAAGCTATATCCTTACACACCCACAGGGGATTGACCCTGGTTTACATCGTGAAAAAATGTAGTCCTACCACTAGACGATAGGTGTTATTACCATGTACAGGACTCGAACCTGTAACTTACCGCTTAAAAGGCGGCTACTCTACCATTGAGTTAACATGGTATTGCCGATGAAAAGAATCGAACTTTTGACCCCGCGATTTTCAGTCGAGTGCTCTAACCAACTGAGCTACATCTATTAATTTATTATAAACCTTAAATTAATAAGATATAAAATTATATTCTATAAATTAAGAATATAAAATTAAAAAAGCCATCATTATTGCTAATAAACCCATAGCTTCAGTTAATGCAAAACCTAATAAAACAATTTGCATTAAACGAGCTTCTTTAGCAGGATTTCTACTAATAGCTAATAATAAACCTGAAAAAACTATACCTATACCTGCACCTGCACCAACAACACCTATTGTTGCTAATCCAGCACCTATAAATTTTGCACTAGAAGTTAAAGATAAAAAAAATATATGATCCATAATATATATAATAATATAATATATTAATAAATTAATTATAATTAATTTATATTAAAAAAATAAAACAATACGGGTGGTAGGAGATTCGAACTCCTGTTATATAAATAAAGAAGTTTAGCAAACAACCACATTAAGCCACTCTGTCAACCACCTTTACTCAGGATAGGATTTGACCTATGCATAATACAGTCAAAGTGTATCGCCTTACCGCTTGGCTACCTGAATTTAAAAATGTGATTATATAAATATTTTTTATTTTAAAATTATTTATTTCTATCTAAATATTTTTAAGATTAACTATGTAAAATTTAATAAGTTTTTTGTTTATCTTAAAAAGAATATATATAATCTAGCTTTTAATTTTTTAAATAAGGGCAAAGTGAGATTCGAACTCACGGCGTAGAACGCAATTGTTTTCAAAACAAACACATTAAGCCACTCTGTCATTTGCTATAACCTTAAAGAGATTTGACTCTTAAAAACTGTATCCTAAGTACAGCTCGTCTACCTTTCCGACATAAGGTTAAGGTTTTGGAGAGATTTGAACTCTCATCCTAGATTTTGCAAATCTGTGCATTAACCGTTGTGCTACAAAACTAATGTGATTGATAGGATTTGACCTACAAGCCGAAGCATGGATTTACAATCCACTGCAATAAACCGTTCTGCCACAATCATTTATTCACACAGTAGAAGACTTGACTTCTAACCTATGACTTAGAAGGTCATCGCTCTACCAATTAAGCTAACTGTGTATTATTATTTATCCATAGAGGGACTTGCACCCACACGCATAAGCATTCAATTTTAAGTCGAACGTGTCTACTATTCCACCATATGGATTTGGCGAGTAACAAGACTTGAACTTGCAATCCCTATAGTCACAATATAGTGTTTTAACCATTAAACTATACTCTATTTTATATTAATGTACTTGACAAGACTTGACTTGTATTTTTAAATTCGCAATTTAATGTTTTAGCCTATTAAACTACAAGTATCCGGATAGCAGGACTTGCACCCACATTGATAATTTTGAAGATTACTGTTTTACTGTTAAACTATATCCTTATTTTTTATCTACAGGAAAAGAATTGACTTTCAACCTCTTACTTATCAGGTAAGTGCTCTAACCTATTGAGCTACCTGTCTTGGACCTAGTGTGACTCGAACACACAAACCTCTGGTTTGCAAAACCATTATTCTACCAAAAATTGAACTATAGGCCCTGTGGGCAGTAAAGGATTCGAACCTTTATCTAGATCGTTAACAGCGACTGATTCTAACCGTTAAACTAACTACCCTTTGCACCGGGAAAGATTTGACTTATCAACCTTTTATGTGTAAGATAATTGCTCTACCAATTGAGCTACCGGTTTATTATAATATTCAGCCTCTCACAAGACTTGACTTGTAATCAACATATTACAAATATGCTGCTTTACCATTAAGCTAGAGAGGCTATCTTCTGAACAAGACTTGAACTTGTAATCAACCAGTTATGGCAGGGTGCTTTACCATTAAGCTATCAGAAATTATAGACATCTGCTAAGAGATTTGAACTCTTAATCACACTATGCGACAAATAGGTATTTTTACCAATTAAACTAAGCAGATTTATATCTAAATATGTATTTAAATTAATACAAATTCTTATCCAAGCACTCCTTCCGGCACGCTTACCTTGTTACGACTTAACACTCATTAATGAATATAAAATCTATATCAATCAACTTCAGTCAAAATATTAAAAATTAATATTCTAAATTACTAGAAATAAATGATCCTGATAAATTCCTCTATACCCTTCTTTAAGCGTTTGACGGGCAGTGTGTACACGAATCAGTACTTATTCACCGCTTTATCATAAAAAGCGATTACTAGCTATTCCATCTTCATAGTTCCAAGTTACAGAAACTAATCGGCACTAAGATAATTTTTAAGATTAGCTTAAATATAACTTTAAGCAACTTATTGTAACTATCATTGTATCATATGGATAGCCCAAATTATAAAGGGCATAACGACTTGACATATTCCTTACCTTCAGCAAAATATTTCATCTGTGGTAATTACTTCCATATTTTTTTATTTACTATTAGTAATTTAAAAAATTATATAAAAAAATAATTTAAGGGTTACATTCGTTCATGGACCTAACCTAACGCATCAAAACACGAATTGACGACAGCCATGCACCACTTGGGTTTAGTTTTTAAAATATTATTGCAACTATATCACTTTCTAAGATGTTTTTTTTATTATCAATAAATATTATATTAAAAGTCTAAATTTAAACAAACTAAATCTCTAATAAAGGTAAGATTTAGCGCGTTATATCGGATTAAATCATATGATCCACAGCTGGGATAATTCGCCGCCAATTTCTTTAAGTTTCATACTTGCGTATGTAGTTCCTAGGTGTTGTATTTACGCGTTAACTTCAATTAATATTACTACATAACACCATGTCTTTAGCTCGGTGAGTAATAACAAATAATTTAATACAAATAGGTCACTGAATAAACTACTGGGCTAACAACCCCCATTTGATACTTATTCTTTTGCTCTTTAGTGTCAATTAAATTTTATATAACGTCTACACCTGATCGGTCATCTTTTCAATTTCAACAAATTCCACCTTTACATTGAAAATATCTTATATATCAAAATAATTCCAGTTTATAAGTTTTAATTATAGCCAAAGGATTAAGTCCCAGCTTTTTATAAAAAACATTATTTACCACCTAAAAGCCCTTTACACCTAGTCAATGTGAATAACACTTGTTCCATCCGTGTTACCGCGGCTGCTGGCACGAATTTAGCCGGAACTTTCCTTTTAATTACAATCATTATACTCATTAAAAATTCAGGACTTACGGAAAAACTTTATCTCGCCAACCTTCATATCCTACGGAAGCTCGCTGGATCACACTTTTTATGCATTGTCCAATATTCTTTACTGCAGCCGTTTAGTTCAGGCACTATTTCTAGCCCGTTGTGACTGATCGTTCGTTAAAACCAGTTAAGCATCATAGACTTGGTTAGCTTTTATCATAACCAACTATCTAATACTATTTAAGCCCATTTTAAAGCGTTTATAACTTTTTTGTTTATTAGGTTTACCTAAACTTTATTATAGTTCTTAAATATTACTCACCTTTTTGCCCTCAATTTATTTTAATTGATTAAGCTTGCATGTATTAGACGGATTCCTAGCATTCATTCAGAGCCAGAATCAAACTTTAGTTTATTGTAACAAAATCATTATTATAATTTAGCTATTTTTTACCTCTACTTTTATTTTTTTAATAGGTCAGATGTTTCATCTATATTTTTTTATCTTATATTATAGATCCTAAGATCATATACTACCTATTTTATTATTTTTATTTTATATAACATACTTTATTTTTTTTTACACTTTATAAATAATAACTAGGTAATTTATTATTACAAAATAATTTTAATCATTCAATATAGGTCATTATTACATTAAAATAAACTATATATACTTGAATTGAATTATTTTATTTATAGCTTTTTCCTTTTGTAATGCTTCTAATAAAAAAATTTTACTCTTTTTCCTTTATTAGATCATTATTAATATTATGAGCTTGATATCTACTATATATTATATCAAATATAGCAGCTATACCCAAAAATACTATTAATTTTATTAATTT
>Ga0123337_10002630_pt1 | contig 20264 bp, 23 predicted proteins | sample frozenSSSSmetaG_FD_89792 | JGI IMG/M metagenome (GOLD analysis project Ga0123337, IMG submission 89792) | Glacier valley bacterial and archeal communities from Borup Fiord, Nunavut, Canada, to study Microbial Dark Matter (Phase II) -... | ecosystem: Environmental > Aquatic > Freshwater > Ice >... | reverse complement strand
CTCATCAGCCTCTCCGAGGGCGGCATCGCGAATGCCTCGTTACGGTCGATCATGCGACCGGTCACGCACGTTCCGGAGAACAAACGCATCTCCGAACTCTTGCGCGACATGCAGCGCGGGAAGTATTCGCTTGCAATCGTGCTCGATGAATACGGCGGTACCGCCGGTTTGGTCACGATGGAAGACCTGCTCGAAGAGATCGTCGGTGAGATTCGCGACGAACACGACGAGGGTGAAGAAGAACCGATTCGCCGCATCGAGCCCGACGAATCGATCGTCGAGGCGGGAGTGAATATCGAAGATCTCAATGCCGAACTCGATTTGGAATTGCCGCACGAAGAGTTCGAAACGATCGGCGGCTTCACCGTCGGATTATTCGGTCGCTTACCGCGCGAAGGCGAAGAAATTCAAGCGGCGCCGGGCGTGAGATTGCGCGTCGATCGGACGCGTGGCCGCCGCATCCTTACCGTACGCGTGCTGACCAATGGCAAAGCGCACTCTGCGGATGCCGCGGAACTCGAACCCGATGGCGTACGACCAAGTTAATCTGCTTGCAGCCGCGCGAGCGGCTCGCGCGAACGCCTACGCACCGTACTCGCATTTTTCCGTCGGGGCCGCGCTGCTCGCGCGCGACGGCCGCGTCTTTCACGGCGCAAACGTCGAGAACGCATCCTACGGGCTCTCGATGTGCGCGGAACGCGTTGCGGTGTTTGCCGCCGTCGCGGCCGGGGCGCTGGCGTTCGAGGCGATTGCCGTCGTCGGACCCGACCGGACGGCAACGATGCCTTGCGGCGCGTGCCGCCAGGTCTTGATCGAATTCGGCCCGACGCTTGCGGTCATCACGCAAGCCGATGGCGTCGCCGAGACGCAATCGATTGCGGCGTTGTTGCCGGCCGCCTTTTCACCGCTGACCCTCGAGGATGCACGCTGAACGAGCGTACCTACACGACCGATGCGATCGTCCTACGCGCGCGCAATCTCGGCGAGGCGGACAAGATCTTCACGCTCTTCACGCGCCTGCGCGGAAAGGTCGATGCGGTCGGCAAAGGGATTCGACGCACGAAGAGTCACGTCGGCGGGCGACTCGAGTTTCTCTCCGAGGCGACGCTCACGCTTCACCGCGGCCGGAATCTGGACGTCATCACGAGCGCGCAACTACGCACGACACACTGGAACGGCGTCGTCGAACCCGGAGCGTTTGCAACCGGACATCTCCTCGCCGAACTCGTCGATTCGTTTTGCGAACCGGATCTTGCGATGCCGGAAATCTACGAGCTCTTGGCAAGCGCGATCGCGGCGATCGACGGAAGCGGCGATCCGGCAAAATTCGTACCGCGCTTCGAACTCCGGCTGCTGCACGCGCTCGGTCTCGCTCCACCGGACGATAGCTGCGTTCGCTGCGGGGGCGCGCTCGGAAGCGAGGCGTGGATCGATGCCGACGCGCATGGCCTTGCGTGTCACGCATGTCTTGGCGCACGCGGTGCGGCGCTCGCGCTCGATGCCCACGATGTCGCAAATTTCCGAGCGCTCGGACTTCCGCGCGGCGAAGCGGGCGCGGCAACCCTCGCAACGCCGCGCACGGCGCGTGCGATCGACGATCTCTTGAGCGTGCATCTGGGAAAGCGCCCGCGCGCGAGCGTGCACTTAGAACGCTATTCGGTTTGATGGAACCCGCCGTTGTTGCACTCGACGTCGGCGAACGTCGCATCGGCGTGGCCGTGAGCGATCCGTTCGGTAGCTTTGCGTTGCCGCACGACACGATCGAGCGCACGAATATCAAAGCGGACCTCGCGGCGATCGTGCGGATCGCAACGGAGCGCGGGGCGCGCGTCATCGTCGTCGGCGACCCGCTGACGATGGCGGGGACGCGCGGCCCGGCCGCCGAGAAAATGGATGCCTTCGTGGTTGCGCTCGCGCGCGTGTTCGAAGGGAAAATCGCACGCATCGACGAGCGCCTCACCACGGCCGCCGTACAAAAATCCTTGATCGGCGCGGACGTCTCGCGCAAGGCCCGTCGCGGCGTCGTCGACAAACTCGCAGCCGCGATGATTCTCGAAACGTATCTGGCACGAAAGCGTAATTCGTGAGTCGACTCGCTCGCTCGCTCGTCAATGCCGTCATCGCGATCATCGTGTCGGTCGGCGTGATCGTGACGGCGGCGGGACTATGGTTTCAGAATTCCGTGTATCGGGATCGCGCGTTTCCCGCGCAGCGAACATCGGTCGTCATCGCGCGCGGCAGCAGCTTCGGCGAGGTTACGCGGCAACTCGATGCGAGCGGCATCATCGCGCATCCGATCGCCTTTCGCATCCTCGCTCGCCTGCGTGGCGAAGAAGCGGACGTCAAGGCGGGCGAGTATACCTTCGCCGCCCACGAGTCGAGCGACGACGTTCTCAAGACGATCACGGCGGGTACGGGTCAGGTGGCGCGCTGGGTGACGTTTCCCGAAGGCTTTACCGCGCGCGAAATCGCCGCGTCGCTCGCCGAACACAAATTCGGTTCGCAGGCATCGTTCGAACGCGCGTTTTCCGGCGAATCCATCGAGTTGGACGGCAGCCGTACCCATGGACTCGAGGGCTTTCTCTTTCCGAGTACCTACCTGATGCCGGTCGACGTCACACCGGCGGGCGCCGCCAAAATTCTGGTCGACCAGTTTCGTAAGGAACTGCCGAGCGATGCGGCAGCGCGCGCGCGAAAGCTCGGCATGAGCGTGCCGCAGGTGGTCACGATCGCCTCGCTCGTCGAGCGCGAGGCGAAAGCCGACGACGAACGGCCGCTCATGGCCGGCGTCTACTACAATCGGATTCGTCGCGGGATGCCGCTCGAAGTTGATGCGACGATCGAATACATCTTTGCCACGCACCACGACGTGATCACGCGCAAAGACCTCCAAATCGACTCGCCGTACAACACGTATCGCTATGCGGGGCTGCCCCCGACCCCCATCGCCAATCCAGGCAAAGCCTCGCTCGATGCGGCGTTTTCGCCTCGTGAATCCGATTATTTGTACTACGTCTACAAAGGGGACGGGCACTCTGCCTTCGCAAGAACGCTCCAGGAGCACAATGCGAATGTGTCCCGTTACCTCAAATAGGAGCCCGTACCATCGAATCCTCAGGCGACCAAGGTCCCCTCGAACTGCGCGATCTGCTCGTGATCGAAACGAATGAAGGCGCACAGCTCGAATTTGAAGTCGTGGGCCTCGTTGAAGACGACGAGAACAACACGTTTGCCGTCTGCTATAGCGAAAAGGCCGACGAGTTCGTCGTGACCGATGCGAAGGGCACCCTGCTCGACAACGACGAGCTGGCGCAAGAAATTCTCGATGACTTTTTCGTCCTAGCGGAAGAATCGTCACCGGAGGGCGGCGCGTAGGCCCCGTTCTTTTCCTCTCCGCACGTGTTGGAGTAGGACATACCGCAGCTGCCGATGCGGTTCGCGTGGAACTGCGCTCGCGCGGTATCCGCGGCGACGTCGTCGATTCGTATCGCTACGCGGCTGCGTTTTTCAGCAAGGTCGTCGCTGACGGCTATATCGGCATGGTCAAAACCGTGCCCGAGCTCTACAAGCTCATCTACGACCGCGCCGAACGCGTGCCGGTGGCGAGCGGCTTTCGCGTTTGGGCGGCGGAGTATGCGGCGCGCAATCTGCATCGACTGATCGTCAAGATGCGACCGAGCGCCGTGGTGTGCACGCACGCCTTTCCTTGCGGTGTGATGTCGGCGTATAAGCGGCTGTACGATTCGTCGATCCCCGTGATGGGCATCGTAACCGACTTCGTCGTGCATCCGTTCTGGATCTATCCGAACATCGATGCCTACGCGGTCGGCACGCCGGAGATGCGAGCGACGATGATCGAGCGTGGGATCGAACCCGACCGCGTGCGCGTCGACGGAATTCCGGTCGATGGCCGTTTCGGCATCGTGAATGAAACACGGCGAGAATTGCGCGAGCGTCTGGGTCTTGCGCTCGATCGTCCGATCGCGCTCTTGATGGGCGGCGGCCTCGGGATGGGCCCGATCGAACAAGCAACCGAAGCCCTCGCGACGCTCGGCGATCGGTCGCCGGACGCCGTCGTGATCGTCGGTCGAAATGCCCACCTCGAACGTCGCGTCGCGGAGCGCACGGCCCGTTATCCGTACGAGACGCGCGTGCTCGGTTTTGTGGACAACGTCTACGACTACATGCACGCAAGCGACGTCATCATCACCAAGCCCGGCGGTTTGACGACCTCCGAAGCGCTTGCAGCGGAACTGCCCATGATCATCGTGCGACCGCTACCGGGCCAAGAAGAACGCAATGCGACCTATCTCACGACGCGCGGCGCGGCGCTACGCGCGCACGACGTCGGCGAACTTGCCCGCATGACGGCCCGCGTTGTGGGCAACGATACGACGGCGCTGCAATTGCGCGATAAGATGTCGATCCTGCGTCGACCGGAGTCCGCGGCAACGATCAGCGATCGGATCGAGCAGCTCATCGCCGGTGAACGGCAGCTGGTGGTGCGATGAACGTCGCAATCACGCGCTGCTCATAACCGGGGAGGGGCGCGTCGCTCCGATCCCAAATTCCGTTCGCTGCCCTTGGAGAAGTGGCTGAGTGGCCGAAAGCACCCGTTTGCTAAATGGGCACCCGGATAATACCGGGTCGCGAGTTCGAATCTCGCCTTCTCCTAATCGATGAAAAAGCGCCCTCAGCGGGGCGCTTTTTTTATGCGTGCGTGGTAGAGGAGATGGCGCGTGTGCGCGGTATTCTCGATGGTCGCCTCCGCGGCGATGCATGCGGTCGTAGCTCAATTGGATAGAGCAACAGGCTACGAACTTGTAGGTTGGGGGTTCGAGTCCCTCCGACCGCATGAAGTAAAAAAGCGCAGCACCCGCTGCGCTTTTTGTTTATCGTACGCGCGAACGTTACCGACCGTTGGGCGTGAGGACGAGTTTCCCGTCGGGATAGTCGAACGTCCAATTGAAATGACGGAAGAAATCGTAGCCGACGAGTCCGCCATCTTTGCCGAATACGTACGGGTTGCCGAAACAAACGGGTACCGTTTCGTAGCCGTACGGTCCGACATCGACGCGCGTCAGGCGCACGCAGGGCGCGCTCTGGGGCGCCGACCCGTCGACGCCGCCGAAGGTCACCCGCAGGTCGATGTCGCCGATCAATTTCTGCGAGAGTGCAACGATCTTTCCCGAATTGCGCATGTCATCCGAGAGCAGAACGAAGAAATCGTTGCCGGTATCGAAGATGGGATGTGCCGTCACGCCTCCGGCAAGTTTGATCGGCATCGCGGGCTGGCTCGAACTCAAATCGACCGGGAACGCGACGGCGTTTTTCTCGACGTTCACATCGAACTTTGCCGGATCGAGAATGACCATGTGCTTCTTCACGAGATCGACATCGACGATCGCTTGGGCGAGGAAGTCGTACCCGGCGATGCCATCGAGATCCGTGAGCGGCGAGTTCGAGGACTGCACGATCACATCGTGCAGCACGTTGTCGCCGACTTGAAAGGTATCGAGTCGGACTTCCCGTGCCGAGACGAACCCGCCGTTGATTCCGCTATACCCGCTTGCGGCGAGCGGCGTCAGATTGAGACGATCGGCCAGCGACTTGAAAATCAAGATGCCGCTCGCGCCGGAGTCGAAGAGAAAATTGCCCTCGATGCCGTTGACTTTTGCATGGAACTGCAGCGAACGTCCGGAGGCGATCAAGCCGGAGCGAAGCAATTCCGTCACCGGAATCGGGGCGGACGTTCCGAACGTCCACGACGATTTGGGTTTGGGTGGAACGAAGTCGGCATCGACCACGCCCGTCGGAATGACGGCATCGGTCACATCGAGCGACTGACGGTTTTTCCCCGTCCGCAGGATCGATGCAACCCGCTTGCCGGGCGCGAACTCTTTATAGCCTTCGACCTGCACCGTCGTGTTGTCGTACGCATCGTCGGGTCGAATGACGTAGCGCAGCATCTCGCCGTTTGCCGGATCGATGTAGAGATCGATCGGAAAGCCGTTTTGCGGATCGACGCGAACGATTTCGGTCTGACGGTTCCGGACGGTCGCGCCTCCGCGCGCGGTGCCCTCGAGCAACGTCGCGCCGTTGGCCGAGACGACATCGAGCGAGAGCGCCTCACGCGCCGCCGAATCGAAGAGTCGCACGGTATTCGCGTTCTCGTTGCTGCGCCAAAAGACGCGTCCCGTGAAGCCGCTAACGGAGGTGATCTTTCCGTATTCTTGGGTTCGTCGAAAGAGCAATCCGCGATAGAGAGCGGTTATTCGCAATGCGCGCTGGGCGGACTCGGACGCCGTGATCGCCGGTGTGCCCTCGGGAAGTTTGCTCGGGACGATCGTCAGCTTGAGCGCCGGGACGCTCGGATCGCCGACGGCCCAGCCCATGAATGCGCGATGTTTTGCGAGCAGATCGGCGGGGGCGGAGGCGGCCCATCCGAGCACCGGAAGCAACGCAAGCGCCGCACCAAATGGAAAGGCCGTCCAGCTTGAACGCTTGTTCATGAGCGTACCAATCGCTGCAGAGCGAGTGCCGTCCTCCGTCGAAGACGAGCGGATGAAAAGCCGCCCCGGCAACCCCGGGAGGGCTCGTGGTGGTTTCAGCTAATCGACGTGTGTTTCGACACCGTCATCATCAGCATGGCTCGGTAGCTCAGTGGTAGAGCGGGGGACTCATAAGCCCTAGGTCGTAGGTTCAAATCCTACCCGAGTCAGAAAATTCTCGAGGTAATCACGATGTCGACAATCCCCTGCGATTTCTGCCCGCACCCGGTCGACCGGGGCCAAATGGAAGAAATCGAAATCTCGCATTACGTTCCGGATAGTTCGGGGGACGATCTCGCCTACGCTCGCACGTATTTTTTCGGACACCCCGATTGCGTTCGCAAATTCTATCGTGGGCTCGTCGACCATAAGCTCGATCTCTTCAAGCACCTTCCCACCTCGGCTCCCGTTCCGGGTGAAGAACCCAAGAGCTGATCCTTGCGCCCGTAGCGTAGCTGGATAACGCGCGGCCCTCCGAAGGCTGAGACCGGGGGTTCGAATCCCTCCGGGCGCACCATTTCGCGCAGCAGCGTCGAGTCGCAATCTCGGCGCTGTTGTCTTTCCTCCCTTGCGTAAGGTCAGCGGTAATGCCCGACGACGATGAAATCTACGTGCGCCGCGCGATGGCACTGGCCGCCGAGGCGACCGCGACCGGCGACGTCCCGATCGGCGCGATTCTGCTCGTCGACGGCCTGGCGTTCGCCGCCAAGAACGAGAAAGAGCGGGATGGCGACCCGACGGCGCATGCGGAGATACTGGCCATTCGCATGGCTGCCGCGGCCCTAGGACGGTGGCGTGTAGGCGGCACGCTGTATGTGACCAAGGAACCTTGCCCGATGTGTGCGGGGGCCATCGCCGCGGCTCGGATCGAACGGCTCGTTTTCGGTTGTCGCGATCCTAAGGGAGGGGCTGTCGGCTCCGTTATCGATATTCTCAGATCGGCTGCGGTGAACCATCACGTCGAAATCGTCGATGGTGTGCTGCACGAAGAAACGGCGCAGCAACTGCGCGATTTTTTTGCGGAGCGCCGGCGGTAGGGTTGCACACCCGTGTGTGCGGAAGAAACCCTGCGGAGAGATGGCTGAGTGGTTTAAAGTACCGCACTCGAAATGCGGCGAACCCTAATCCGGTTCCGGAAGTTCGAATCTCCCTCTCTCCTTGGTTTCAACGAAAAAAGCCCACGCTCGTGGGCTTTTTTTTCAATACACGCGAGCGGTGAGCCGCGGCGGTGGTGATGCCGCTTTTGCAATGAAGTAACCCTGCACGAAATCTGCGCCGTTCGCGACGACCCAATCGTATTCGCCTTTCGTCTCGACGCCCTCGACGATGACGAACAGTTCGAGCGTTCGCGCGGCTTCGATCAGTTTCTTCGCAAGCTCTGCTTTGAACGGATCGACGTCGACGTCACGCACGAGATCGATGTCGAGCTTGACGTAGTCGGGACGCAATTGCGCGAGCCGACTCAGCGAGGAGAAGCCGGCGCCCAGATCGTCGAGTGCGACTTGGAATCCGCCCGCGCGGTAGTAATTGAGTATTGCTCGCAGATGATCGATGTCGTCGACATCGTCGCTCTCGACGACCTCGAACACGATTTTGTCGTGCGAAATCCCCAAATCGTCGAGCAAGTCGACGGTCGTGCGCAAGCAGGTCGCCGGATCGTAGATCGAGGTCGGCGTAAAATTGATGAAAAGCCGTTCGGCGACGGCATGCTTCGCGTACTCTTGAATCGTCGTCCGACGCGCGGCAAGATCGACTTGGGCGAGTAAATCGGCATCGCGAGCGATGCGAAAAATATCGGTCGGCGAATCGATGCCGCCGCCGGCCGTGCCGCGTAAAAGACCTTCGTAGGCGTAAATGCGATCGGGCTCGCGAGCATACACGATCGGTTGGAAGACGGTCGTCAGCTTGCCGGAACTCACCATGGCCACCAGTGACTGGGCTTGCATGCGCGCGACTAATCGGTCGAGCGTGTCGATCGCGAAATAGTCTGCGAACGCGAGTGTCGTGCCGGATTCGACGTACAAGGCGCGGGTCGCGGCTCGCTCGACGCTCGTGAACGTTTCGCGCAACTTCTGCGCGAGCGCGTTGCTCCGGTCGACTTCGAGGACGATGGAGACGGTCTTATTCTCGACGCGGTACACCCACCCGTCGGCGTTGAGAGCAGCTTTCAGTTTGCCGACGGCATGGAGCTGCGGCAAGTGCAGATGGACTTCACCCCCCGCGAACGCGAGATGCGGAAGCGACTCGCATACTTCGCAAGGTTCGCTCACGGGCGGGGCAATCTATAAGGCTGAGAACATGCTGGCACGGTCGTAGAGATCACGTTCGTTCCGGGGCGGGCGCTGCAGAGGGTACTAATTTGTTATCGTTCGGAATCGTCGGAAACCTGAATGAATCGAACCGAACGTCGATGATTGCGTGAAAGCGTGCCACCCGGATCGGGAGGTACAGGGTCTTTTCGTAGTGCGCGTGACTGACGATCCACTGCCCGCCCTCGGTCGCATAATCGACGACGAGCAAGATATCGTCGCGTCCGCTGAAGGTGACCTGCCGCGGGAGGTTGGTCGCCGTATCGACGAAGACGTCGTGCAGATAAAAATCCGAGCCGTTCCCGGTCGTCAGCGCGCGTAGCGGGTCGAGCGCGATATGCGCGACCTCCGGAGTCGAGTCGGGTGCGTAGGTGGCATAGTAGTTGCGCAGCGTCGTTGCAACGACGTTCACGTTTGCGCTCGAGGCTTTGGGTTCGCCGAAAGTGATCGGCTGAACGTCGTACACGTAGGTCTCGAGTGGATCGCGCAAGCTTTTGGCATCGTTTGCGATGCGAAAATAAGCGATCGCGTCGAACAGTGGATTGAGGGGCCATGCGTGTCCGTAGGACCGAGCTCCGCGTGGTAAATCTTGATTCGCCGCGAAATCATCGACGGTTCGCGCTTCGACCGCCCGCTCGACGACGAGATGGCGTTTGAGGGTATGTACGTCGATCGTCGCGCGTGAGTGGTACGCGACGTAGGCGGGGCGATGCGCGAAGGCGAGCGCGGCAGCATTCGCACACAGGCGAAATTGCTGGTCTGGCGGGGGTAAAGGCACGCCACACGTTTTCGCGCCGCCGCGTGCAAGGTACTCTTGCTCGCTTTTACCGAACGGCGAGGCATGACCGACATGATCTTGCGCCACCAGATCGCGCTCACGTTGACCGGCGCTCAAGCAATCCTTTCGGCGGCTCAAGCGCACGCCACGGAAATCGGGGTGCCCGAATGCATCGCCGTGGTCGATGCGGGCGGCATTCTGCTTGCGTTCGCACGCATGGACGGAGCGCGGATCGGCTCGATCGATATCGCGCTCACGAAAGCGATCTCCGCTGCAACGCGCAAGCGTCCGACGGCCGACGAAGGCGGCGGAGACCCGCTGGTGGGGATCAAATTGGCGCTTGCCGCCACGATCACGCAGATCGGGGGCGGCCTGCCGATCCTCATTGACGGCCAGACGATCGGCGCGATCGGCGTGAGTTCGGGCACCGTGCCCGAGGACGTCGCGGTCGCCCAAGCCGGCCTTGCGGCCTTGCGCGTGACGTGAGCTACGGCATCAAAACGTTCGAGGAATTCGCGGTCGGCGATCGCGCCACGTTCTCGAAAACGATCACCGATGCCGACCTCGTGCTCTTTGCCGCCGTCTCGGGCGACCAGTATCCGCTGCACGTCGATGAGGCCTATGCCAAGACGACGCGCTTTGGCGCGCGGGTCGCACACGGAATGCTCAGCGCCAGTCTGCTCTCGGCGACCAACGGCCTGTTGCTCGGCCGTCCGGGCGGCATTTCACTTGCTCAGACGCTGCGTTTCCTCAAGCCCGTCTACGTTGGGGACACGCTCGAAGCGGTAACGGAAGTTATCGAAATTCTGCCCGAACGACGACGTCTGCGCTGCCGCACGACGGTTCGAAACCAACGCGGCGAGCTGGTCGTCGAGGGCGAGGCGCTCGAACAAAAAGATACGGCGTAATACTTCAATCGGTGCCGGGCACTGCGCCCGGTATGGTTCCTATGCGTATCGTCGTAGCGGAAGACGAAGATCCGATCCGCGAACTGCTCGTGCATCATCTCGAACGCGAAGGGTTCCGGTGTCTCCCCACCGCGGATGGCCCGACGACGCTTCGCGCGGCGCGCGCGGGAGCCGATCTGCTCATTCTCGACATCGGCTTGCCCGTGCTCGACGGCTTCGAGATCGTGCGCACGTTGCGCCGCGAAGGACGGCAACTGCCGATCTTGATCCTCACGGCGCGGACCGAGGAAGTGGATCGCATCATCGGTTTTGAGATCGGTGCCGATGACTATGTCGCCAAACCGTTTTCGCCGCGCGAAGTCGTCGCTCGTGTGCGCGCGATCGGACGCCGGATCGGCGTCCCGCATTCCGCGCTTCCCGCGGTCCTCACCTTCGATCGACTCGAGATCGACGAAGCGGCACGCGAAGCGCGCGTCGACGGCATCGACGTCGACCTCAAGCCGCGCGAGTTCGCGCTGCTGCTCGAACTTGCGAGCAACGCCGGCATCGCCCTCTCGCGCGCGCAACTCTTACAGAACGTGTGGGGCTTCGATTTCGAGGGCGACGAACGCACGGTCGACGTGCACGTTCGCCGACTACGCTCGAAGATCGAGGAACGACCGCAGTTGCCGCCGCTGCTGCATACGATTCACGGATTCGGATATAAGTTTGCGCGCAGCTGAGATCGAGCCGGCGCAGCTGGCCGAACTCGACGCGCTCCTAGCGTCGGTGAATGGAACCGTGCCGCTGCTCGTCGTGCGTATTCCGGAACTCGAACGAACGGCTTGGCGGCGCGGCCTTCGCTCGGCGCGAGCGCTCGAGCGTCGCGCATCGGCCGCGTTCACGATCGCGGCAAAACGCGTGTTGCGCAGTCAAGATTGCATCGGTCACGATCCGGGCTCCGACATTTTCGTCGTCGCGCTCGTCGCCCGCACGCGTGCGGGGACCGATCTGCCCGCGCCGCTCGACGCGCGGTCTGCGCTCGCGCGTATCGCCGCGACGCTCGAACACGCGCTGCGGCTGGACGTGCTCACCGGTTGGACGACCTACGTTCCGGGCGGCGCACCTATCGCTGCGTCGATTGACGATGCGTTGGCGCGCGGCGCGCGGGAACGGGAGCGATACGCGTTCTTCTCGGCGCTCGGTCACGAATTGCGTACGCCGCTGGCCTCCATTCGCGGGTACCTCGAGACGTTGCTCGATGATTCGATCGACACCTCGACGCGCCGTCGGTTTTTGAGGGTCGCCCACAATGAGTCGCTGCGCATGAGCCGCCTCGTCGATGGCATGTTCGAAATCTCGCTGCTCGATCTCCACGCAGCGTTTCCGACGCGTTCCATCGCCGCACTCGATCTCGCGCTCGTGGCCGCAAGCGATGCGGTCTGCGCTTCGGCCGCTGCGCGCAGCGTCACGCTCACCGTGGTGCCGATCGCGCCGCTCGCCGTTGCAATCGATGGCGACCGACTCACGCTCGTCTTGATCAACGTGATCGATAATGCCATCAAGCACGGACGCAGCGGGGGCAACGTGCGGGTCAGCGTGGACCTCAGCGATCGTCGCTGTGCGCTCGTTGCAGTGGATGATGACGGCCTCGGTGTCGCACCGGCCGAGCGGGAGGCGATCTTTGCGCTCGGCGAACGTGGGACGACCGCGGCAAGCGGCACGGGGATCGGTCTTGCGCTCGTGCGGCTGATGCTCGAACGTGTCGGGGGGAGCGTCGAGGTGAGCGGATCGCCGCTTGGCGGTGCGCGCTTCGCGATCCGCGTTCCGCGCCGGGAGGCGGTCGCAGAAGAGCGAAGCGACGTGGATGGCCTTCTACGCGCGCCAAGGGATGCTACCGGGTAAGCGTCACACCCAGTTCCGTCGTCCCGATGGCGGCCTGTACGCTGAGGAACTGATCTCGACCAAAGGCTTCGAGAGCGTGTACTCGCTTGCGTATCACCTGCAGCCGCCGACCGCGACGCTCGAGGTCGCCCGGTGGGAGCGGCCGATGGTGCGGTTTTTACCCAACGATCCGATCAAGAACCGCCATTGGTTCACCGGCCGCTTGCCGGCAAGCGGCGATGCGGTGAGCGCGCGCACGCCGATCGTGGGCAACGACGATATGATCGTCAGCGTCGCCCATATCACGGACCGCATGGACTATTTCTTTCGTAATTCCAGTGGCGACGAATTGATCTTCGTGCAAGCCGGAACGGGAACGCTTGCGACGCCGTTCGGCACGATCGCGTATCGCGCGCACGATTTTCTCCACATCCCAACCGGGACGACCTATCAGCTGCAACCCGAGGAGCCGAGCAACGTGCTGATTTGCGAGTCGTCCGGCTCGATCGCCATCCCGAGCAAGTTCCGCAATGCGTTCGGCCAGTTGCACGAACACGCACCGTACTACGAGCGCGATTTTCGCGCCCCGCAGTTGAGCGATCCGATCGATGCACCCGGCGCCTACGAAGTTCGCATCATCGCCAAAGGTCGGGGCGCGATTTATACGGTTCAAAACCATCCCTTCGACGTGGTCGGCTGGGACGGGTACTGTTACCCGACTGCATTCAACGCCCACGACTACATGCCGATCACCGGCAAAATCCATCAGCCGCCGAGTTCGCATCAACTCTTCGATGCGCCGGGCGCCGCGCTGCTGCTCTTCGCGCCGCGCATGTTCGACTATCATCCCCTGGCGATTCCCGCGCCGTACAATCATTCCAGCGTCGACTGCGATGAGATCATCTATTATGCGAGCGGTAACTTCATGAGTCGTCGGGGGATCGAAGAACGTTCGATCACGCTGCACGCGGCGGGTGCGCCGCACGGTCCCCAGCCCGGCGCCGTCGAAGGATCGCTCGGAAAAACGGCGACCGACGAATTGGCCTTTGCGATCGATTGCTTCAATCCGCTGCGGCTTGCAGAAACAGCGGCGCCCGCCGAAGATGCCGCCTACTTTCGCAGTTGGATTGCAAAGCCGGTCGGCGCATGAGAGTCGCGGGAATAGCGCTCCTGTTGGGTCTTACCTGCACGACGATGGCGGCCGCTGCGGAGACGACGGTCGGTGTGAATCTGACCGCCTTGACCGGAAAAACCGCATCGTCCGATGGCCGGGCGACGCTCCCGATCGGACCGATCCCGACGATCGAAATTCGGACGGCATCGGGCATCGTTCGAGCGCAAAGCGAGATCGCTCCGGGGATCTCGGCACCCGTAAGTTACTTCGCGAGCCCGACGACGGTTAAGCTTGCCGGTGGGACCGCGAGTATCGATGCTGCGCTCCTCGGAGCGGTGCGTCCGTCGCTCGGATGGGTGCGTTGGGTACAAACCGATACCCGCAACGCCTGCTGCATCACGCAGGTGCGGCGGTCGACATTTATTGCAAACGGTGCATCGTATGGTTTTGCGATCGTTCGGCATCGCGTGTGGACGGACGCGGAATTTTCCATGGCATTCGCGCCACGCCTCACGGGGAATTATTCCGAAGCGCGCATCGGAAGCCCGCGCGAATCCTACCAAACCGTGCGCGCCTCGCAAGTCGACATTCGCGCTTCCGTAAGTGGTCGGCGGCGTCTCGGAACGCCGGTCGTCGGCGTTCGCTATTTCAATTTCGGCGCCGCATCGATCCAAGATGGTCGACTCTTCGACCGCGCGGCCGGCGTTTTTGTGACCTTCGGCCTGCGCGCGACCGTCGGCGGAAACTAGTCGGGCTTCGGTCCGCCATCAGTAAGCATCGTCTGCTTGAGCGCTGCCAGCGCTGTCTCGATGGCGGTCTCGCTCGTTGCGTCGCGCATGCGACTCGTCATGTCGCTGGGAGTGAGTGACGCCGACTGATCGAGCGTTCCGCGTGAGACGAGTTCCTCGATCGCTGCGGCGCGTGCTTCGAGCGATTGCGTGCGATCGCGCGCGTCGGCGAGCAACGTTCGGATCGAGTCCATCTCCGGCCCGAATCCGCCAAGCGTGCCGTGTGCGGTGATCGATGCGCGGGCTGCGGCCACTTTCGCTGCCACGATTTCTTTCTCGTGGCGAATGGATTCCGTTCGCACGCGTAATTCTTCGGCGACATCCTCAATTTTGAGAAACGTCTGGTGAATCGCGGCGATCTCTGCTTGCAGATCGAGCAGTTGTTCGTGCGAGACGTTCGCCCGACCGAGTGCGCGCCGCGCTAGCGCCTCGTCGCCGCGGCCGAGCGAGACGAACGCTTCTTGCCGATATCGCTCGCGCGTTCGTTCGATCGCACCCGCTTGCATCTCGAGTTTCTTCTGTGCGGTGAGCACCTCGGCTAGGCGTTCGCGCACATCGTGTAAGAGCTGGAGATGCTCGGTATACGCATCCGCGACCGATTGCGCGGGATCGTCGAGCCGCGCCACGGCGGCTCGTGCCTCATTTGTGAACAAGCGCCCGAGCCGCCGCAGGAAGCTCATTTGTTTTCGCTGCGCACGATCGCGCCGTCGCCGTTGGTCGTAATCGGCGCCGACGGCGATTTTGCTTTCGCGATGAGATTGCGCACGAGCTGCAGGCCCGCCGCGCCTTGCGCGATCGTCTGACCGAGCATTTCGGTCACGCCTTGCGCGCCGTTGAGGACGATCATCTGATCGACGTTCGAGAACGCCTTGGCACCGGCTTCGACGATCGCCGGCCACTGCTCGGCGAGTTCCTGACCGATGACGGCTTCTTGATTTTGCGCGAGTGCTTCGGCGCGCGCTTTGATCGCCGAGGCTTCGGCTAACCCGCGCGCGCTGATGGCTTCGCCTTCGGCAAGTCCTTTGGCGCGGGTTGCCGAGGCTTCGGCTTCGCCGATCGCGCGGATCTGCTCGGAATTCGCAACGGCGGTGAGTTTCGTGCGGGTTGCATCGGCTTGCGCTTGTAGTTCGATCTGCTTTGCGCGTGCTTCGGCAGCCGCGATGTCGGCATCGCGCTGGGCTGCCGCAATCGTCGTTTTTTCGTACGCCGCGGCATCGGCCGGACGACGGACGGTCGTGAGCAGTTCTTGCTCTTTGCGCGAGGCCTCGAGCTCCGCGATCTTCGTTTCTTCCACGACGACCTGTTGGCGCGCGACCGCATCGGCGAGCGGACCCGACTGCTGCGCTTGCGCGCCCGCGCGATCCACTTCGGCTTGATAGCCGGCCTGTTTGATCTTGCTATCGCGCAAGGCTTGGGCTTTGATCGCGTTTGCCTCTTGCTCGCGCTGCGTTGCTTCCTGATCGGCGAGCGCCTGCGCGATGCGCGCATCTTTCTTTACGGCAGCCGCATGCGGCGCCGCCAGACTCTGGATGTAGCCGGTCGGATCGTCGATCTCTTGAATGAGCATCGAATCGATGATCAAACCGAGTTTCTCCATTTCCGTACCCGAGGCCGAACGGGTCGCACCGGTCAACTTGTCGCGTTCGCGAATGAGCTCTTCGACCGTCAGGCTGCCGACGATCGCGCGCAGATGACCGGCGAAGACGTTTTGGATGCGCAGATCCATTTTGTCTTGCTGATCGAGAAAGCGCCGCGCGGCGTTCGCAATCGAGGAGAGGTCGTCGCCGACTTTGTAAATCACGACGCCTTTGATGTGGACGGGAATGCCTTGCGAGGTCACGCACTCGATCTCGAGTTCTGCTTCGCGCAGATCGAGCGAGAGTCTCCGCACGACCTGAATGCCGGGAATGACGAGCGTACCGCGACCGGTCACGATTTTGAAGCCCATCGCTTCACCCGTGCCATCGGCCGTGCGTTTGTGGTGCAGTCCCGAAATGACGAGGGCTTCGTTGGGTTCGGCCACCCGCCACATCGATTTGAAAATGGCGATGGCAAGGACGAAGGCGAGCACGACGATGGCCGCGATGACGAGTAGTGATGTTCCGACGATGGTCATGAAAAGACTCCCCTACGCTTCAGAAACGACGACCGTTCGAGGTGGGTAATACTCGATGACGACGACCCGGGATCCGCGGGGCAGCGTGCATGCGCGATCGACGGCATACGCGTGAAATGCCTCGCTCCCGCCGCGGATCGCGATCATTACCTCACCGATTGCATCCGGTGCAATCGTGGCGGTAACTCGGCCGATTTTCCCCGTTAACTCGTCCGTGATCGGGCGGTCCTCCGTCGTTCTGATAGACGTTCCTACCGGGCTGCTAGCGACAAGTTGCAGGCACCTGGAGAAAGCCGAGATTTCTTGCCTTTTTCGGATATACGGACGGGGGTGAGTGCCCGAGCTCCGCTGCGGCGGGTAAAGGATCGACATGTACGACCATTCGAGCGTTCTTGCGGGCAAAGTCGCTTTCGTCACCGGCGCGGCCTCCGGGATCGGCGCGGCGATCGCGCAGCGCTTCGCACAGGCCGGCGCACACATTGCCTTGGTCGTTCTCGAAGACGACGAACGCGCGCAAACCTCGCTCGCTGCCGTCCAAGCAACCGGCGCGCGCGGGCGCGTGATCGTGGCCGACGTCAGCGACTCGAACGCCGTGAAGCGCGCCTTCGCCGAGGCCGAGAGGACGCTTGGAACACCGACGTTGCTGGTGAACGACGCCGGTGTCGATGCGCTTGGGAAACCGGTAAGCGAATTGACCGACGAAGAGTTCGAGAGGGCGATCCGCACGAATCTCTTCGGGCCGTTCTATTGCACGCGATCCTTTCTTGCCGGCTTGGGCGGTGGCGGTGCCGGTGCAAAAATCGTCAATATCTCGAGCGTCCACGAAGAGTTGCCGCGGGCGGGAGCCGCCGAGTATTGCGCGAGTAAAGGCGGACTCCGCAATCTGACGCGCTGCCTTGCGCTCGAACTTGCACCGCGCAAAATCAACGTCAACAGTATTGCGCCGGGGATGATCCTCACGCCGATGAACCAAAAAGACCTCGACGATTCGGTCAAACGCAAAGCCGACGAAGACACGATTCCGTGGAAGCGCGGCGGCATGCCCGAAGAGATCGCCGAACTTGCGCTTTTCCTCGTGTCACCGGCAACCGATTACGTCACCGGATCCACGTACGTGATGGACGGCGGATTGATGCAAACTACGGGCCAAGGCGCGTAGCGCGTGTCGCGCATCGTCGTCCTGAGCGAACCGCAAGCAATCGAGCTCGCGCGCCCGGAGCACTACGCCGAGTATTTCGTCCTCAGCCCCTACGTGGTTCGCGGAAGCGGCGGCTACGAGATGCTGGTTCGGTTGGTCAATCAGGCGGACGACAAAGCGCAAAAAGTGTCGCGCATTTTCTCTGCTGCGAGCAGCGACGGCATCCATTTCGTCATGGGGGAGCGAGCAATAGCGCCCGGCAGCGCGGGCGATCCCGACGATGGCGGATGCGAAGATCCGACCGTCGTGCGCAACTCCGGATCGTACAGCATCTTTTACTCCGGATTCGAGCGCAAGCAGGAGCGTTCGCACCTGTTGCGCGCCGACGGACCGCATTTCTTCGCGTTGAGAAAAGGCGGTGAGTTCCTCCCGGTCGGCGCGTTCGTGAATCCAAAAGAAGCGGCGTGTATTGCAACGGCCAAAGGCTATCGCTTGTTCCTCGAATGCGCGATCGATGGCGCCTCGCGTATCGGCGTTGCCGACGCGACGACGCTTGCGGGACCCTGGCAGCCGGCGCCCGCCCCGTTCGATGTGCGATCGGACCGCTTCGATTCATGGCATCTCAGCCCGAGTTCGGCGATTCGGCGCAGCGACGGCACACACGTTCTCTTCTACAACGGCGCGACCAAAAAAACCGATTGGCGTATTGCCTGGGTCGTGCTCGACGCGACGGCAACCATCGTCCTCGAGCGGTCTGAGGAGCCGTTGATCGCGCCGTTCGATCGAACGGGTGAAGATACGGACATCGCGTTTGCGGCATCTGCCGTCGTGGCCGACCGCGATACCGTCGCAATCTACTATTCCATTAGCGATCGACGTCTCTATCGGTCACTGGTGCACCTCGATGGGGCGGTTGATGATTCGGCCCAGCAGCCGGCTTAGCGTCGCTTCCTCGAAAAAATCGAGATTTCTCCAGGATTTCGGATAAACGAATCGGGTGAGTGCCGTTCGTAAGGTCATCAAAGCTCCAACCCGCGGGGTCGTGTTCGTTTGCCAGAAATGCGATGGTGGCAAGGACTTGCGCCGCGCGCTCAAGTCCGCAGTGAAGGGCTCCGGTCGCAAGCGCGACGTGCGAGTCGTTGGCTGCGGCTGTCTGGGCGTTTGCCCGAAGCATGCCGTCACGGTCGCTCGCACGGCGGCCGATGGTCCGACGACGTTTGCCATCGTCGATCGCGCTACGGCGCTCGAGGACGTTCTCGCACCTTAGCGCGTGGCGCGAACGAACAAAAAAACGGTTTGCTTTTCAAGCTGGCGTTTGCGTGTGGATCACGTTCGGCAAGTTCGGGGGCCGGAAGCGGTTCCTTGATTGCGGCGATGCGAAAACCCGCCCTTGGCACGGTGCCACGATCGCGTGCAAAGGCCGGTGGAAGAAGCGGACCCGAACGGCTTCCTCGCCGTATCCGCTCCAGCGATCGTCGACTTCGCAAATCGTAAAATAATCGTCGAGCCCAAGATCGACGGGTGATGGGTGGAGACGACGAGGGTCCCGCCGGGGACCACGATGCGCGGTAATTCTGCGAACATCCGCTCCCAGTCAAGAACGTAGTGGAGCGTGAGAGAGCGAAAGATCACATCGAAGGATGCCCTGGCGAAGGGCAGCGGTTCCGCAAGGTCGGCGGCGAGCACGAGCGCGCGACCGTCGAGCCGCGTACGCGCAAGGTGGAGCATCGCATCGCTGATGTCGATTGCCGTGACGGTTGCGCCGGAGTCGACGAGCCACAAGGCGTGCTCCCCCGCCGCGCAACCGGCATGGAGCACGCGCAAACCGGCGACGGGTCCGAGGAGCGCGCGAATTGCGGGTCGTTCGTCGTGCGCGTTATAGGCGTTGGTGCGCGTGTGTTCGGCATACGCCTCGGCGAAGGCATCGTAGTCGCGGAATGGACTCGCCGCGCTCAGTAGCCGCGCGTGTAGTCGACGACGTTTTCGAGCGGATCGCCGCGCAAGAAGCGGCGCACGTTCTCGCAGAGCAGCCCGTACACGCGCCCGATCGTTTGCGTGGAGTTCCACGTGTAGTGCGGCGTGATCAGCACGTTTGGGCGACCCCAGAGCGGCGAGTCCGGCGGCAGCGGCTCGTGGTCAAAGGCATCGAGCGCCGCGCCACCGAGCGTGCCGCGGTCGAGTGCGTCGATGACTGCGCGCTCGTCGATGAGCGATCCGCGCGACACGTTCACCAGCCACGCACCCGGTTTCATGGCTGCAAGCGCTGTAGCGTCGATCATGCGCAAATTGTCCTCGGTTGCCGGCAGCGTCAGAATCACGAAGTCCGCATGCGGAAGCTCGGCGCGCCAGGCATCACCGACGACGAGCCGGTCGACGTGCGGCGGCACGTGCGCGCGCGGATAGCGAACGGCGGCGGTTAGCTCCACACCGAATGGTGCGATCAGCGAAGCGAATTCCGAACCGATTCCGCCGAAGCCGATCACGAGTGCCCGCTTGCCGCGCAGTTCGTCGAGCGCAACGTCTTTCGCCCAAATTCCGCCATCCGAATTGCGCACGAAATGCGCGTAGTGTTTGACCGCAGCGAGGAGCGTGAGCACGAGCCATTCGGCGATGGGACGCGAGTGCAGACCCACGCCGTTCGTGAGCACGACCTCGCGCGCGGCAAGTTCCCCCAAGGGGATCGAATCGATGCCGACGTG
>Ga0123337_10002628_pt1 | contig 20279 bp, 15 predicted proteins | sample frozenSSSSmetaG_FD_89792 | JGI IMG/M metagenome (GOLD analysis project Ga0123337, IMG submission 89792) | Glacier valley bacterial and archeal communities from Borup Fiord, Nunavut, Canada, to study Microbial Dark Matter (Phase II) -... | ecosystem: Environmental > Aquatic > Freshwater > Ice >... | reverse complement strand
GCGGCACTCACAGCGCTGACCTCGGTGCGCACGCTCTCCCCGCCGGAGTCATCGCGCTCCATATCCATATCCATATCCATATCCAGATCCATGGCCTCCGCCTCCGCCTCCGCCTCCGCCTCCGCCTCCGCCTCCGCCTCCGCCTCCGCCTCCGCCTGACTCCCCGTGGCCGACGCGCTGCCGACCGTGCTCCGCACCTTGGGCTCGGCGAGGAGGCCCGGCAGGCGCGCTATGCGGTCGAGACGCTCGGCGGCGAGGGTGGACGTGGAGGTGCGGGGGAAGGGGAAGGCGGACGGGGCGTGGTGGTGGCCGCGGTGGCCGTCTTTGAGGGCGGTGGTGGAGAGGGCGGAGAGGGAGGTGAGGGAGGTGGTGGTGCTGGTGCTGGTGGGGGTGCCGCTGGGGGGTGTTAGTGGGGGATGTGGAGGGGAAAAGAATGGGGGGGGCTTACGGGGTTGAGCTTGGTGTGCTGAGGCCTGATGAGGGGGGGGACGGGGGGGAGAGCAGAGGGGGTGCTTGGGGGGGAGACATTGTGGAGGCCGAGGGAGGGTGCTGGTGCCCGTCGTGAGGAGGCCGGAAACACTGATTGCGGTTGGGTGTTTGTAAACCGTAAGACACGCTCATGTGTTCGTCGTTGTCTGTGTAGTTTGTATGTGAGAGAGGCAGGCAGGCAGGTAGGTAGTTAAGTAGATAGGTAGCTCGAACTCTAATCTCTCAGCGGCTCACTTCCCCTCACTGCTCATCTCTGGTCGTCGTAGGCGCTGTAATATATCGTCCGTCCACTTCGAAAAGTATCCTGCAATCATTGGTGTCGTCCTGCGTCTTACCTTGGGATATCAGATATCCGGATCTTCTTTTTCTTCCGTATTTCTTCCGCACAGAGTTGATTGATAGTGGACTCGTCGTCCTCCATCCTCCAAGGTCACGTTTCCCCCTCCCCCTTTCCTCCCCCTCGCATGACGTGCGCCAAGCCCTGACAGCCATCGGCCTTGTACGAAGTAGATGTTGATCTGCGATGAGCCGCGCCTCTCGCAACAATATCACAGTGATTCAGTGAATCGAGAGAAGAGGAAGATATGGCAAACGCGGTAAGTTACCAGAGGAGGGGAAGACACAAAAGCAGAAAATACGTATATTGTACACGCTATCACAGTCTGCGCCGTTCATCGTGCTCGCATCTGGCTTGGATTCTGTGCTGCGTGCATGCTGATGGTTGCGTTGAGGTGATGAGATGCGAAAGATCCTCCGTACATACCTACATAGACTATCCAGACGCCTTGGCACCTTGCACAGCTAACTCGACTCCCCAATATCAACGCCTCTACATTGTGACAGGAAATCCGACAAAGGAAATCCTAGCGAGCGACCTCATCACCATCCTCATCCCTCACAGCGCCCGTCCAATAACCCCACTCGTCCCCTCCTCCTCCTCCTCCAAAAACCCCAGTCCACTATCATACCTCCTCCTCCTCTTTCCTCCCCCCATCGTTGCCTCATCTCCACTCCCCGTCCCCAAAATCCCACTCCTCCTCCTCGCAAGCTGCGTATCAAACAGCCCCCCAGGCCTCTGCACCACCACCCCCTCGCCCAACCCGAGCTCTTCCCTAACCCCCCTCGTCGCCTCCCCCTTCTTCGGCGTCCCCCCCGCCGCCATCTCCAACACCCTCCTCAGCTCCCCTTTAATGCGCTCCACACTCTCCCTACCCTTCCTCCTCTCCTCCCCCGCCGCCACCTCAAGCTCCCCCACAGCCGTCTTAAGCGCACTGATCTCGGAGTGTGCCGATTTAAGCGCAGCGTTTACGCCGTCCAGCTCCTCGCGCAACTCACCGACACGCGCGTCGCGGAGAGCCAGGGCGGCGCCGTGCTCTTGCTCCCGCTGGCCCGCCAAGGTCTGGAGGTCGGAGAGCTGATTCGACGTAGCCTCATGCTGTGCCATCAAGACGTCGAGTTCGCCGCGGAGCGTCTCCGCAGCGGAGAGGGCGGAGGATAATCGTCCCTCCAGCTCAGCAATAACAGACTGCTGCTCGTCCAACGTCGTCTGCAGACCCTGGGCTTTTCCCATTTCCTCGCCGATCCGCTGCTCTGCCGCAGAGCGCAGACTGTCGAGTTGCGTCTTGGCAGATTCGAGCGTGGCGTTGTGTTCTGCGTCCAGGCGGGAGATCAGCGATTCGAGGTTCGAGACTTCGTTGCGGTAGCTCTCGAGCGCCGCGGTCAGCTTTCGCAGGCCGGCGTCCTTGTCGCCTACTTCCCTTTCGAGCGTTCTGATGACGACTTCGGCGCTGCTGAGCTTCTCCTGGAGATCCCTCATCGCGTCAACTCTTGCTGATAACTGCGACCGCAAACTCAGTTCCTGCTCGTGGTACTGATCGATGTCCTCGTCCTGGCGTTTGACCCTCTCGACCAACACCCGCAGCCTCTGCAACAGCATCCCGAGTAGTGCGGCATTGTCAAACCCCTCTGGCTGCTCACCGGGCATCAGATACTCCAACTCCAACCTCGCGGCTCTAAACTGCCCGTGCAAGGCCTCGATGATCTGTTCGGCGCTCTCGCCGGACGCGGCGCAGCTAGAGGGGAATAACAAGTGCAACTCTGCGGTTAGAGCGTTAAAGCGATTCTCGGAATCGATGCAAGACGACTGGGCCAGTGCGAGGTGCGTAAGTACGCTGTCAAGGGCGAAGTCGAGGGATTCGGTCGGGCAGGCGTCGACGGGGGCGATGTAGGGTGCGAGTTTGGCGGACAGGCGCTCGTGGGTATTGTTATTCTGTTCGAGGGACTTTGTGAGGTCGGAGAGTTCTGACTGGAGGGTCTGGAGCTGCTGTTCGAGGAGCTGGTTTGTGGGGTCGGCGAAGGAAGCTTGGGTGCTGATGTTGTCGTTGGTAGGTCCGCGGCTGGGAGTGTTGGGAACGGTTACGGGTGGTGATGGGAAGGAACGCCGCCGAGGTGTGCTGACGAGCATCTCCGTCATCTCGTCATCGAAGTCGTTGTCGTAGTCTTGCATGAAAGCATCTTCATCGAATGGATCTCTCGCCGCCATCGTCCAGTTCGGATCATCCTCCGCGTGGCCGGCGTCTTCGTGCTTGTCCAGCTGTGCTTTGAGCTCGGCAACCTGAGCCTCGAGCTCATGGACTTGAGACGTAGGAGTCGAAGCCTCACCGCCAAGCTGCGCCGCTGTCTCGTGCTCTTCCCTCAGATATTGCAGTTCCAAATCCTTCTGACGCAGCTCATCTTGCAGTCTTGCTATCTCGGCCTTCTGGCCCTTCTTCTCTTGTCTCTGCTCCCATTCGATAGTGTTGGCTTCCTCACTAAGTCGATTCCTTCGGATCCGCCTCTTGACTCGTCCCTCCAAAACCTGGCGTAGAGGCGCAAACTGGAGCGTCCCGGATATCGGCGTATCGTCGACAGCGAGATTCCATCTTGAGCCCGGCGTCGAGTGCCTTCGCTTGCTTGGAGGCGAGGACATGGAGAAGCTGCGAGAGAGGGAGGGTGTCAAGCCGGTTGCTGAGATGGAGGGGCCTGGGTCTGAGAACCTGACGCGCTTCTTGGTCCTCTGGGGCGTTGCGGGAGGGGTATCGATGCCATAGATGCGGTTGCGTGCGTGGGATGGCTTGGATTGGGAATCTCGTCGTATGTTCTGGTTGGAGCAGCTCCGGCGGAGTCGTCGGAGAGCTATTGGGCGCTCATCTTCGGCATTGATGCTCGAGGGAGCCGGACTCGGAAGTTCTGGCATTGTGCGATATTATATTTTTTGGTGGGGTAATGAATGCTCTCTTGTTTAAGTGATATGAGTTGCTGTTGTTAGTAGTCGGGGTTGTAAACAGTGAAGAAAGAAAGATTCATGACAGTGAGGATGATCATGACAGTGACCATGAAGATAAACACAGCAAGACAGACGCGAGAGATATGGAAATATCAAAACATTGTTATGTCTCGACTCTACCGTGGTCTACCTTGGCCGTATTAGGAAAGATGTAAACAGATGTAAACACCACTAGGGTCGCAGACAAGGGACCGCGGATGTGACAATTGGACGAGACGAGACGCGACGAGACGCGCTGGCATAGACTAGACATAGACTGGACATAGCATAACATAACATAACATAACATAACATAACATAGATTTAAGAGGGCTTTATCTTTTTTAACTTTACGTTGTTAATGGCCAGCTGTTTTATATAGAGGATGCTGTGTTTATCTCAACTCTATTCCTATGTTTGTTTATACACTTCAGATCTGTTTAGATGATCAGCAGTTGGGTTTTGACGTGAATAAATAAAGCAACAGCAGAAATAGAAATATTATTATCAAGACACATCAATACCAAGGCCAAGATGCTTTCAGAGATCAGTTGTATTAAGACCTCCCTACCAACCACTCGCACTCGCATACACAATACTGTCAATACACTACCAAGCCCCCTCCCTCCCCCCTTTCATTCCCCTCTCTCAGACCTCCCAAGCGCCAAACAATCCCATATGCAAAGCCCTCCCTTCCCTCCCAGCGTGACTAAACAAAACCCTCCCATCCACATTCAGAAACACAAGTCCCTATATGCCCCCCCAAAAACCAAAGCCCGAACGCCCCCTCTCCTCTCCCGCGTCGACTAGTCATACAGTACTTGACGATGACGTCGAAAAAACATAACTCCAAACACTGGCTGGCTGCGCGAGCCCCATATACACAGAAACTCCTATTTACCAATCAGGCATCTCATCTTCATATCCTGTTCGTCGCAATCCACGCTCTTTCCCCACTACCGCTCAATGCTCTCCGGACTAATCGGCCCCACAGCCCCATCCTCCTTCTCCCCCTCCCCCTCCTCGCCCTGCCGACTATCCACCCTCTCCATGCTGAGCGGCACAGCCTGCACGCCATTCACCCCCAGCGCCATCTTCTTCTTCGCGCTCGCCGCCCCCTTCTCGGGGCTGCCGTTCTTCCCCGTCCCCGCCCCCGCCACCGCCCCCGCACCAGCTCCGCCGAGCACCTCTACCGCGACCCCATTCTCCAGCTTCTTCTTCTTCTTCGTATTCCCGCCCTGCTCCTTCAGCGGTCTCTTGCGCGGCGACGTGATCTTCCCCGTCGGCGGCAGCCGCGGCTTCGGGAACCGCTGCTTCAGCGGCAGGTCCTCGTCCTCCACGAGCGGCTCGTCGCCGTTCGCGTGCAGCTTCGCCAGGAAGAAGTTCTTCACCAGCCCGATCTGGTCCTGGATGTTCTCCCTCGTGACCGGCGCCAGCGGCGCCAGCGGCTCGAAGAGCGCCGTCGCCGCAGGGCCCGCCGTCGCGTTGTTGGCGTTGTGCGCGCTGTGCACCTTCGCCTGCAGCAGGTGCAGGGGCACGGAGAGGGACGCGAGCCCGAATTCCTTGTCCAGGCCGAGCTCTTTGAAGCCGAAGAAGTCCTCGTCGATGTCCTCGGCGAAGTCGCCGCCGACGAACTGCTCGCTGCCGTCGTTGAAGGCGCCGACGCCGTCGGCTCCGGCGTCCACGAGGGCGGGGCGCAGGAGATCCGTGAGGTGCGCCTTCATGCGCTCGTGCATGACGCCGAGCTTGGTGCCGAAGCGCTCGTTGTCGTCTTTGGCGTAGGCTTCCAGCGTCTCCATGTCCAGGCCGTTCTCGCTGAGAGTATGCAGCATGACTTCTTCGTTCGTGAACCGCTCCTGCCACTGCTGTCCGGCTTCGGCTGCGGCGCCCGTGGCGGGGACCTTGGGCGCTTCGCGGTATATAGCAAAGGTCCTGGCGATCTTCGTGAAGTAGTCCGATGCGATGTCCGTGATCACGTCAAGTGCTGAGGGTTGGAGCTCTTCGAACCCTGCGTGATAGCACAGTTTTCCTACTGATCGACGTAAAGCAGCTTGACAAACCCATTTTGCCATGACTGGGCCCTCATCGGATTGAACATAGGGTTCAATATCCGCTTCAAAAAAGGGCTGCGGATTGTATTTTTGGAACTGATTGTTGTACATCTGAGAATCTTGTTAGCATATGCGCAAAAAGGGGCATCTTGAAATATGTCGTACCTGAGACTGCAATTGCATCTGCTTGACCACTCCGATCTTCGAGCAGATCTTCCTGGTCTCCTGCATTTGCCTCATATTACTCTCAATCCGTGCCGTCAGTTTACTCTGCGGCGCAGTGAAGTGATTTGCAGGAACCCTATGCCAAAAGTCGCCTAGGGCCACGGCATTCCCATCTGCATCTTCTATCCATTGTAGTTTTGGATCTACATCTGGAATGGCGGATAGCGGATCATAGTAATCAGGCAAGACGCGCTCTTCCTCTCCGCCCTCCATCCCTTCAGCCAAGGTCTCCGATGCATTGGCCCCTTTCCCATCGCTTGAAGCAGAATCAGATTTAGACTCGCCAGCTTCTGGTAACTTCGTGTGCTGACGCGACCATCTTCTCATGCCTGCTTTTGTCCTGAGAAGTGCTGGCTCGTCGGGATTTAGTTTGTCGCCTTTGAAGAGCTTATGCCTCTCTTTTGCGACAAGAGCTCGATCTTTCTTGGTGACTTGCTTCCAGATTTTATACTCTTCATCTTCCTGAAGATCCTCTGCTGCTGCGCCAAGCGCATGACCTAACGCCATACCATTTATAGACGGCCCGTCAATATCCATCATATCAGCTTGACTGCCAGTACCAGGCAAACCGCCAGGCGTGTTAGAACCTCCGAGATTCGGCGTCGCAAAGCCATTCTGGCTTCCGTCCATGCCCAGGTCTGAACCTTCATGGATCAAATTTCCGATTAGACTGTTAAGTGGCAAAGACGGCTTCTGTTCGACGCCAGGTGTACTCTCGTCACGGCCACTAGTCTTCCTCGCTTTCGACGCACCTTTGACACCAGCCTTTCCTGGTGCCTTGCGTCCTCTCGAAGACATAATCGGCTCATCATCACTTTCCTCAGCAGCATCATCTTCTACCCCGTTTTGCTTTCGGCGCTCCTCAGCCTCTACTTCAGCTCTGGGGCGTACTACAATATCGGGTATTAAGGGCACCAGCTTCTCTGCCTCCTTCCTCATGGAGTTGGCATTGCGGCGAAGAGGGTGCGCTGGATCAGCATTATACTTCAGGCAATTACTCCATATTAAATCAAGATCCGCAACGAACTCGGCCTTTGACTTGTAGGAAACCGTCTTTAACTTCTTTGTCATGCTGCCCAGATCCATTGGTGTTTTGATGACTGGATGTGTTAGCTGAGCTCTCAGTGACAGTTGTCCTGCCTATACTTACTGGAATAGTAGTCTGGCGCGTCACGCTTGTTAACTCTTGTCAAGAACGGTGCAGAATACTCAGTCATCGCCTTGAGCTCGCTCAAGACCTTCTCGGCAGCTTCATATAATTCTTCCTGCCCAACGTTCTCCTCGCTTGCCCATTTGCTCCTGTTCTTGCGGACCTCGTTCATTAAAGAGCGCAGCTCAGCATCCGACGCTCGTACTTGATCACGCTTCAGATCAATGCGCGCAATGAGATGCTTCAGTGTTAGGCTCGATGCGCCGAGGTTGGCGCTGGAGAGAGTTCCATGAATCTCTCCGTTTGGGCCATGCCCTCCATGTGTAGTATTGCCACGGTCCATCTCGGCATCGATTTGCTTCTCAGACTCCTCTAGCTTCTGCTGCTCCAGCATTGCCACCCGGTCATTCTCAAGTGTGTAGAAGATGGAGTTGAAGCTGCGCTTGACCGCATCTTCCGTCGCCTTCTTATCGGCCTCGAGCTGCTTGCGCGCATCCTCGGAGGTCTTTGGCTGTGCTTGCGCCGCGGCGACTTCCTTGTCCTTCTCGATCTGCTTCGTCGGCGACTTGTCACTTTGGTCGGCAGGAGAGCTCCCGGATTTCGAAGGCGACAGCAGATTTCCAGAATTCTTGCTTATCAGCGGTGGTGTGGTGTCATGTTCTTCTTCTTCCTCGTCGTAATCATCATAGTCGTCGTCCTCCTCGATGTTGCGCCGCACTGTCTTTGGCGCGACATCGGGCACCGCGTCCTCCATGCGTGTATCTTCCTCCTGCGGCGCATCCTCCTCGCGAGGCTCCTCGACCACGTCCTCCTTGTCGCTCCTCTCCGCAAACAGCCTCGCTATCCTCGCCTCACTCCTCGTATACAACTCCCTGAACAGAACCGCCTGATCGTCGTCGTCCATATTGTCTCCGTCGTGTACGGTGGCCGCAGACACCAACTGCGCATCCTGTGCATCCTGCGAATCTTCGAAGGTGTTTTGCGACGTCCGACTCGATCCAGAGTATCCAATGCCCTCGTCAGAGCGTGCCGCCGAGTCGCCGTGGCCCAGCTGTGCTGATCCGATGAAGGACATAGTTCGGCCTAGGCCAGAGATGGATCTCTGAGTGCCTCGGAAGCCACCATCAGCGCGCAGTCGCGACCTGTCTTCGAGAATCCGTCGCGTCCTCAAAAGTGGTGCAATCGAACGGGCAACATCGGAGCAGTGGGTGTGTGCAATTTGAGGGTGAGATCGATGGTGCTGGTCGAGATATCTGATGCCGAAAATGGGCTTGTTTTGCTGTTGTGGTTGACTGACGTTGGAACGCGAGGGTTGGATGGTGCTAGGACGAGGTTGGCATCACAGAATTACTACTACTACTACTGCTACTACGACGATTAGGCCGGCGTAAAGCCACAAAGGGACTCTTTTGTAGAAGAATATGCGATAATATGCGCAAGGGAGTTTCATGGTACAGGTCAATTAATTCTCTACAATTATGGCACATCTACATATAAACATATGAACATACAAGCATATAAGAATCAAAATGTCTATGGGGATCCCTTCCCCGGATCCCCACTGACTTTACGTTTTACGGAGCAAGATGGATCGCATGAGAACATGAGGCGAGATGCGATTAAGATTAGGACTGAGGTCACGTGATATGTATTTGAGAGACGAGCATGAGGACTGTGCTCACGTGATATGCATTCGAGAGCCGAGCATGAGGACTGTGCTCACGTGATATGCATTCGAGAGACGAGCATGAGGACTGTGCTCACGTGATATGCATTCCAGAGGCTGAGCGGGAGCCTTCCCTCCCTTCTTAACAAGAAAGCCGAAAGCCCACCCATATACTCCACACACAGCTTTGTTCTCCTGGGCCCGACAATATGCCATGAAAAGAAAAAACAATACATAGACATTATCTGGACTCTATCCTCAGATCTTCAAACAGACACCGTGATGCGCATCAGACTCCCCTTTGCGGGTATGCAATCCCCCCCCCTCCCTCTCCTTCCGCAATCCCACCAGACCAGACCAGAGCATACAGGGCTGACCCAAGCTCGCAACTCCAACAGGCGCCTTCATCTGCCTCCTCCTCATCGCCGCCTACCTCGGCCTCTCCTCGCTCCAGCTCTCCGGCCGCATCAACGACAAGGTCCTCCACTTCGCGACCTTCTTCGTGCTCACCCTCTGCTTCTACTGGATCCTCGACACCTCGCGCCGGCGAAACCTCAACGTGACTCTCACCTTCTGCACCGGCGTGCTCGGCGTCGGCTCCGAGTTCCTGCAGGGCCTGATCCCCGACAACGGCCGCGACTTCGACCTCTACGACATCTTCGCGAACGTCGCCGGCAGCCTCGTCGCGCTGGGCCTGAGCACCTGGTACCACAAGCGCATGATCGAGCGGAAGAGGCTGAAGAAGCACTACACGGCTGTGCCGGGCGAGGGCGACGAGCATGATCTCGAGCTGGGCGAGGGGCCGGGCGGCCAGGAGAGCGGCGTCGTGCATCATGAGACGGCGCCCGCGGCCGTGAGTCTCGAGGCCGAGCTGGATAACTGGGACGAGAACGCCGAGGATGCGTGGGATGAGGAGGATCAGCCGACGGGGACTAGTACGGAGGGCGATGGGCAGAAGACTCCTAGCGCGAGTAGCGCCGGTGAGGAGATCCAGCTCGAGACGAAGAAGAGGGCGGATTGAGGGATTGAGGGATTGATCGACTAATGAGGCAGGCCATAATGAAGGATGAACGGTTAGACTAGGGCGTTGGGAGTTGCTCCTGTATACCATTCAACATATCTGGGACGACTTTCATTCATGAAAGATTAGATGTGGAGGTCAGGGACCAACGAATCTTGGACGCTGTAAGATCTATGGAGAGATTTTGTTTATATCACCCCTTTCATGCATCTCATCGCTGTTTGGCCATTGATAGGTTTTGATGTTCCTGTAGCTGTTATCAGTTCCATGCCAAGTATCTGCCTAACTTGCAGTTTGGATCATTTCAGTCACTCTGTGAAATGAAAGACGCGCAGAGATGATGGCGAGCAGAAAGGTATGATCATACAAGTTTATACAGCTACTATACATACATTTACACAGCATCAGTCCTTTTTCTCCTTCCTCCGCGCCTCCTCCTCCTCCACAACCTTCCCCACCCACCGCCTCGCCTCCACCGGATCCACTCTCCCCTCCTCCCCCCTCCTCATCATCTGCCCCACCCAATACATCATCTTCCCATTCCTCTTCTTCTCATTCCCGGCGAGGATCTCCTCCACAATCCGCTCCTCCCTCGTCTCCCTCGCCAGCGCCTCATACTCCTCCTCCCCCATAGCCCGATACCACAGCCCCTCCTCCTCAATCAACCCATCCACATCCACCTCCCCTCCTTTCCCCTCCGTCGCCATCCCATAGATCCTCCCCAGCAAATACTTCGCCGCCTTCCCCGTCACCGCCCTCCTCTCCACGTGCCAAATAATCCTCGCCATCTGCCCCGCCCCAACCACACACCCCCCCTGCGCATCCCACATCTCCCCCTCCCCCTCATCCGCCCCCTTCACGCCCCCCAGCTCATGCAGCACCCAATTGCCCGCCGCGCGCCCCAGCGGCTCCGCCGTCGCGTCCGCATCCAGCGCCTCCGGCTCCAGCGCGCGCAGCGCATCCACCACGTCGTAGAAGTACTCGATGCGCCTGCCCTCGTCGAGCGCGAGCAGCGACAGGGCGTCCTTGGTCGTGAGCCCGAAGCGCGTCGTCAGGATGTCCAGTTCGGCGTCGGGCAGCACGCCCAGATTGTCGCGCAGGTGCGTGATGAGGTCCGACCCGATGATCACGGGCGCCAGGTCCGGGTCGGGCATGTACCGGTAGTCGACCTCGCCCTCCTTGCCCCTCAGCCTCCGCGTCTCCGTCGCCCCGATCGTGTAGCCCCTCGTCTCGCCCTCGACCGCGCCGCCCGCCTCCAGCACGCCGATCTGGCGGTCCCGCTCCACCACGATCGCGTCGCGGATGCTCTTGAAGCTGCTCAGGTTCTTGATCTCGGTGCGTGTGCCGAGCCCGCTGACGCCGCCATACGCGGGCGCCGAGCCCTCCTCTCCACGGCGGCGGACCGACACGTTGACGTCGGCGCGCAGGCCGCCCGACTCCATGCCCAGCACGCACGCGTCGACGGAGGCGAGCACGATCTGGATCTTGCGCGCGAGCGCGGCCGCCGTGCTGGGGTGGTGGATGTGCGGCAGCGTGATGATCTCGATCAGCGGGGCGCCGGCGCGGTTGAAGTCGAGGAGGTGCGTGCCGTCGGGCGAAGAGAGGGTCTTGGCCGTGTCCTGCTCCATCTGGATCTGCTTGATGCCGACGGTGATGCTGGGGCCGTCCTCGGGCGCGATGCCGTCGTGGGGGTACAGCGTGATGTGCCCATCCTTGGCGAACGGCGCGTAGTACTGCGTTATCTGGTACCCGGCCGGCTGGTCCCAGTGGAAGTAGTGCTTGCGGTCGAAGCGGCTCGTGGGCTGGATGGCGCAGTTGAGGGCGAGTGCGGCGCGCAGCGCCGGGATGAGGGTCGCGGGCTGGAAGATGGGCTGGGAGCCAGGGATGGCGAGGTCGAAGGGTGCGACCTGGGAGTTGGGCGCGGCGCTGAGGGCGCAGGGGGCGTCGGAGAAGAGTTTTGTTGCGGTGTTGAGCTGCGCGTGGATCTCGATGCCGACGGTGAGCTCCCAGTCGTCGAGGCTCTCGAGGCCTGCGCGCTTGTGCTCGCCCGCCGATTTGCGCCGCTTCAGTTCGTCCTTGAGCTGCTTCCTCAGGGGCACATGGGCCTCGGAGTCGGCGTCGGATGGGTTTTCGAGCTGCAGACGCCGTGCATGGCTAGTATGGAGTGGTCTGTGATTGTGCGGCGAGGATACGGTTGTGCCTGGTTGGGCGTGGGCGGCTCGCAGGCAGTTTCGCGCTCGAATGCGGCCCCCAAAGATGTAGCTGCGGATGAGCTGTGGGGAGATTCGAGGCATTGTTGAGGTGGAGGCTGGAGATGAGGTTGTTTGTAGGTTTGTATGCCCTACGGCCGTCAATATTGGTGGTGTTGATCGGGCCTCGAGCAGCGATGCTTGGCGCAGGCGGTGTGCCCAATGTGGTACCTGTGCTGCGATGGCTTGAGCGATTTTTAATTTAACAATATAAACCTATAAACTTATAAACCTATAAACTCATAACTCATAACTCATAGACTCATACTATCGCCGTGTCGTGTCGTCGTGTCGTCGTGGGGTTTGTTGGTTTGTTTACTTTACGGACTTGGGGATATTTAGCATTCAGCACATGTTGTTTGCCAGCGCCCTCACATCCGCACTCATAGCCATCGCACTCATAGCCATCGCACTCATAGCCATCTCGTCTCAGCCCCGTCTCCCAACCAAGCCGACGGGCTGTCGCAGGGCTGTCGCAGGGCTGTCCCAGGAATTCCCCAGCGCTCTCCCAAGGATTGGATCGACATTCGCCCAATTCTTCCCAAGATCCCTCGCATCATCGCCAACACACCCTCAGATCTCGTTTCGGCCAGCGCAAATACCTATTCGCGTGTCTCGTGGTTATGAATATGAGTCTTTGAAACACCTCTGGAACATCGCAGCATCTGGGAATCACCCCCAAGCCGACTTACTTCCCAGAATACTATAAGGTGTTATGCGTCTGCTGCTGTAACTTTTATATGGAAGTACATCTATCATACTGTGAAAGTCGCCAGTCTCCATAAATCCTCTCGCAGCCGGCACGCACTACTCAGACTGCTCATCTCGCTATTTATATAATTCCTCAGATATGGTGAGAGGCGTCTTGATACTCCCCTCTTATACGCCGTCTCGCCGTGTGGAATTGATTAAATACTGACTACCGACCCCACAGCATTCGTCGCGGAATGGCGCGCAGATTCCAGCATTCGTCGTCCATCGAAGCCATTCTCGAGGCCCCTGAGGACGAGCATCATGGCGAATTAAGGGGGATGGGCCGTGGAATGACAAGTGAGAACAAAAGAAGGGACGACCCCTTGAACAACACCAGCAACAACCACATTATGGCGGCGCGCTCAGCTGGCGAGAAAGCAAAGGAGAAAAATAGGAGATCGCACAGATTGTCCTTGAGCACTGTCGCGAGATATAATACGAAGAGTAAATCGAAGAACAGTTCTTCGAAGCGTGGTTCAGCCTCGCGAGACGAGTCGCAGAGCCTTGTCCGTCAACACCATCACCACAGGAGGGCCGCACAATATAGCGACTCATCGTCGTCGTCGTCATCGTCGGATGAAGGAGACGATCGTCAAGCAACTCTGGCAGCTGCGCGCGGTCGATTAACATCGCCATCCCTTGTATCAACCATGACATCCCTAACCACGGCCACCAATAATTCAGGAGGGTCCAGTGGGAGCAATTCCACAATTACGCAAGCTTCAATGTCGAGGAGCTCGAAAGAGGTGAAGATAGCTGGGACAGTGTCGGACGACGAGCCAGTGCCAATGTCTCCAGGTATATTTCATTCCTTACGGAACCTTCTTCGTCGTTCTAACAAGATCACAGCCGTCCCAGATCCACCAAATGTCTTCGCATATCTAGAAGAGGACAATTCTGACAGCGAGGAGGATCATGACGGACCCCACTATGAAGAACATGAAGATGAAGATCACGAAGAAGATCACGAAGACCATGATGAAGACCATGACGAAGACCATGAAGAAGAAGACGATGACTCCGGCTCAAGCGCCGATGACGACGACGACGACGATGACGAAGCCAACGACGTCGTATACAACGACATCCACCCGCACCCAGGCTGGCTCTCTCACCCCCTCGACTCCGACCCCACCACCCCAATGCAACCCCACTTCACCCCCTCCAGCACCCCCTCCATCTCCTCCGCCTCCTCCTCCGTCCACTCCTCCTTCTCCTCCGATCACCCCGCCGACGCCGATGCCGACACCGACCGCAGCACCAGCCCCGAGCTCAGCATCAAAGGCTCCCCCTCCCCCCCTCCGCCGCGCTCACTCCCCTCTCCCCCCTCCGGTCCACCCGACACCCGCCCTGACCCGGCAGCCGCCAAAGTCGCCGCGCAGATGCTCGCCGCGCAACACCGGCAGAGTCTTCACTCCACCAACTCCCCCTACAGCGCACCTCCCCCCATGCCACGCGTCCCCTCCTCCTACCCCCCCTCGCACCCAGGCTCACAGGCCCTCTCCCCCCGCTTCCCAGGCCACATCTCCGCGGCTCCCCCACCACGCTCGCACCCCCGTCCCCAGCCCCCAGTCACGGGCTACGAAGCCCTCGCCGCGGCCCTCTCCTCCTCCTCCCCCTCTCCCTCTCCTTTCGCAGCCGACCCACCCCTCCGCCCCCTCTACCGCCGCTTCTCCACGCTCAACCACCGCCTCCTCCTGCACCTGCAAGACGAGCTCTCGGAGCTCGAGACGGCCCTGCACAACCTCGACGCGGCCGACACAGCGGCGCGCACGCACCCGTCGTCCACGGCCACCTCGCTGCACATCCGGCCCGCGAGCCGCAGAGCGGCCGCTGCTGCGGGCGGCGAGATGGAGTGGCACAAGCTCGACCTGCTGAACCGCATCAGCCTGAAGCTGAACACGTACAACGAGACGCTGCGCGGGTTCCAGGGCACGGCGGGGCTGCGCGGGGCCGAGCGCGCCGAGGTCGAGGCGTACACGACGTACCTGCGGGAGAAGCGACCGGTTGTCGAGAGCGAGACGGCGTTCCTGGCGCATGCGGACGATCTGGTCGCGCTCGGCCCGGCGGCGCCAAGTAGCGCGGATCCGTCACCGCCGCCGCATCTCGACACATCGACCGGGCGGCAGGTCGGACGCCGCGATCAGAGCATGCAGACGCTGGTGCTGGCCGTGGCGGCGAGCATCCTCGTGCCGATCCTGACGTTCAGCGTGATACCGAACTTTGCGGGCAGGATGGCGGTGGCACTGCTGGTGGCGGTGGGGGTGCTGGGGATCGTGGCGCAGGCGGATGGCGGGGTGCGGGGGCTGGAGATGGGGATGGGGATGGGGGCCAGGGAGAGGGTGGTTTGTGCGGGGTTGTGGGCGGTGGGGATGGCGGTTGTGGGGGTGGTTGTTGGGTGAGGGGGGGGAGGGGGGGTTGGAGGATGGATTGGGATGAGATGAGATGAGATGAACTCCTGTATCCTTTGGCGTTGGATTTTTTTTTCCAGGCAAAGGGCCGGCGGGCGCCACGACGGATGGATGAATGGATGGGTTGGGTAGACGGCAGACCTGGCCAGGTTCAGCGAGCGAGGATAGTAGATACCCCTTTGTTTTGTAGTCTGTTACCTCGTAGATTCTTGCTTTGCTTTATTTCGCTTCGGATGTGCGGTGTCGCGTCTCATATGATATTAGATTATATTCTATTCCATTCTATTAAATGATAAGAATATAGAGCTTTAGCTTTAGCTTTAATATACAGTATACAGTATACTAAATTTATACTACATATAAAGTTCATGTTCTCGTATTTTCGTGAGGCGTCTCAGACTCCTTCCGCCGTCTCAAACCGGTTCCTCCGACCCTGAGCGGAGCTCAGTTTTGGGTCCGACGATTATTGCCCGAAACCTGTTCCCACACAAAACGCCATATTTTCCTCACACAAATATATTATATATATATATTCTCCTACGCTCTCCACGGATAGTGTTTCTGTTGCGAAAATCGTCCTGATCTCTCAACGAACTCCAGAATTGCATCTAGTTCTGTCTTGGAGACGACCTTCTGTCGGGGCGTTCTCTGGTGTGGTCCTCGGCCTGTTCCTGAAGGTTACGTGCCGTGCGCTTAACACGCCGCATCCGCAGGTATCATCTGTCAGCCTGCCGATCCGTTTGTAGTAGGTCTTTAACCAAGAATATATATATATATATATATATGTCCTGGAGCATTCACAGGGGCTTTGAAATGGCAAGCGTAGGTGTGCTCCATCTGCTTTGTTTTGTTTCTTCTCCATTTCCCAGTCCCAGGTCTAGCCAGCCAGTAGCACGTGATTGCTAATTGGTTGATGTCTTGACTGGAATAGCATGGCGTACCCCGTACCATGAGAGTACGCACGGAAAAACAGCGACTGCAAGACCTCGAAAAGATCAAGACATACCGCGACCTTGAAGACAACATACGTACCCAAGCAGCATGGGGAACCGACGGCCTCGAGCTCTTCCAGCTTACCACTAACCTCCTCCGTCTCAATCCCGAGTACTACACGATATGGAACGTCCGTCGTCGCTGCCTCAATTCTGGCTTATTGTCTAGAGCGGCGGATCAACAGCGGTTAGATACTCAAGATCGAGCATCGGATGCCCAGAGCCTAGAGCTAGACGGCAAGGTCCTGCAGTCCGAACTCGCCTTCACCATCCCGCTTCTCATGAGGTTTCCCAAGTGCTACTGGATCTGGAATTTCCGGCAATGGATCCTGTCACAAGCTATTCTTCGACTGTCTATTCCGGTCGCACGCAGTATATGGGAGGCGGAACTCGGTCTAGTATCCAAGATGCTTACCAAGGACGAACGCAACTTCCATGCCTGGGGCTGTAGGAGGTTGGTGGTAGCCAAGCTCGAAAGCCTCGAGCTGTGGGGAAAGAGTATGACCGAAGATGAGTTCGCGTATACAACTAAGATGATCCGACGCAACTTATCCAACTATTCTGCCTGGCATAGCCGATCCCAGCTCATCCCGAGGGTTCTCGAAGAGCGTGGCGCCGACGATAAGACGCGAGCGGCTCTCCTCGCGGAGGAGCTGAGCCTCGCACGGGAGGCTTTGGATGTTGGCCCCGAAGACCAAAGTTTGTGGTATTACCATCAATTCTTGATATCGCAGATCGTCGACCATGGGGATCGACCAACGATCGTAGCGGCCTTGACCGTGGATGAGAGGGCTTACTGTCTGAGGCACGAAATCGACGAGATTAAGGACCTACTGGATGACTACCCCAGCATCAAGTGGATTTACGAGGCCCTCTTGAAATACACATTGGCCCTAGATCGGCTGGAACAGCGTACAGAGCGCGATGGAGGTTGTGTTAGCGACTTACGGACCTGGCTAGCCAAGTTGCGGGTCCTCGATCCCATGCGCACGGGTAGGTGGCGCGATATTGAGAGAGAGATAGGACTATAAAGGGGGTTAACAGCTCGGTCAGTATAAAGGGGTTGAGAATTGCTAGAACAGCGATTCATACATACCCCTCACCAACCCAACAAGCAAGACTAATCATTGTGTAAGGGGACGATATACGCTATTGGGAAGTCAAGAGAGGTAGCGTGGTTCTTCACAGATGACTTCATCCAGCATGGCTGCAGGTGTCTGTGCCTAGAAGAAAACAATGTCCACAAAGGACATGGCAGTCATCATATCACTCAATCCGGTTAAATGATTAGATCCGCCTCTGACGATATGGGTTGTTTGATTTTTGCACAGGTGTATATATCAAGTTTCTTTGACTTGCTCTGCGCGTGGTTTCTCCAATCTGGTTTCCCACTTGTGTTACGCAAATGCGAGAGCATCGCCGTTTGATACAGTCGAGATAGAACGCTCTATCTCTCATCATAATGCTCGTATGCTTGACAGACCAGTCGAATGAAACAACGTCTCCATTCTTTGAGCAGACCTGAGACGGCTGATAGGTAAGAAAGCGAGGATAAACAGCAGCGAACTAAAGCGGAACCATATCTGCCCAACCGAGGTCAATAATCCTGTGTATTCTGAGTACTTGATTACTTTGCTTGTTATCATGAAGTCAACCAGCTCTGGAGGACGACAGCCACGCTAAGCTATCAACTGCCGTCGGCTCAATGTTCTCCCGAGCCGCTTCAACTATCCTTACTATGCCTACAGACGGATATGTGTATCATGTGATGTCGCCCGCTGTTGCTCCAATCCCCCAAAACACCGTACACCAAAGGGACAGCTCCCTACAAGCTTGATGAAAAAGATGCCTGAACCTGAATTACAAATACCTTCACGAGATGTTGTCGCGACACTCTGTAAGACGAATGGGTCAAAGTCTAACGGCTTCGCGTACAACGGCCAGATCTGGATCAAATACGGCGCGACGGTGAAGTTGGCGGAAGCGGCGATCCAACGATACGTGTATGACCATGCTGATCCTCGCATCGTTCGGATTCCGAAAGTCTTCGACGCCTTCAGAATATCACAGCCAGACGAGCGACCTGTGACATATATCATCATGGAAAATGTGAGTGGCGAGGACTACGCTACCTACAGGAAGCTGCATCTGCAAGAGGCGGAGGCGGACCAGGCAATTGAGGCCGTCGCAGACGCCGTGCGCCATATCTGGGACATTCCACTACCGCCCAACGCCCCCCTCGGGCCATTCGAGCAACAGACGCCTGCGGACCGGTTCTTCTCGGACTGCGGTTCCGATCGTCTTTTCAACGACCTTGGCGAACTAGAGGACTGGATCAACAATAAGTTGGTGGACGGGGGTTATCCAGACCGAGTCAGACTGCAGGGAGAGCGACTTTCCATCTGCCATTGCGATCTCACCCAGTTCAACATCAAGGTCGGTGAGCCAGTTGCCATTCTCGACTGGGGGTTTTCGGGCGTCTATCCTCGCGCCTTTGAGGAATTTGCCCTGATTCACCAGTTCAATCTCGAGGGCCAAGGATTCGCAAGAGCTCTGCACAGGCGGCTTTTTGGACCAAAGCCTTCGAGACCTATGCGAGCATTGGCCCTCGCAGCGAGATATCACGCGTTCGGATGCTAGCGAGGCTAGGAATGCGTTTAAACTGTCGGAAGTCAATTCAACGATGGGTTGTAGAGTCTCTTTGGAATGAGGTGAGATGAGATGAGATGAGATGAGATGGGCTCCTGTATTCTTCGGCGTTGTATTTTTTCAGGCAAAGAGCGGCTGGTCGGCGTCGTGATGGATGGATGGGTGGATGGATGGGTTGGGTAGACGGCAGACCTGGCCAGGCTCAGCGAGGATAGTAGATACCCCTTTGTTTTGTAATCTGTTATCTTGTAGATTTCTGTGCTTTGCTTTGCTTTGCCTGCTTCGCTTTGCTTACTTCGCTTTGCTTTAGATAGGCAGTAGAGGGTCTCATGATATCAGATTATGTTAGATTATATTATATCAAATGATAAGGATATGGAGCTTTAGCCTTAATTTAATATACAGTATACTAAATTTATAATTTAAATCGCAATTTAACGAGTTATATGTTTTAAATATTTATATACATATCATCATCTTAACATCTTCTAAATCTAGGTATATTGCCTAACCCTCCCTAACTCCCAAGTACGAACACGTGCCATGACACTCATCTATCAGAAACTTATATTACGGGCTTACACATCCTATTATTCCACTATTCTCCCGCATCAAAATATAAACCCCCAGTTCTAACCTTCTAGCTCCCCTCCAGATATCATCAGGCTAGCAGAACCAAGCTTCGAGACATGTCACGTGCCACGTGTTACATACGTTGACCAGATGCACGGCATCTCCTCTCCACCAAGCCTCATCTGCAGACGGCACGTGCCAGGCACCACCACCGGCCGGTCCCTCGCCGCTCCGCCCGAGCTTGCCCCGTCACGTTCTGCGCGCGCAAGTCAGATACCCCTGAGCTCGTCGGTCGGTCGGGAAGAGCCGGAGCCGGAGCCGGAGCCGGAGCCGAGGCGACGTCATGGATGTCCTTCCTTTTCCTTTCCTTTTTATTTTTTTTCTCCTTGGCACTCCTTGGCTTCCCGCAAGGCCCGGAGATGTGAAACGGCGATTACGTCGCGTAGCGTAGCCGTGACGGGCGACGTGCGTAGCGGCTACGGGCTAGGAATGGAGTGGTCGCGTGTCCTTTGGACGTATGGGCGCTAGGGGAGATAGAGGCGCTGGAGGCGCTGGAGGGGGGGGGAGGCGGCATCGGAGGGAGGGATTCCGTGAGATAAGATTAACAGTCAGCCGCAGAGGATCCTTCGACCGTCAGCGGCGCGGCAGCGGAGGGGGGGGGGGGGTTCGAGAAGGGAGGGGCGGGAGGGGGGGGGAGGGTGGATGGGTTGGCCGTCGGAGGTCGGTGGGGGTCTGTGGGGCCTTTT
>Ga0123337_10002627_pt1 | contig 20279 bp, 25 predicted proteins | sample frozenSSSSmetaG_FD_89792 | JGI IMG/M metagenome (GOLD analysis project Ga0123337, IMG submission 89792) | Glacier valley bacterial and archeal communities from Borup Fiord, Nunavut, Canada, to study Microbial Dark Matter (Phase II) -... | ecosystem: Environmental > Aquatic > Freshwater > Ice >... | reverse complement strand
TGCGATTCGCAATCATTGGGCCATTGAAGTCATGCACCATAAGCGTGACGTGAGCCTTTCAGAAGACGATTTGCGAACGGGTAAAGTAGCCGTGAGTCGTATAACGGGGAGTCTTCGCACACTCGTTATCAATCTGTTAGAAAGTCTTAAGGTCAAAAATATGGCGGCTCAACTTGATCTCTTTGCCGACAATTTTGCTACGCTAATTCAGTTTTTGACCCAACAAATGGTTTTATAAGAAAGCCCTGGGTAACCAGTATATAGCTTACCGACATAAGACGCCCATGCTTATTCCATACACCATATAGTTTTGAAGAGGGGCACATATCGTTGATCAGGGGCGGTATAATTCTGATCTCAGTTCACGAATAATCAGCGATGGCAGAACTGGTTAGCAACCAGAATTTTTGTTCGGACGTTACGGTAGCGGTACGTTCTTGTAGATTGAATAAGGTATGAAACTCACAACGGAGTATTTGCAGGGTATTTTCAATGGTAAATTCGAGCATACCCTACTTCATGAACTGGCAGAAGTAGGCCAATATAAACGGGTACCGGTGGGCGCTTACCTGATTCGGCCGGGTGAATACATTCGCTCGGTTCCCATTATTATCAGTGGTTCGGTCAAGATCATGCGCTCGGATCAGGAAGGCCGCGAGGCTCTGTTGTACTACCTGGATGGCGTTGATACTTGTGCGATGTCGCTAACCTGTTGCCTAAGCAGCAAAAAGAGTGAGATTACGGCCGTTGCGGAGGAGGAAACCGAATTGATTGCCATTCCGGTTGAAAAAATAGATACCTGGATGTGCCAGTATTCTACCTGGAAACAGTTTGTCTTTCAAACCTACCAGAAGCGGTTCGATAATCTGCTCAGTACCATCGACGAGGTGATGTTTCACAAACTCGATGAACGCCTGCTGGCCTACATTCAGAAGAAAGTAGCGAGCTGTCAATGCAGCGAACTGGCCATCACCCACGAAGAAATTGCGCAGGAACTGGCCACCTCCCGCGAGGTAATTTCCCGGCTATTGAAGCAGCTGGAAAAAACCGGGCAAATCAAATTGATGCGTAATAAAATAGCCCTGATCGGCTAATTTTCGACCTGTGTAACTTTTGTCACGGATGTTGAGCCGGTAAGGGTCGTACTTCGCTTAAAATCTAAGCGGTTATGACTTCACTACAAGTTGCTGGCTTTTCAGCGTCTATTTTAATCGGGGTTAGTCTGGGACTGATTGGGGGTGGGGGCAGCATTCTGACCCTACCGGTACTGGTCTATTTGCTGGGGTTCAATCCGGTCATTTCCACGGCCTATTCGCTGTTCGTGGTGGGCACCACCTCGCTGGTTGGCTCCGTCAATTATATGCGGCATCAGCAGGTCAACTACAAAGCGGCTTTGCTGTTCTCGATCCCGTCTTTTCTGGCCGTTTTCCTGACCCGAAAATACCTGATACCCAACATACCGGACCCGGTCTTTTCTACCGCATCGTTCGCGTTGAGCAAAAACGTGGCCATCATGATATTTTTCGCCCTGGTGATGCTGGCCGCGTCGATCAGCATGATCCGGGACAAAAAAACACCTGATAAACAACTAGCGGGTCCGCTGAATTTCAACCTGCCGGTCATCGCGCTCGATGGTGTGCTGGTAGGCCTGTTGACCGGTATCGTGGGGGCTGGCGGTGGTTTTTTGATTATTCCGGCGCTGGTCCTGCTGGTTCGTTTACCCATGAAAATGGCCGTAGGTACGTCTCTGCTCATCATTGCCACCAATACGCTGATTGGCTTCTGGGGAGGCACAGCCAACATGGCAATCGACTGGCCATTTTTACTGAAGTTCACCGCCATGTCCGTTTTGGGCATTCTGCTCGGCACCTACCTGTCGCAGTTTATTCCGGGCCAAAAACTCAAAAAAGCGTTTGGCTGGTTTGTGCTGGTCATGGGTATTTACATCATCAGCCGGGAAGTGTTTTTATAAGCCGACATGGGTGATAAAAGTCACTGACACCCCATTGATCGCGGGCTACTTTTGGGTATTCTATTACTGGTTACCAATCAACTTATCGCTATGTTTTTTCAACATATTTATGACAAAAGTCTGGCACAGGCCAGCTACCTCATTGGCTGTCAGAAGACAGGTGAGTCTATCGTTATCGACGCCAAGCGCGATGTCGACACCTACCTCGACATTGCCAAACAGAACGGACTACGCATTACGCACATCACCGAAACCCATATCCACGCCGACTTCCTGTCGGGTTCCCGCGAACTGGCCGCCCTCACCGGAGCCACGCTGTATCTCTCTGATGAAGGTGGGCCGGATTGGCAATATGCGTTCGATCACGTAGGGTTAAAAGATGGCGATGTGATTACGGTAGGTAACCTGACGCTGGAAGTCATGCACACACCGGGGCACACACCGGAAAGTATCAGCTTTTTGCTGACCGATAAACCGGCTTCCGCTGAACCCGTCATGCTGTTTACCGGCGACTTCGTTTTTGTGGGTGATATTGGGCGTCCTGATCTACTCGAAAAAGCTGCGGGTCTGATCGGTACGCAGGATGCCGGTGCCCGGCAGATGTACCAGTCCATCCAGCGGTTCGAAGCCCTGCCCGATTTCATTCAGGTATGGCCGGGACACGGGGCCGGGTCGGCCTGCGGGAAAGCGCTCGGCGCGGTACCCAGCACAACGGTGGGCTACGAGAAGATCAGAAACTGGGCGTTCCAGCACGAAAACGACGAAGAAGGCTTTGTAAGCTACCTGTTGGCCGATCAGCCGGAGCCGCCCAAGTACTTTGCCATGATGAAGAAGCTGAATAAAGTGGATCGTCCGCTGCTCACGCAGGTGCCCGTTCAAAAGAAGCTTACGGCCGATGAGGTCAAAACGGCATTGGCCAAAGGCATCAAACTGATTGACACCCGGAACAAAGTTGCCTTTGCCGACGGATTTGTGCCGGGTAGCATCAACATTCAGGGCAACAACGCCTTTGCTACCTGGATGGGCTGGTTTGTGACGTATCAGGAGCCGTTTATGCTGGTGGCCGACGAAGCACAAATCGATGATCTGACCCGTAAGCTCATGCGTATTGGTCTGGATAATGTCTACGGGTACATTACCGACGTGGCCTCGCTGGGAATTGATCTGCAAAAGGCCGACATCATTGACATTGACACCTTCAAAACGTATCTGGACCGGGACGATGTACAGGTAGTCGATCTGCGGGGTGCATCCGAATTCAAGAGCGGCCACGTAGAAGGAGCCGAGAACATTTTCATTGGTACGCTCCCCCAGCACTTTGATGAGATCAGCAAAGACAAGCCGGTGGTCATCTACTGCCAGGGTGGCGACCGTGCCACTATTGGTTATTCGCTGCTGGTTCGCAACGGCTTCACGAATGTGAAAAATTACTCGGCCAGTATGAACGAGTGGGTTAGCCAGGAAAATCCGGTTGTGAGCGAAGAAATGGCCGTAACCGCCTGAGCATTAGGTACCAGTTAAGCATTGAACAGTGAACGTAAACAAAAGTAACGTCATGAACGACCAACAAACATCGATACCCCGTATCGGCGATAACGCGCCCGATTTTACCGCTACCACCACCACGGGCGAGCTTACCTTTTCGGACTACAACGTGGGTAGCTGGGTGATTTTCTTTTCGCACCCGGCCGATTTTACGCCGGTCTGCACGACCGAAATGAGCGGTTTCGCGCTCGAACAGGACAGCTTTTTTGCCATCCACAACACCAAACTGCTGGGGTTGAGTATAGACAGTATTCACTCGCACATTGCCTGGGTAGAAAACGTCCAGCGAAAAACGGGGGTACTGTTCCGGTTTCCCATCGTGGCCGACATTGACATGAGTGTGGCAAAACTGTGGGGTATGTTGCAGCCGGGCGAAAGCGAAACAGCCGCCGTCAGAGCCGTTTTTATCGTCGATCCAAACGGGGTTATCCGGCTGATCATGTACTACCCCATGAACGTAGGCCGTAGTATGGATGAGATCAAACGGACGCTCATCGCCCTCCAGACCGCTACCGAAAACAAATGCTCGATGCCGCTCAACTGGAAACCGGGCGACCGGGTCATTCTGCCCGCACCGAAAACGGTTGAAGCCCTGGAGGAGCGGTTAGATAGTGGCCTGGAGATGGTAGACTTCTATCTGGCTACAAAGGCGCTTTAAGGTGTACGTATATAGGATTACCGTTAGTAATCTGAACACGCGCTCAGTTGTCAATCGGCAACCAGCCATAACATGACACTCCACCTGACAAAACACACAAGACCATGCCCGAATCAGTAGTAACCGGACTGCCGTACAAAAACGTACCCGCGTCCGAATTCAACCAGTTAATGGCCGATCGTGCCGACGCCGTTTTACTCGACGTACGGACGCCAGCCGAAATCCGTCAGCAATCGCTTGGGGCGGATATATCCATTGATTTTAACCAGCCGGACTTTGCCGAACAGGTGGCGAAACTGGATAAATCCAAAACATATCTGGTGTATTGCCGGAGCGGTAACCGGAGTGGACAAGCCTGCCAACTCATGAATCAACAAGGCTTTACGGATGTCTATAACCTGGTTGGCGGGCTAATGAACTGGCCCTATTAATCACCGTATCATGCTCGACTTCTGGGACAACCGCTACCGCGAAGATGCATACGCCTACGGTACGCAACCCAACCAGTTTTTCAAGGCGATGCTTGACCGTCTTCCACCCGGGCGACTGCTGTTGCCCGCCGAGGGCGAAGGCCGAAATGCGGTGTATGCCGCCCGCAACGGCTGGCAGGTAACCGCCGTAGATTTTAGTGCTGAAGCCTGCCGAAAAGCGCAGGAACTGGCACAAACCCACGGCGTATCAATCACGTATGACGTAGTAGCCCTGGAAGATTTCTCTCCACAAGAAGCTGATTTTGATTTAATTGGCCTTGTCTTCACCCACCTCCCTCCAGGAGTGAGGCAGCTAATTCACCAGCGAGTCGCAGGCTGGGTGAAGAGATCGGGCTACGTCGTGCTCGAAGCCTTTAATAAGGCCCAACTCGGTAAACTGTCCGGCGGTCCTAAAGAGGAATCCTGGCTGTATTCGGCTGCTGAACTGGCTCAGGATTTCAAACAACTTGACATCCTGAACTTGCAGGAACAGGACGTAACGCTGGCGGAAGGCCTGTATCATAACGGAGAAGCTTCCGTTGTTCAACTGGTTGCCCGCAAACCCTGAGTTTCTCAGCCCACTTGGTAAAGAAGGCATCAGGCTGCTTGATTTCACCGTGCGTAATGGCCCCTCGATGCCCAAAAAAATAGCTCGCCAATACAGATACTTTAGCAGCAACGCCACGGCCATTGGTCGTGGCGTTGCTTTGTGTGATGATTATCACGGAACGACGGAAAAGCACTCGCCAACTTTGTGAAAAAAATGAATGCCATGCGTCTTATTCTCACTCTGATTTTTCTCACACTTCTTCAATGGGGCTGTGGACAAGGCCAGCCAACGGTACAAAACCTTAGCGTAGCCGACTTTAAAAAATCGCTGGAAACAACTGTTCCCAAAGAACTGATTGATGTCCGAACCGATGCTGAAGTGCAAACGGGTGTCATTGCCAACGCCCGCCAGTGTGATCTTTCGAGCCCGCATTTTCAGCATCAGATTGATCAATTAGACAAAAACGTTCCGGTTTACGTGTATTGCGCTGTGGGTGGCCGCAGTGCCCAGGCGGCCCAAATCCTTGCGGAGAACGGGTTTAAGCAGGTTTACAATTTGACAGATGGCGTTCAGAGTTGGGTTCAGGCTGGCAATGACCTCCAATCGTTTCAGCGGTAACCTATGGAACGCTATCTCAAGGCCTTTAGCGACGGGTATACGGGCTACTTCAACTACCTCGTCAACGAAATTTTGAACCCGGGCTGGCACAACTACTTTTACTGGCTGGTGGGCCTTTCCGGTAGCATCTGGCTGCTCGAAATTGTCTTTCCCTGGCGCAAAGACCAGCCTGTATTCCGGCAGGATTTTTTCGTCGATTTGTTTTACCTGTTCTTCAATTTTTTTCTGTTCTCGCTCATTGGCTACAACGCCATTTCTAACGTAGGAGTGCAGGCATTCAATGATATCCTGGCCCTGGTTGGGATACGCAATCTGGTGGCTGTCGAGATTCAGTCGTGGCCGGTCTGGGCGCAGTTGCTCACCTTATTTTTAGTTCGCGATTTTGTGCAATGGAACGTCCATCGGTTGTTGCACCAGGTGCCCTGGATGTGGAAATTCCATAAAGTTCACCACAGTGTTGAACAGATGGGTTTTGCCGCTCACCTGCGTTACCACTGGATGGAGACATTCATTTACCGAACCCTGGAATATATTCCGCTGGCGATGATTGGCTTCGGTATTCAGGATTTCTTTATCGTACACGTGTTTACGCTGGCCATTGGGCATCTGAATCATGCGAACATCAACGTGCCGCTGGGGCCGCTGCGCTTTTTATTCAATAGCCCACAGATGCACCTGTGGCACCATGTCGAGAAACTACCCGACGATCACCCACATGGCATCAACTACGGCATTACGCTGAGCGTCTGGGATTATTTGTTCCGTACCGCCTATCAGCCCTACAACGGTAGTCATCTGAAACTCGGCTTTCCAAACCTGGCTCAGTTTCCGCATTCCCTGGCTGATCAACTGCTGTACCCCTGGCGACAACCCCAGCCCGTAAACCTGCCGGTTGCCGAAAAAAAGAATGCAGAGCAAGTACACGGTAGCCAGCACAGAGGACGTCATCTTATTTCGAGAACCTGATACCTTTTTTTATACCATGAAAAAGCCAACCCGTTTATTCAACTCAACCTTTCAGGCGTTACTCTTCGGGAGTTTAACCCTGGGCCTGGCCCCCTTCTTCCCGGAGCCGCACCTGCTGGGCAAGCTCCGCTGGGTATGGGGTGGGGCAGTGGGTATGCAACTCATTGACTGGGGCGATCTATTGCTGCATGGCCTGCCGTGGGTGGCTTTGCTGGGGTATATGGTCTGGTATTTTTCAGGGATAAAAAAATGACGCAGACATAGTTTCTGAGCAGATCATAATCAACATGACGAACAACGGTCTCGGTAATGGGATTAGGGCCACAAGTCCACTTTCAGTGTCGTATTATTTTAGGGCAAAAAACACTGGAAGTGCAACGTAGGAATTACTGATTACATAGAAACTCATTCACTAACTTGTTCATTATCATTCTCGTAGGTGATTTTTGTCACAGAATACCCTACTAAAAAGCCGTTCCTTCGTCAAAAAAAACTACGGATATGATTAAGAACATGGGATCAGTAGATCGGATCGTTCGGCTGGTGGTCGGTGCCGTCCTTATTGGCTTGTTTGTAACCGGCATTACGTCGGGAACCTGGGGTGTCGTGAGCGTAGTGGTGGCCGGGGTTTTCATCCTGACCAGCTTAGTCAGCACATGCCCCCTGTATTTGCCGTTCGGTATTCGAACCAACGGCACGAAACAGCGTACGAATTAGGGCTGCTGGTCTGGTCAATACGCATTCCGTTGCGGTGATGAATGACCTGACCCCACCCTGGGGTATGACAATAATCAGGTATGTTTTGTAACAATTGTTACAGAAAACGCCCGGCCCAAACACGAATTTTGACTTATCAACCAAACCAGAATAAGTCATGAAAATTGAACAAATTTATACGGGATGTCTGGCCGAAGCGGCCTATTACATCGAGTCTGACGGGGAAGTAGCCATCATTGACCCCCTGCGTGAAACCAGGCCGTACACGGACCGGGTCGATGCCGACCAGGCGCAGATTAAGTATATTTTCGAGACACACTTCCATGCCGATTTTGTGTCCGGGCATATCGATCTGGCGGCCAAAACCGGAGCCACCATTGTGTTTGGTCCAACCGCACAGCCCAACTACCCGGCCCATATTGCCGCCGATGGTGAGGAGTTTTCGGTGGGAAAGATCACCATTCGGGTGTTGCATACGCCCGGCCACACGATGGAGTCATCGACGTTTTTGTTGTTGGATGAAACCGGTAAAGCAACGGCTATTTTTACCGGCGATACCCTCTTTATCGGCGATGTAGGGCGACCTGATCTGGCCGTTAAATCAGACCTCACCCGCGAAGACCTGGCCGGCTATCTCTACGATAGTCTGCATCAGAAAATAATGACCTTGCCCAATGAGGTGATTGTCTATCCCGGCCACGGCGCGGGGTCGGCTTGCGGCAAAAACATGAGTAAGGAAACCACCGATACGCTGGGCAATCAGAAACTGTTCAATTATGCGCTTCGGGCACAAAGCAAGGCCGACTTTATTCAGGACGTTACCGCTGGGCTGAAGACGCCACCCCAGTATTTCCCGAAGAATGCCGTGCTCAACAAAATGGGGTATGGCAACATCGACGACGTAATGCAGCAAGGTTCGCGGGCATTGTCACCGGCGGCTTTCGAAGCTGCGGCTAACGAAGAAAATGCCCTGATTCTCGATGTGCGCGACGCGCCGACGTTTGCCAGCGGTTTTATTCCGAATGCCATTAATATCGGGCTTGACGGCCAGTTTGCCGGTTGGGTTGGTACGCTGATTACCGATTTGAAACAACCGCTGCTATTGGTTACGTCCGAAGGCCAGCAGGAAGAGGCTGTGCTGCGACTGGCCCGGGTTGGTTATGATAACTGCATTGGGTATCTGAACGGTGGCATGACTGCCTGGATAGCCTCGGGACGAGCTGTCGATACAATTACATCGATACCTGCGGAAACCTTTGCGGCCCGTTTTGAGTCCAATCCAGGGTTGCCCGTACTGGACGTTCGACGCAAAAGTGAGTATGATTCCGAACATGTTTTGGGTGTTGAGAATCTACCCCTCGAAAGCCTGAACGACAATATGGCCCGGATTGACCGCACCAAAACGTACTATGTGCATTGCGCCGGTGGGTACCGTTCCATGATCGCTCTGTCGATTCTGAAAGCGCGGGGCTACGACAACCTGATTGACGTAGCGGGCGGATTCGCGGCCCTTAAGGCCACGGACAAATTGCCACTTACCGATTACGTTTGCCCAACGACACTCCTGTAACAAGGGATTATTGCCGTCCGTGTTCTGTTTATAGACTACGGGCATCGTTTCCGGAGCTTAGGCTCCATAAAATCAATTAACGGCCATGATAAACGTACAAAACTGGGGGCTTATCCGGATTGTCCGGCTTGTAGCGGGTAGCCTTGTGTTATGGAACGCGCTGGCCGACCATCAACCATTAGTGGGCCTTATAGGTGGTTTTTTAGTAGTCCAGGCCATACTGAATACGGGTTGCGGAGCCGGGGGCTGCGGTATCACCCGAGCAGAGAAACAAAGTACCGAACCAGCTACCGACGTTGAGTATGAAGAAGTACGATAAGGTATGGAAACCGGCTGGTGCACTGTTGGGTGCGCTGGCTGACTATCTGTACTGGCATGAAGTAGGCTGCCTGACAGGCCATTACCCCATTCAGTCGCACTGGCAATCCATGTCCGTTTGGGGAGGTGTAACCGCACGGGCGGCCCCGCGGATTTCTGGTTGCCGATTTAGGTCAACAATTCATAAAAACTGTTTTTAGCCGTTATGGAAACACAGAAAAAAGAAGCCTTTAATGAAATCATTCAGGGTGAAACACCGGTCCTGGTCGATTTTTTTGCCGAATGGTGCGGTCCCTGTAAAATGATGGCTCCCATTCTGAAAGATTTTTCCAGCCGAATGGGCGACCGGGTTCGCGTATTGAAAATCGATGTAGACAAGAGCCCATTGGCCGCCAGTAGCTATAAAATTCAGGGCGTACCAACGCTTATCCTGTTTAAACAGGGAAAAGTCGTCTGGCGCCAGTCGGGGGTCGTATCGGCGCAGCAACTGGAACAGGTTGTTAAGCAGGCAGAAGTAAGTGCTAATTGATGAAATGAGTTTTGATGAACTCACACCCTGGCATCTGTTACTACCCGTCGAAACTAAAGCCTAAAAGCATGTCGACGCGCGGGTGAAATTTGCGTTTGCCTAAACGGTATGCATGTGTTTTTCTATAAGCAAACTGTATGAATCAGTCAACGGATACCGGAAAGGGACATCGGGTAGTTTTTCAGTTTGTCGCCAGCGATCATCCCTCGCAAAAGGCCCTGATCAGCAACCTTAAAAATCTACTGGACTACTGGCCCGAAACCGAGATAGAAGTCGTTTTCCATGGGCCGGGCATCACCATGGTCACCACCGCCGATGCGCCGTTTCCTGAACTGTTGCGGGCATTTGTCGATGGGCATACTGTGCGGCTGGTGGTCTGTGAAAACACGCTGCGGGGGCATAAATTAACCACAGCGGACCTCCTGCCCTTTGTCGGAACGGTGCCCGTTGCCATCGCCGAATTAATCCTGAAGCAGGAAGAGGGCTGGGCCTACATCAAAGCCGGGCTTTAACCGCTTTGTCAACCGTCGATTGCCTGGAACCTTCGGCATGGATTGACACGACGAATTAACTGATTCGTGATATTTATCACTGACCCTCCCTGTAGGTACGGCCATATTTGAAGGATAAACCGTTAACGGCTGTTTCCGATGAACTTACCCGAGGACCCTATTATTCGTAATCTTACCCGTAGTTTCTGGGCGTTAGTTGGTCTGCTCATGGTGGCAGTGGGTTTACTTTGCTATGTGCTCATTTACCAGTGGCAGGTAGCGCACCCAGCGGTTACCGAAGCGATTCCACCCACTTCAGTCGCGCCTAAAGATACCAATTTCACCCACCTCTGGACGCCCCCGTCCGATTGGCGCATGTCGCGGCTATCGGTCCGGGATCAGAAACTCGTTCGCTACGGGCGCGACCTGATTGCCCATACGGCCGACTATCTGGGCCCGCAAGGCTCGGTATTGCCTATTTCCAACGGCATGAATTGCCAGAACTGCCACCTCAATGCCGGTGCCCAGCCCTGGGGTAATAACTACGCGGCCGTGCAGGCTACGTACCCAAAATTCCGGGCGCGGTCGGGGAAAATCGAAGGTCAGGTGAAGCGGGTGAACGACTGTTTTCAGCGCAGTCTGAACGGTAAACCCCTCGACTCGACCAGTCAGGAAATGCAGGCTATTGTGACGTACATCAACTGGCTGGGAACCGATGTACCGCCCAAAACAATACCCCGTGGATCCGGCATTTTTAAACTGAAGGGATTAAAACGGGCTGCCGATCCGACAAAGGGGCTACTCGTTTATACGCAGAAATGCCAAAGCTGCCATCAGGCTGGCGGAGACGGGATTTTGGCCGAAACTAAAAAAAGCTATACCTACCCTCCGCTCTGGGGATCGCACAGCTACAACGTGGGAGCGGGCCTGTTCCGGCTGTCGAATCTGGCGGGTTATGTGCGGTACAATATGCCGCTGGGTGCAACCTACGAACGCCCGCAACTAACCGATGAGGAGGCCTGGGATGTAGCGGCTTATATCAATTCGCAGCCCCGCCCGGCAGCCGATCTGAGCCACGACTGGCCCGATCTGGCAAGTAAGCCTTTCGACCATCCCTTTGGCCCCTACACTGACCCATTTAGCGAACAGCAGCATAAGTTCGGGCCCTTCAAACCGATAAAAGACTGGAAAGAAGCGCGCAAAAAGAAATCGGCGCCGATAGCTGTGCGGCAGGTAGCCATACAACTGTCCCGCCCGCAGTAGCCCTGCGCTACACACAATCAGACTTCGAAGGTTACTTGTCATTTTTTCTAATGTGTAACATTTGTCACGGAATCCGGAATCGATGCACCCTAGTTTTGATGCATGATTAGACAGTTACCGATTACCAGATTATTGGCAGTCCTGTTGGCCGGAACCTGTTCCGTACCTGAGGCCGATGCCTTTCAAGCTGGTTCGGACACGTCTCGTAGCGCCATCCATCAGCCGGGCGATTCCCTGTCTGGTTTGGGTCGGTTTTTGCGTGGCGGCCACGTTTCCGGTCGTGGACGGCTGTTCTGGCTGAATACCGATAATCGGCAGGAGTTAAGTGATTACTATGCCCTGGGTATTGGGGCCGGAGTAGGCTACCGAACGGCTCGCCTGGGTAAGCACATCGGACTTGGCGGAAGCGTTTTTTTTACCACAAATCTGTTTTCGTCCAATCTGGCCGCCCGCGACTCGGCTACTGGCCTGGGCAATCGGTACGAGGTAGGCTTGTTCAATGTGCAGGACCCTGGTAGTCGGGCGGTATTTAGTCGGCTGGAAGAGTTGTATGCTGTCTACCATGTTGGTAAGAAGTCCAGTATTACACTCGGTCGTCAGTTACCGCATTCTCCCTTCATCAATCCGCAGGATGGTCGGCTGTCCCCCACTTTCGTGGAGGGGATACTTTTCGACTGGAAGGAGTTGGCTAATACGAAAGTTCAGCTAGAGTTTTTGACACGGATGGCACCCCGCTCAACGATTGGGTGGCACGGCGTAGGCGAAAGTATCGGGCTATATCCGGTGGGGATCGATCCAACGGGGAAGCCGTCTCAATACGGCGGTAACACCCAGTCGGGCAGCGTCATTCAGGCCGGACTTACCCAGAAAGTGGGCATGGTAACCCTACAGGTTTGGGACACCCGCGTTCAGAACGTGTTCAACCTGCTCTATGCCCGTGCCGACCTGGTCTGGCCCACCGCTAAAAAGCGGCAGTGGGTAGCGGGATTGCAGATGGCCAGGCAGTGGACAATCGGGAACGGCGGCAACGTTGAACTGGCCAAAGCCTATGACCAGCCCGGGAATCGTTCGCTGGTGTTTTCGGGGCGAGTCGGGTATCAGACTACCCGCTGGGCCGCCTACGCCAACGCCACCCGGATTACGGCAGAAGGCCGTTTTCTGTTCCCGCGCGAATGGGGCCGGGAGCCTTTCTATACCTTCCTGATGCGGGAGCGCAACGAAGGGTTTGGCGATGTAACGGCCGTAAGTGCTAACCTGTTTTTCACCCTAACACCCCAGTTAAGGGTCGAAACAAGCCTGGGCCATTACGCATTGCCTGACGTGAAAAATTACGCGCTGAATAAGTACGGAATGCCAGCTTACCGGCAAACAAACATCAACCTCACCTATCGGTTCAGGGGCTCGCTCAGCGGGTTTGATACGCAGGTGCTGTGGGTGCATAAAACAGCCGTTGGTAATACCTACGCCAACGACCGATTTGTGCTTAATAAAGTGGATATGAACCAGCTCAACATTATTCTTAACTATAAACTGTAAATAAAAACCATGTCGTATTTAGACGTTATCCGTCAACCCTGGCCCTGGTATGTGGCGGGTCCACTCATCGGCCTGACCGTACCGACCCTGCTGCTGATTGGCAACAAATCGTTCGGTATTTCCTCGTCACTTCGGCATATTTGCGCGGCCTGCCTACCGGCCGATATTTCCTTCTTTACCTATAACTGGAAAAAGGAGGTCTGGAATCTGGTCTTCGTGGTGGGTGTGCTGCTCGGTGGTTTTGTGGCCACATATTTCCTGTCGAACCCCAATAGGTTTGAGATAGCCCCGGCTACCGAAGCCGCCTTACGCAGCTATGGTATCCATGATTTTTCGGGCCTCATGCCTTCCGATCTGTTTGCAATGGCTAACCTGTTTACGCTGAAAGGGCTTTTCTTCTTCGTCATTGGTGGGTTGCTGGTTGGTTTTGGCACCCGTTACGCGGGTGGCTGCACATCGGGTCATGCTATTATGGGTCTCTCAAACTTACAGTGGCCGTCGCTGGTAGCTACCTGCTGTTTCATGATCGGTGGCTTTACCATGACCCACCTGATTTTACCCTACATTTTTAAACTGGTCAACTAAACGAATCTCATGCAGGCAGAACAATTGATAGACGACGTATCGCCGGATGGCCAGGCGGCCGTGTGCGATGCGCCAAACAACACAAAAAAGCCCGAAAGCGGGTTATCAAATCTGAAATACCTGATTGTCGGACTACTATTCGGGGTGGTATTCGTGAAAGGTGAAATCATCTCTTGGTTTCGGATTCAGGAAATGTTCCGGCTCGACTCGTTTTATATGTACGGTGTTATTGGTAGCGCGATTGTGGTCGGGATGCTGTCGATATTCATTATCAAGCGTTTCGGCATCAAAACCTTTCAGGGCGAAGCGGTGCAGATTGCCCCAAAAACGTTGAACAAGGGCCAGGTATACGGTGGGTTGATTTTTGGTTTGGGCTGGGCCTTGACGGGCGCCTGTCCGGGACCGCTGTTTGCCCAGATTGGTAGTGGTTATCTGGTCGTGGTGGTTACGCTACTGAGTGCCATAACCGGTACCTGGCTGTACGGTTACTTCCGCGAGCGGTTGCCCCATTGATACGATATGAAAGTTGGTTTAGTTGCACTAACCGGCCACTGGTCGGTCTGCTGCTCTGGTTCCTGATCCCCGCCCTTGTTGTGCTTACCCCGTTCTACTTCCGAATAGCCCCGGCGCATCTGGATCAACTTTGTTGTAAGTTATCGGGGTGCTGCCGACAAAAGTCAGCAGGTTTAGTTCATTGATTAATTTTAATTAATCTGGTCTATGTGATATTTGTCACTGATTCATGGTACAAATTCCCTGTTTTTTGGTAAAAAAAAGCAGATGGCCATGAGCAAACATCATCAAGTTCTAATTATTGGGGGAGGCAACGCCGGTATTTCGCTGGCAGCCCAGCTTCTTCGTAAGAAAAGCGATTTAGACATCGCCATCCTCGATCCTGCCGAATATCATTATTACCAGCCCGCCTGGACGCTGGTGGGGGGTGGAGTCTTCAACATCAACGACACCCGACACAGTGAGGCCTCTGTTATACCAACAGGAGTCACCTGGATCAACGAAGCGGCTGATGTGTTTGAACCGGAAGTCAACCGGGTTAAAACAAGCAAGGGGAATGATTTTACGTACGATTATCTGGTCGTTTGTCCGGGTATCCAGCTGGACTGGGGCAACATTCCGGGGCTTAAGGAAACGCTGGGTAAAAATGGGGTATGCAGTAATTACGCCTTCGAGCAGGCCCCCTATACCTTTGCGTGCGTCAAAAACCTGAAGGCTGGCCAGACGGCCCTGTTTACCAATCCGGGCACGCCCGTCAAGTGCGGGGGCGCTCCGCAAAAGATCATGTACCTGGCGGCCGACTACTGGCGCAAACACGGTATCCTGCAAAACGTGAATATCGAATATACAGCGGCTGGGGGTATCATTTTCGGGGTACCGAAATACGCAGAATCTCTGCTTAAAATCGTCGAAGAATACGGCATCAATCTGGATTTTAAACACAACCTGGTGTCGATTGATGGCCCAGGCAAAAAAGCAACATTCGCCGTTACCGACGCCGACGGAAACGTAACGAATGTGGAGAAACCGTTCGATATGATTCATGTTACCCCACCTCAATCGGCGCCTGATTTCATCAAACGCAGTCCACTGGCTCAGGAGGGCAACCCGCTGGGCTGGATCGACGTCGACAAGTTCACCTTCCGGCATACTAAATACGCCAACGTATTTGGCATTGGAGACGCGACCAACACGCCAAATGCCAAGACTGGAGCCGCCATCCGGAAACAGGCCCCCGTACTCGTTGAGGTACTGTTGGCAGACATCGCTCATGGCCACACAACAGCGACTTACAACGGGTACGGCTCCTGTCCGCTGGTGGTTGGCTACGGGCGGCTGATTCTGGCCGAGTTCGATTATGACAACAAGCCCGTCGAAACGTTTCCCTTCAATCAGGCCGTGCCTCGCTGGTCGATGTATCAGCTCAAACGGCGGGTGCTGCCCTGGCTCTACTGGAACCGCATTCTGAAAGGAACGGCGTAATCAGTGAATAGGTGCTTCTCTACATTTACACGGCTATCTGATCAGTAAACTGACACGCTTATGGTACTGACAGAAAATCCGGAAAACAGCGGCCCTTCGGTCAGTACCATTGTGATACGTCAGGAGTCCGACTCTTGGCCACTCAGTTCATACATTGGCCATCATAAGCTTCTATAGTCCTGTTTGCCAACGTGATAAATATCACTGAGAACCCCAATTTAAACGGGTAGCTTTACCCATCACTTTAATCAAAATAAGCAAATGCTAACGTTTTTGAAATCTGTTTTTGGGGGAGCAAAAGGCGAGGATTTTACCGCCTTACGGTCGGCAGGAGCCGTTATTATCGATGTTCGCAGCCCGGGAGAATTTGCCGGCGGTCATGCAAGTGGAGCTATAAATATTCCTCTTGATACGATAGAATCGAAGGTAAGCACAATCAAAAAGTACAAAAAGCCAGTCATACTATGCTGTGCGTCTGGTATGCGTAGTGGCCGTGCCAGGGCAATACTGGCGAGCAACGGTATTGCTGACCTGCACGATGCCGGTAGCTGGAAATACTTACAATAGTGTAGCAAACATCATTCTGCTCTAAACGCTCATACTGAATACGCGTTTAGAGCCAGCACCCACTATTTATGATTGTGATGACTGGCGCAGATTGTTAGTAGCCATGAGAAAGCCTAATCAGCCCGGTAACCTACACTTAGGTTACCGGGCTGATTCGTTTGGTTAGGGGTGCATGATTGCCCAGCCTTCCTGCTGGCGGATAATCAGTTCCCCGTTGCCGCTGGGTATGTAGCTAATGAATGGGAACAATTCCTTTTTATCGATCTTACGCTCACGCATGGTGTTCTCGCACATGGCCAGAATCACCCCCCGGCTTTGTAGCCCTTTCACCAGTTCTTCATAGGGTTTATCGGTCCGGAAAACAGCTACCCCCGCTCCGTGAACCACCAGCTCTACGTCGAGCTTGCCCTTTAGTCGGGGGTCATCGAGGGCGTTCTGGATGTTTCGCAGCGTCCCCTTTATTTTGCCGTCGTCATCGGTATTGAGCTGGTAAACTACCTGATAGTGGGCTTTCGTTGGGGTGGCTCCGTGAAATTCAGCCGGTTGTTTCTGTGCATTAGCTGTGACTACGGCAGTCATTAACAGGCCTGTGGCCAGCAATAGGATCGTTTTTATTGGGTTTGTTTCGTTTAAAATTTGATTGAAAAATCAAGCAGACGCATCGCAGGTATCGGATAAGGGAGTGCCGATGTACTCATCAGCGGTCAGGTTTATACAGTGATAAAAGGTACTGCCGGAATTCGTCCGTATCGTAGTTAGCCATACCCTCGATTCGTTGCGCGATCTGACCATCTGAATCAAGAATAAGTGTAGTTGGAATGACCTGCGAATTAAACGCTTCCGGTAGCTGGCCATCCGGAACATAGATGGGGAAGGTGAAATCCTTCTGGTTCGCAAGCTGACGAACCTTCTGAACATCTTCATCCAGCGAAAGCATTACGAAAGCAACCTTACTCTTGTCGACCGACTGGTAGAGTTTCTCGATGGCGGGCATTTCGGCCCGGCAGGGTGGACACCAGGTAGCCCACTGATTCAGAAAGACGACCTTGCCTTTCAAGTCACTGAGCTGGATCGACTTTCCATCCAGTGTACTCAAAGCCAGTTGGTACGGATAACCGGATATTGCCGGTTGTGCGGCAGGAGAGACCGGCTCACCTGCTGTTGGTGCGTCTTTAATTCCGGTTTTGAGTAGTAGCTGCTGTATACCTCCGCGTACGGAAGTGCCCAGATCGGTGAAGAACAGGACCAGGATTACTCCCGCTAAAAGAACGTACTGAATCCAGTTAGTTGATTTTTTGACTGTTTTGTTCATGTTGTTATCGGTTCATGTCTCTAATGCTATTGGTTGACTTTAGCAAAATTGTCGGCCAATAATGGCTGAGCCGCTGGTCTCTCTACCCTACCTGGCGGCAAGCGTCATCCCGTAGCCGATCAAGGCTATCAGCTTGTATGAAAACGGCATAAGCCTGACTAGCCAAACTGATTTAAGTCAGGCAGAGAAGCGGGGTAATCTGGAATCAGGCCGAAATAATGACTTCCCCTTATGGTACACAAGTGGGTTACCACTGCTGGAGAAATGATTTAAAGGAACCTGATGAGTCGATAAAAATCAGCCTTGAGCCGTGCGGCAAACAGGGGGGGCTTTGTTCGGATTTGCCCGGTAGCGTACCATCAGCCAGTGGGCTGACGAAGTAGCGAAATGGCTACCCGTTGGAGAAACGGGTAATGATGAGCGAACTAAATAGCGAACAAAGCCATCGACGTAATCCGGACTAATTGGTGGTCCGGGCGGAGTCTGAACCTTTTGACGAACCGGCAGGATGTTGACCTGGTCCTTACCATCTGTCAGTTTCCTTTTACAGAAGCCACCTGCATGAGAAGCCCGCGAATGAGGGGCCGAAGCATTGGGCGTACGGGAAACGGTACTCACCACCTGGCATTGGAAAAACGTCCACCAGAAAGCAATTAAGACCAGTTTCGCCAATGCTCGATTCAACATAATTCTGTGTCATTGTAACGTTTCCCTAACGCCACCCATCGCCGGAACGTTACAATATGAAGCAGAAGATTATGGTAGCCAGACAGCAGAGCAACTATGCGAATCAACAAACACCTGATGTTGTTAGCTTCGTACGTAGCTGGCTGGTTGGTTCCGAATATTGACAGGTAAACGGCAAAAGGATATCCACACTGGTATTTGTGCTGCCAAAGTACCACTTCCGGCACTAGCAAAACAAGATCAGGAATCAATGATCCAGAAAATCTGAATGTACTGATGTACGCATAAACAATGCCCATGAACACCGGAATGAAACGTTTTGAGTCATGCCTTTTAGGCAAGGTCGTAGTTTTGGTATTGATGACTGGTTTAACCGCCGGGACGACGTCACCCCGTACCCGAAAGGTTCAGCTCGTCTACAAAACGATTGTCAGCAACGTGCCGACAGGAACGAAGAATCTGGAGTTGTGGATACCCGTTCCGCATGACAACCTTTATCAGCAAATTACCGATCTGACTATCACCTTGCCCTATCCGTATCAGTTAGACACTGCTCAGTACGGCAACCAGGTGCTGCACATGCGCCTGAAAAACCCACCCACAGAAGAATTTTCGGTTAGTATGCAGTTCACGGCCGTTCGCCAGAAACGGACTAGCCAAAGACTGCAAGCGCAGGATACCGCTGCTGGTAGTTCGGACCCGTCAGATAAGTCGCGCTGGTTGCAACCCGACCGGCTGGTACCCATCGACGGCAGGATTAAAGAGTGGGCCCGGCAGGTGGTCGATTCGGCGGGAGCCAAAACCGATATAGAGCAGGCCCGGGCCATCTACGATCACGTTATTGCTACCGTGAAATACGACAAGAGCGGGACCGGCTGGGGCCGCGGGGATATTTATTATGCGTGCGACACCCGACGCGGCAACTGCACTGATTTTCACGCCATCTTTATCGGCTATTGCCGGGCGCTGGGAATTCCGGCCCGGTTCGCCATCGGTTTTTCATTACCGGCCGATCGATCCAGTGGCCAAATAAGTGGTTACCACTGCTGGGCTGAATTTTATAGTAAAGCAGCCGGATGGGTACCTATTGACGCATCGGAAGCAGCTAAAAACCCATTGAAACGATTCTACTTTTTCGGTTCTCACGATGAAAACCGGATTGAATTCAGTGTGGGGCGTGACCTGCTTCTTTATCCTCAGCAAGTGCAACCGCTGAATTACTTTGTCTATCCGTATGGGGAAGTAGATGGAAAACCATTAAGTCTGGCAAGCCCGGTTGTGACATATCGCGACCTATTCCCTTTAGGTTGAAAGGTACTAACTTTGACTATGAACTCCCTACGACCAGCTTTTGAGAAACGAGGCTTGGATTTAATCCACTGGCAGCAGCAGATGCATCGCCACCCACAGGAATATATCCGGCGCAAACTGCGAGTAGTCCATGCCTACGCACAAGGCCAGTCGGTGAAGACCCTCGCTCAGGCACTGGCTATCCACCCCAATACACTTCGGCACTACATCACCACCTATTGCCTGGGGGGCTTTGAGTTGTTGTGTCAGCCCGAAAAACGAAAGCAACCCAAACGACTTACCCCCCAACAGGAAGCTGATTTTAAGCAGATCTTGCTGAATAAACGGCCCAACGAGTGCGGTCTGACTGGCAATATCTGGACTGGCCAACTCATGTGTCAATACCTAACGGCAACCTACCAGGTGAACTACCACTCTGGCATTTACGACCTGTTGGAACGGCTAAATTTGTCTCATCGCAACGGCGAACCGTCAAAAGGCGCACGCTGATTATGGCAATGCGGATCCTGTCAAACAACAAGCGTTCCTCAATGAATTCAAAGACAGCTTGTTAAAGATAGATAATACCCATACGGTGGTAGTTTATGACGAATTCTCGGTGGCTGAAAAACCAACTTCG
>Ga0123337_10002624_pt1 | contig 20317 bp, 15 predicted proteins | sample frozenSSSSmetaG_FD_89792 | JGI IMG/M metagenome (GOLD analysis project Ga0123337, IMG submission 89792) | Glacier valley bacterial and archeal communities from Borup Fiord, Nunavut, Canada, to study Microbial Dark Matter (Phase II) -... | ecosystem: Environmental > Aquatic > Freshwater > Ice >... | reverse complement strand
CACTTCGTGCCAGGTGACCGTCGTTTTCCATCGGACACGGAGTTGAAATCTGCGAAAAACTATGACGGATTGCTTAGGGACTGTAAAAGAATAAACTCCCGGGCATTTGTAGGGGCGCTGCTTGCTGCGCCCTCCTGAGTCGGGAAGTTATATATTTACAGATCCTTAGTAGTCGTTAGTCAAGTAATGTTTTGTCCCTCGTTGGCATGACGAAACCGCTCGAATTACGACCACGCGTCGATTTCGCAGCACACAAAACTTTACCTGACTGACTATTAGTCTGTTAGCTAAACATTTATCGTTTCCAGCGCAGTTGCTGCCTCTTACTCAAGAGGGTAAGAAGCTATTGTGTAGGGATAAAACTTTGCTTAACTGACGATTAGCGTAGTTTAGTGTGATGCTTTGTTCTACAGCATTTCGCGTTGTGCGCTCGATCAGAGTTTACTACGCACAGCAAAGGCGCGTCTTGAAGGAAAAGACGCGCCACTCGAGTTCCATTCTGATTATACTACGAATCTGCGCTATTGATTTACGTCCGATTGTGCACGGGACGCCGTTGTGAACTGTTCCGTTCAGCGGCTTAAGACGCTGTCAGTTAGCCGCTGTTGAAAAATAGCAAGTTAACGGCCTGGGGCACAGGTAGAATCAGCACTCTCACGGCATAAAAAGCCGAGGCGAATCGCCTCGGCTTTTTGTTGATCTTGCTTTCAGTTCATGTGTCCTGGCAGTTACATCTTTGAGACGGTCAGGTTGTTGGTCACTGTATTTGAGGCTCCCGCATCCTTCACAGCCTTCTCGGCGATCTGTCCGGCTTTTTTCTTGAGCGCGTCAGTCGTAACATTCCCATTCAGGACGACCTTGTTGTCACCCGATTCTACATTTATCTTGTTGGCAGTGTTGTTGAGTTCCGTATCAGCAATGATTGCAGCTTTGACTTTCGGCGTAAGCGTGAGTGCATCCGCGCCATTTTTTGTCGCCGCAGCTATGTCCCCTGTTGCCTTCTGTGCTGCGGAGCCGACACGGTCGGCAGTCTTTTGCGCCGCGTCTGCTGTCTTGGCGCCAGCGTCCTTGACTGCAGCCGCGGTGTTGTCTACTGCAGTAGCCGTTGCGTCGGCTGCTTTTGCGCCTGCATCCTTAACGGCTTCTGTGTTCTGACTGGTGTCTTTGGCGGCGCCTTCGGTGGTGTTCTGGCAGCCTGCAAGCACTACACCCAAGACGAGCGCCGCTGCACCTTTTACAAATATCTGCTTCATGTTCATCTCCTGTTGACTTCAAATTGCCTGCTAAAGTACACAGACTCGACTAATTCGATTTCGGGGGAATTGACGTATAGCCTCATGCCAATGTTCCCGGATTACTCGCTCGTCTCACTCTAATATTACCTGAAATATTCTTGTAATCGAGTGCAGACATACAAAGTCGGTTACGCCAACTTTTCTAACACATCGGGCAGTGTGTCGTCCCAGCCAATCACTTTCCCACCTGATCGCCTCGTTACCATACCTATTCGCCACCTGCGACGCGCTTGCTCCTCGAAAGCAAATCCCAGGCGCTGCGAAGCGCGACATTCGCGGGCTGCTTGCCAAGCGCCTTCTCTACGTCTGCAAGTCCTGCCTGAACGTCAGCAGCTTTCGCGTCGTGCAGGCCGGCTTCATATTCCGCCTGAGCCTCCTTCCACTTATTCTGGCACGCGAAAATCAAACCGAGATTGAAGTGTACATAGACGAGCTTCGGATCGAATACGAGCGCTTTTCGACTGCTCGTCGCCGCGTCGTCGTATTTCCCTGCTCCATACTGCGTCCAGCCCAGATTACCCCAGAGGATTGGGTTGTCAGGAGTAATAGCGAGCGCAGCCCGGTACTCAGTGATCGCTTCATCACGTTTATCAGCCGCTTCAAGAATCTGTGCCAATCCTGAATGAGCATCGGCATCTTTCGCGTTCTTGACAAGCATTATACGAACGATCGCTTCCGCTTCCTTAAAACGACGCAAGCCAGCCAGCGAACCGGAACGTCCGAGGCTCACCGCACGCAGGTATTCTGCCTGACTGGTTGCGTTCGCGACAGCATCGTACTCCATCAAAGCCGTCGTATGCCTGCCCATCTGCTCATACGTATCGGCTAGTTTGAGGTGCAGCCCCGGATCGTCGGGCGCGTAACCGAGCGCGTGACGATATGCCTGTTCGGCGCCGACATAGTCTTTTTCGGTGGCATAGGTGTCTGCGTACTGGATGCGAAGTCCAACGATATTCGGATTCAATTCGATTGCGCGATCCAGCACACGCCGTGCACGTTCGGGCTTGTCATCGGCCTCCAGAGCCGATGACAGCAGAGCAAAAGTGCGCGGGTTGGTCGGGTTCAGGTCAAGAGCCGCCTGAAATGCCTTTGCCGCATCAGAGTATTTCTTCGCTCCCATGAATGCGCGGCCCAGACCGTCTTGCGCGGCAATATCCTTCGCATTGAGCTTCAGTGCGCGGCTGAACGTGTCTATCGCTTCCGTATATTTGCCTGCCTGTAACAACGCCTCGCCCTGCGCGTCCAGCTCTTTACCGGTGAGCGCCGGAGAGGCAAGAGGCGCGCCGGGAGCGGGCGTCTGCTTCGCTGTGCCACCTGACGATGCCGGAGGAGTAGGCTTCTGAGCAGGTTTGCTGATCTGTGCACGAACAGTCCCAACAGCCAGTATGAAAACGCACATTGTCATGGTAATGGGACGCAAGACTGATAATGATTTCGACATCGAGTACCCCTCCAGATTGATTGTCCTGCTGACACGAAAGCAATGTCAATACCTACTTTCAGAACAGGCTGCCGATGGAAAAGAAGAGCCGCGCATTGCCCTGATCGCCGAAACTGCCGCCGAACGCGACGGGTCCGATCAGGGTTTCTGCGATAAATCCGACCGCAATATCCTGCGAAAAATGAGACTGCGAGAGGCTGCCGAACGTGCTTCCGACCTCATACCACCCACCAATCATCACCTTGCCGCCGATTTGCGGCAATAGCTGCGAGATTTCACGCAGGTAGCCGGTCGTCACGAGCAGATAATTATCGCCGCGAAACTGCTGCTGACCGAACGCGCTCAGCCTAAACGGACCGCCCAGAGTAAACTGCTGCGAGACCGATCCATGACTGCCGAAACTCGTCCCTGCTCCGGCGATCACAAACCGCGTTCCCTGCATACCGGCAGGACTGAACTGACTGTAGCGCAGTTCTGCATCGGGGTAGCTTGAATTCGCATGCGGCGCGGCAAAATAGTAGTGTGTCGCGACGGTGTACCGACCTCCACGCGTCGGAATGATCGGGCTGTCCTGCCCGTCGAAATTCCAGCGCAGCGAGACCGCACTCAACGGACCCGAAAGACGCCCTAAATTCGAGACACCCGTCTGGATCGAGCTGTCGAAATGGCTGATCTCATACCCGAGTCGGTACTCGCTCAGCGGGCCGGGCGCATAGCCGACATCGAACGCCAGACCGGTGCTTCGCGTGTTGAAAACTGCCTGTCGCGAATTACCCTTATAGCTGTTGATGAACTGTGCCAGCGAAAAGGCGCGCGGCGCAACGAACCAGCCGTGCTGGCTCATCGGCAGATAGTACTCGATAGCCGCCTCGTTTTGGGACCCGACGCGAACATCCGTTCTGGTTTCCGCCCCATATCTCCCGACGTCCAGACCGATCAGACGCCCTGCGAGGTTGAACTGTATATTGCTCGTGTCCGCCCCGTTTACTTCCAGTCCGAACTTGGCAAAGGGTGGACCGTAGCTCTTCTCCTCAACATGAACGAGCAGTCCATCCTTCCCATTGTTACTGCCTTTTTCGTAGAGCGTACTTTCGTAGCGTCCCTGCCCCGTCAGCAAAGTGAGATCGTCTTCGAGAAAAGGGGGCAGAAACGGCGATCCGCTGTAGATCGAAAGCGTTTCATTGATCGCCGCCGCTCCGCGTTTTCCGACGCCGTCGATCTTGACGAAATCGGGAGTGAATTCTTTCTCGCGCCGACGGCTCTTCCGAGCAGCGACATAGGCTTTCCACTCTTCGTCATTCAGAGCGAACTTACTGAGCAGAGCGCTGCGCTTCTCCGCTCCAGCGAACCCGCGCTCCGCAAACACCCCCACCCTGTCGAAATCGGTGCTTGACATTCCCGTCAGATCGGGCGCGATCACGATATCGGCGAGCTGCAGACTGCGCCGCTCGTTTTCCAGCCCGGAAATGTCCGCAGTGCGCTGCAGGACGCTGACGAAAGTTTTCAACGAGGCTCTATCCTGAAGCGGCAGCGAAATATCCACGGCGATGATTATGTCCGCGCCCATTTCCTTGACCGCATCAGTCGGAATGTTGTCGAGTATGCCGCCATCCGCGAGCAGGCGTCCCTCGCGTTCGATCGGTGTGAAGACGGCAGGAATTGCCATTGTCGCGCGCAGCGCCGTGACCAGAGAACCATCTTTCAGCGTCACCGATTTGCCGGTTTCGAGATCGACCGCGACGCAGCGAAAAGGGGTCGGCAGCGCATCGAAATTCGGTATCGCCGAATAGGGATAGCTGATACGGCTCAGTATCATACCGACGGGCTGGATGGCATCGAGACCGCTCGGGAGATTGATGCCTTTCCGAAGTCCGACCTCGATTTTCGTCGGGATCGCCCGACGATCCTCCTTGCGCCGGTAGGTCAGCGTCTCGAAAGGCGGCTCGCCGCTCAGCGCTTTCTGCCAGTCGACCCCTTCGATCAGGGCACGCATCTCCTGTGTGGACATTCCCGTCGCATAGCAGCCGCCGACAAGCCCGCCCATGCTGGTTCCGCTGAGATAATCGATCGGGATGTGGTGCGCCTCGAACCACTCCAGAACGCCGATGTGCGCGAAGCCACGCGCTGAACCGCCCGAGAGCGCCAGCCCGATTTTTGGACGTGTTCTGGCTCTGACTTCCTGTCCGCTTACGCCAACGGGACGAGAGAAAACCACGAAAAAAATGAGCAGTAAGCATAAAAAGCGAAGCTGATGTCTGTTTCGGAGGTAGAATCCAGTATGGCTAGTCAAAATGATTTACTCGTCTAAAAAGGCAGCGATAGTTGGAAGCGTGATGTGCCAGCGCGGACATACTCAAACACACGACCGGCCAGTCGAAATTAAGGAATAGCAAAATGGAAAACAAGTCGGCAAAGCAGGCGATCTATGTCGGGACACCGGTGAGCGGCGCGCCCTACTCACCCGGGATAGTCACGGGCAACCTGGTGTTCGTTTCAGGGCAAATTCCGCTTGACCCGGCGACCAAAGAGGTCTGCCGCAACGACTTCGAACGTGCCGTGACGCTGTGCCTCACAAACGTTCAGAACGTACTCAAGGCAGCGGGCAGCGACCTGGAACACTGTGTCAAAGTCGTGGTTTTCCTCGCAGACATGGACAACTTCAGCCGTCTGAACAAAGTCTATTCAGAATATTTCGGTGACATAAAACCGGCACGAAGCTGCGTTCAGGTCGCTCGGCTCCCGCTCGACGTGGATGTCGAAATCGAGGCGATTGCGATCATCGCGTGATCTTACCAGCCCCACCCTAGCAAATAGCAAAGAGTGGGGAGGCAATCCCGAAGAGGGCGCAGCAAGCAGCGCCCCTACGAAGAATCGCTCATGGACTATTCAAGTCCATGAGCCAAATATCCGGCGCGTCGACTAGAGCAGAGACAGTTGAACTGCCTGTCGTCCCGGCGTCCAGGTCAGGCTCGGATGATCGCGCAGCGCCACTTCGAGCAGAAACGGTACTGACGTTTGTGTCGCAACCCGTGCCAGTACACTTCGTTTTGCCAGCGCAGGCGAGTTGTTCACTCGGGAAAGGTGCGCGAGCCAAACCGCGAGCGTGCCGCCCTCCTCGAGGCGCTCTGCGATCATGTCGGCACAATCCGCATTCGCCAGATGTCCGGTATCGGAAGCGACTCTGCGCTTCATGTCCTCCGAATAAGGACCGCGCAGCAGCCAGCTCAGATCGTGATTTGCCTCGACGATCGCCAGGCTCGCGCCGCGAATCGCCTCCCGCAAACCATCAGTAACGTGTCCTGTATCGGTCGCGTAGATGATCGTGCAGCCGTTGGTTTCGAGACAGTAGCCGACCGTCTCGACCGCATCGTGCGCGACTGCAAACGAACGAATGCCGACGCTTCCAATGCCGATCGTATCGCCAGTCGGCAGTTCACGGGAAACAAAATCGGTCTCGTATCGTCTCTTGATTTCAGTCAATGTTCGCGAGTTAGCGACGACAGGCGCTTTCGTTCGGCGTATCAGCGCTTCTAATCCTGAGACATGATCGGTGTGCTCATGGGTAATCAGGATCGCGTCCAGCCCCTCCGCGCCAACACCACGTCTGGCGAGCGCGGGCGCCAATGTCCGCACACCGACGCCTGCATCGATCAGGATATTCGTCGTGCCGCTCTTGATCAGGAAAGAATTCCCGCTGCTGCCGCTCGCCAGAGCATGCACTTCGAGCGTATCACGATGCGTTCCTTTTACTAACATATCCCAACTATGATCCGCGTCACTCGAACAGCCCTTCGACGAACTTCTTTGCGTCGAAAAACTCGAGATCGTCCAGCTTTTCGCCGACGCCAACGAGCTTGATCGGCAGTTTCAGCTCATCTGCAATCGAGATGACTATCCCGCCGCGTGCCGTTCCGTCGAGCTTAGCCAGTATCAATCCGGTCAGAGGCACGACTTTCTGGAACTGCTTCGCCTGCTCGATCGCGTTCTGTCCGGTCGTCGCGTCGAGCACCAGCAGCACCTCGTCTGCAGGATGTCCGAGTTCGCGCTCCGTGATACGATTGATCTTCTTCAGTTCCTCCATCAGATTGGTGCGATTGTGAAGACGTCCCGCCGTGTCGGCAATCACATAATCTGCGTTGCGCGCGCGTGCGGCCTTGATCGCGTCATAGACGACTGCAGAAGGGTCTGCGCCTTCTCGGTGGCGAACGATTTCCGTGTTGGTCCGATCCGCCCATATCTGTAACTGGTCGATTGCGGCAGCACGGAAAGTATCCGCCGCCGCAAGCACGACCCGCTTACCCTGCTTCTGCAGCCGATACGTCAGTTTGCCGATTGAGGTCGTCTTTCCAACGCCATTCACGCCGACAATCAGATACAGAGTCGGCGCGTGTTCCGCTTTTCGGAGTGCGTTCGCGTTCGCATCGCCGGTTCCCGCCTCGAGTATGCCCCGAAGCCGCGCCTTCAGAATTGACATCACCTCTGCAATCGTTGTCAGGCGTTCGTCCTGTACCGCCTTCCGTAGATCGGCAAGCAGAACGTGAGTCGTGTGGACATTGATATCCGCCTGAATTAACTCTGCTTCCAACTCATCGAACAGGTCTTCATCGATACGACCGCGACCGGTAACGATCTGATCGACCTTTTGCGCAATCTTCTTGAAGATACTGAAACGCATTCCGAGCCGCCCTCCTCAACTAATGGCATTCGGCTCCACGCTTGTTTCGCCAGTTTGTTTCGACAATTCTCGACCGCACAAAAACATCACGATCACTGCGGACAGAATGATTGGTATCTTCTCATTGTGTATACGTACGAGCAGCAGACCGCCGCCGATGCCTCCAAGAATGCCCGCAAGCATCGTCGCGTTTCCGTAGGTCACGTCGATCAGACCGCGCTTCGAATAGCTCCAGGCAGGCACGATCGATGCCAGACAAACGACCAACAGCGAAATCAGAACGGACTGCTGCGCGTTGAAGCCACTTAGAAAATACAGCGCAGGAACAAGAAGTCCACCGCCGACAAGCCCGATTATCTGCGTGAGTGCGCCGACGGCGAAGCCGATTCCAGCCAGCGCCAGTAACCCATTCCATTGCTCGAGATGCGGGTTATCGAATGTGCGCAAATGTCCCATCCAGATGATCACGAGCAGCGTGACCAGTATGCCGATAGTCTGCAGCCATCGTTTGCCATTTACGGTCTGCAGCTTCACCGAAAGTGGAGCCGCGACCAGCGCACCTACGATTGCGGCCGCCGTAATCACGAAACCGTCGAGCAGAAACATTTTTGGCGCGATGTTGAGACACCAGCCGGTCAACACTGCGCTCAGAGACGCGAGAGTGGCATAGCGAAGCGCCGTGCCATGCGCTCTGTCCGGCGCAAAGCCCAGCATCCAGCTCAGCATCGGCGCGAATGCCGACTGCGCAGCAAGACCAGTAATTGCGCCGACGAATGCCGTAATCGTGCCGCTGATAAAAACGATGAGCGATTTGATTAGCACCAGATTGAGCGGACGTCTTCTTCGACTCGCACGACGCGTATCCATCCCGGAACCGCCTTCCTTAATGTTGATCAAAATGTTGATCAAATGCAGCTCACTTTTGTGCAGAGCCGACCTGCTCAACAACTTTGATGCGAGGACGAATCCTCTGCATTTCATAAATCCATTCTATTAAGTCAGGTGAAATGCCATTCAGGGCGATAGTGAGGTTTGAGATATTTATCGGCTTCCCGACAATTTTTGGCGCGAAGGTGAACCGGGTCCCATTCCAATTTTCGACCACAGCGATAGGCGACGGTCCCCAGGAGGACAGCTTCCGTCAGCGCTCCCGAATAGTCGAAATTGCAGGTCGTCGGCTGACCGGTTTTACAGGCTTGGATCCACTCGGCATGATGCCCGATCGAGTCGGGAATCGTGTGCACGGGCGGAATAAATCCAGCAAAATCTTTTTCAGGAAGCAGTGCGTAGTGGTCGTAGTCGGCGATCAGCATCCCCTTCTCGCCGATAAAGAGTACTCCATCTCCCCACTGTGGTAGTTTTCCCTCCACGAACAATAAAGGACGCTTACCCCCATCGTACCAGGTCAATTTGACAGGCGGCAAATTACCACGCTGCCCAAACTGGTAGTCAGCAATGAGCCAGGGCGGAGCGATCTCATCGCTGACGGGAGGACCGTGCGCTTCGATCGTCAGCGGATACTTCAGCTTCAGCGCCCAGAACGGGAGATCCATGTAGTGGCAAGCCATGTCCGCCATCGTGCCGCCCCCGAAATCCCACCAGCCGCGCCATGACCCCGGCAGATAAGCAGGATTGTAGTCACGATAAGGCGCAACTCCTACCCACTCGTTCCAGTGAAGAGTAGGCGGAACAGGCGGTTTGTCGGTCGGGCGACCGCTTCCTGACCACGATTTATCCACCCAGACGTGAACCTCATTCACCGCGCCGATCGCACCGCTTTGAACTACTTCAACGACACGGCGATAGTTGCTCGTAGCATGAATCTGCGTGCCCATCTGTGTGACACGCTTATGCTTGCGCGCAGTTTCGGCAACGTGTCTGGCTTCATATACAGTGTGTGTAAGTGGCTTTTCACAGTACACATGACATCTGGACTGCAGCGCAGCGATCGTTACCGGCGCGTGCATATGGTCAGGGATCGCAACGACGACGGCGTCGATATCCTTCTGTTCCAGCAGTTTTCGATAGTCACAGTAGGTTTTTGCTCGCGGAAAGTCCTGTGCCGCAGCGGCCAGATAATTGTCATCGATATCGCACAATGCGACGATATTCTGACTTCTCACGTTGTCGATCGAGAACCGCGCTTGATTGGCAGTGCCGATCATCGCGATATTGAGCCTCTCATTCGGCGATTTTTGTGTCGCTCCCGCTGAACTCAGCAATAATGTGCTGATCGATATGCCAGCGGCGCCATGAATAATCTCACGACGGGAGTATCTGTTCTTTTCCTGGTTATTCTGCTGCGCCATCTGCACTCCTCAAAAAATAATTGCCCACTGTCTACAAAATTATACCGGTATGTAGGCGAGAATCCTCTCAGTATCATAAGTAGTACGACATATAATGAGCGTTTTCTAGCGTTTACGTGCGAAAAATGCCGCAAACGCCGACTGACGGGGGGCAAGACTTTCATTTTGCTGTGGCACGGACTGTATTGCCTGTGCTACGGTCTGCCTTGCAAGGTCATACATCTGACCTTGAAGCTGCCTGACCGTCTCCCTCAGTGCCTGATTTTCCGCTGACAGTCTGGCTATTGTCTCGTCACGCTGCCCCAGTTCTGTCTTTGTCGCATTGTCAGCAGAAATGTCAATAGTGTCACTTTTTGTGTCACTCAGTTCTGTTAGTTTGATCGATATCGGGTGATCATTGATCTGATCCACCAATAGTTCTGGCATACTTAATGACATAATGTCAATCCATGTGTCACCTTTTTTGACACGTGTGAGTTTGCCTTTCTTCAGTCGTCGATAGACGGTACGGTTCGATACGCCGAGCATTTTGGCCGCCTCAGCGATCGTTGAAGCCTTCATTAGTTCGTTCTTCACTCGCTTCACCTCAGTTGAAATACTCGTCCACTGGCGTTAAAATTGTTCGCAGCATCAATGAGAAAATCAACTATTGATAATGGATATTATACAGAGTTACTAAATCTCGCACTGAAATCGCTTGGACTAGGATGCGAATGGATGGGAACACCCATTCTCGGCTCAAATACAGTGGCGTATGATGCGAACGACGACTTCGCTTTCATCGAGCTGAAATTGTGTTGTGAGACAATCAAAACGTAAACACGTATGCTGCTCCCCAAATTTCATCTGTTTGAACTGTGTACCACAAATGTCTATGAGCTGCGATTTCGTCATTCCAACGCTGATATGCGCGACCTGCTGCTCATTCGCTAAGATCGGCAACGCTTTGTTCTTCAGCCTCTCTACCCACTGATGATACCAGGACTGAAAAGATAAACCGGTCGGATAAAAGTTTGATGATCCTCCGTCTGCGTCCCAGATTGTGCCGTAGGCGGGACCGTTGACAACGAGAAAGGTATAGAACGCGCACCCACCATAGGAGATTTCCAGTACGCCAGGATAAGGACATTCATCTCCCCAGAGATCAGCCTCTGCGACAGGAGACGTCTCTGTCGATTCTGTCAGTGGAAAAGGTTTGCTCGGATCGCACTCGATTGCTGCCTCGTGGAGAGGCAATATTCCGTTTCCCGGTCCGGGACCAGCGTTGATTGCTATGTAAGGAGCCGTAGAGCGAAAATCGGCTCCGTTTCCGCACTCGTTCAGAAAGAACCGATAATCGGCTGGCAACACGATCCCGTATTTCGCCTCGAAAGCTGCGAGCTCGCTTTCAGAAAGCGTCGGTCCCAGTCGATACTTATGGAGTTCCGTGCCGTAGACCCGGAATTCTGTATCCGCTTCCTGCATTCGCACGAGCAAGTTTTTGATATATCGAATGTCATCGGCGTTCATAATTTGCCTCGTAAAGTAAAACGTTTTCAGCGTACCATGAAGCTTTCGATCATTGAGCGGCATCACGGACAGTAGCAGCTGTCCCGACTAATGCAGAAAGCCGATCCGTCATTTCGCCCTGAAAATTTGTGCGGTTGTCATCGTATATCAGCAGAGTTTCGAGACGCGCATGGCGTGAGAGCCGCTGCACTTTGCGAATGTCGCCATCCGCTATGTCGAGCGCCAGCGTGATCGCCGTATGCCGCAGTCGGTGTGGACTGAGACGTGTGGACAATCCCGCCTGCTTTGCAAGTTCACCAATAATCTTATACAATCCATCCGCCGTTAGATGCAGCGATTCATTTGTGGTTCGCGATCTGGTAAAAAGCGGAGCTTTCGAAGGCAAGCAATCGCCGCGCGCCGATAGGTAGTCCGCAATCGCTGCTGCTGCATTTGTCGAGATAGTAACACGTGTTTTTTGACTGCCCATTCCTTTGCCCGCAATCAGAAGGCTCCATTCCTCAGCGCTGAAGTCCGAGATGCATAAACCGACGACCTCATTCCGGCGAAGTGCATTCTCGACCAGCAAGAGCAGCAAAGCATAGTCGCGCTTGCCCTGCACCGTCGTCCGATCAGGAACCGCCAGCAGTGAGCGAACCTGCGCTAATGTGATGCCGCGTGTATCGCGATAGGTGACCACTTTTTCCGAGTCGATATTGCCGCGCGGATCCGCATCGGTCATGCCGATACGCCGCGCCATTTTCACCAGGCTCAGGATCGCCGCCATGCGCCGATTGATCGTAGATTCGCTGCTTCCCTTTTCGATCAGCAATGCCTTGTAACGCAGTATCGGCACTGTCATTTCCGACGTCGATTGTGCCAGAAATTCTGCGACACTGTCAGGGCTCGGTTCGGCTCCGAAAACGTTCACGAAAAAATGTGTCAGGTCGTGCCGGTAGGCACGGCGAGTGTTCTCACTCCGCTTATCTGCAAGCAGCATCTGTACGATGTCAGGCGGCGGATTTGAACTATCAGCGACGCGGAGTGAAGTATTCGGTTGGATTTGCATCTCGTTCACACCTACAGGATAGCAACTCGGCGACTCGTTGTCAAGTAGGCGCAGCCAAAAGACTGGATAATCGACGACAAAATCCCCCGTCGCAATGAGCAACGAGGGACAGCGAGTGAATCGGGTCGTTCCACGAATGTCTACCGAATGACTTTGCCCTTTACATCCAGCACCTGTGAGGCACAGAGATCGTTGCCGAATATCTCATGGTTCTTGAGCGTCCAGACGACTTTTTTGTCGCGTGTGACCTCGATCAACTGCGGATTATCGGGTCCGGCGTGCGTGTTGCCGATAATCAGGTGCCCGTTGGGAAGCATCTGCAAAGTCGTGACCCAGTAGAGGCGAATGCCGGGCAGTTCGTTGAAGTCGACACTCCAGACGGTCTTTCCAGCCGGGTCGACTTCTATCACACGGTTGTTATTACCGCCCGCAATCATCGTATTGCCATTCTTGAGACGTATTGCGCCGAAGACGTTTGTGCCGTGCCCATCATGACCGTCCGTCGCCTCGCGGTTGTTAAGATCGAGCTTGTATGACCAGACCACCTTGCCGGTGTCGTCGTATTCCCGAACTATTCCGTCTCCCTCATGGCAGGCGAGATAGTGACCATTATCGAGCTTGCGGACGAGGCGTGTGTCCCGGTGCGAGTTCGGCGAGTTCACCGTGAGCGGGATCGAATGAACGATTTTGTCGTCTTTATCGACCTCGATAATTCGTAGATTACCTGTCTCTGCAATCATCGTCAGACCGTTTTTGAGACGCTGGAAACCATGTATTTCGACTGCGCCGGTGTAGCCCTCTTTTGGCTTCGCAACGTACTGCCAGACAACTTTTTTTGCCGGGGTCATCTCGACGATCGTTGTCGGGCTCGTCGGAAACAGTACATTGCCGTTCGGGAGAACCGAAATGTCGTGCGCAGTGAAGGGGTTATCTACCTGCCATTCGATCTCGCCCGTCTTACTCAGGATCGTAACTTTATCCCGATCGCAGGCGATCAAACGGTGTGTGACGGCGGTCTGAGCGAGAGCGGCAGTCACCGTTATGAGACCCAGAACTCCCGTGAGTACAATACTCGATAGTTTGCGCATAGAATCCTCCTATTGATGCGATTTCAAATGATTTGCCGGATTGGTTCTGCGCCTTCGACGCCGACGAGTTTCTGGTCTAAGCCTCCATAAAAATATGTCAGCTTGTTCGGGTTCATTCCCATCTGGTGCAGGATCGTCGCGTGCAGGTTCTTGACTTTGAATGGGTATTCGACTGCGGCACTGCCGAGCTCATCCGTCTGTCCTACGCTCTGGCCGCCCTTGATTCCTCCCCCGGCCATCCACATTGTGAAGCCGAAGGAATTATGGTCGCGGCCAGTGCCTTCAGCATATTCCGCTGTCGGCTGACGACCGAACTCACCGCCCCAGACGATCAGCGTGCTGTCGAGCAGACCGCGCTGCTTCAGGTCCTTCAGCAAACCCGCGATCGGCTTGTCGGTTTCGCCAGCGTGTAAAGAATGGTTCGTGACGAGATCATTGTGCGCGTCCCATGTGCTGTCGATATGAGAGCCGCCGGAGTAGAGCTGTATGAATCGTACGCCGCGCTCGACCAGCCGTCGCGCCATCAGGCACTGCCGCCCGAAGACCTCCGTGCGCCTGTCGTTCAGCCCGTACATCTCCTGAATCGCGGCGGGCTCAGAGTGTAGATCAGTCGCTTCCGGCGCCGAACTTTGCATTTTGTACGCCAGTTCGTAGCTCGAAATACGCGCCGCGAGATTGGAATTGTCGCCCCGCAGCGCCTCGTGTTCCGAGTTGTATTCGCGGAGGGTATCGAGCATTTTGCGCTGCATCGGATCGCTCATGCCCTCCGGTCGTTTCAAATCGAGGATCGGAGTGTGCCCAGCATTGATTGTTGTCGCCTGATAAGAAGCTGGCATATAGCCGCTGCTCCAGTTCTTTGCGCCGCTGATCGGGCCGCCGCGCGGGTCGAGCATTACGACAAAACCGGGCAGGTTCTGATTGACCGTTCCGAGACCGTAGTTCACCCACGAGCCGATGCACGGGCTGCCGCTGAGTATCTTTCCCGTGTTCATCTGCAGCATCGCCGAGCCATGGATCGGCGAATCGGCGGTCATAGACTTCACGAATGCGATATCATCCACGCAGGTCGCCACATTTGGAAACAGTTCAGAAACCCACTGCCCTGACTTGCCATACTGCTTAAAGTTCCATTTGGGCTCGACGATCCGCCCCTGATTTTTATGTCCGCCGCGCCCGAACGTCTTGACGTCGATCGTCTTGCCATCCATGCCTTTCATGTTGGGCTTGTAGTCGAACGTGTCGATCTGGCTCGGACCGCCATACATATACAGGAAAATGACGCTCTTCGCCTTAGGCGTAAAATTGGGTTTTTTTGGCGCGAGTGGATTGATGAAACGGCTCGTGCCGTCAGCCGCAAATGCCTGCTCCGCAAGAAACCCATCCTCGCCGAGCATGGCGGCGAGCGCTACTGCGGTAAAGCCCCCGCCCGCCTGCCAGACGAATTCGCGCCGCGTACGCCCGCAAAACTCACCTTTGCTCTGTATATCGGTATCGAATGGGTTGTTCATAATCTATTTTTTGTCCGTATTTTATTCGTTTGCCGCAGTAATTCCCCACTGCGCTCCTCCCGCTTACGAGCGAGATATCTGGATCGCCTCCCCCTCTCGAAACTTCGGGAGAGGAGGAGGTTCACAGGGGTAGGCATTTGGTTTTCAAGGCGTCAAAAGGTCCGTTTTGGACGAAATCAACCGCCCATTCGAGCTGAGCCGAGCGAGCTTTTCAGCAAATACCTACCCCTAAAGAAGGGTGAATAGTTACCGTTTTCGTAGTATCGCCTTGTCACGATACTGTGTCAGTCGAGGTAAATGAACTCGTTCAGATTTAGCGCCAGCAGGCAAAAATAGCGCAGCGCGTCCTTTTCGGAAACGTTCTGTTCTTTCCGGATCGTGGCGATGAACTTTACTCCACGCCCGACTTCGCCAGCGGTCGGCTCTCGTTGCAGCACACGCCACAAGCACAATCGCACTTGCTTATTCATATCATCGCTGACCTGTTTCCGTAGAGAATCCGCGAACAACTGCGCCTGGTCATTGATAAATGCGCTGTTGATCATGCCGAGCGCCTGCGTCGGTTGAGTTGTTGCGAACCGCACAGGGCAGCTTGCGTCGGTATCAGCCGCATCGAAGCTCGCAAGCAGCGGAACCGTCAGCGAACGTTTAATATGGATATAAATACTGCGTCGCGCCTTATCCTCCGGCGAAGACTTTTCCCAGCCATCACCAGGGCGGGACTGCCCTGCCAGCACCTCTTCCGGTATCGTGGGATAGATACTCGGTCCAAACATCACCTTCGCATTCAGGCTGCCATTGACCGCCAGCACCGTGTCGCGTATCTCCTCTGCGTCCAGCCGCCGCATATCGAACCGCCAGAACAGTTCGTTTTCGGGATCTTTCGCGAGCGCTTTTGGATTGCCTTTCGAGGACATACGATAGGCACTCGACATCATAATCAGTTTATGCAGCGGTTTCAATTTCCAGCCATTGCGCATGAACTCCGAAGCCAGCCAGTCGAGCAGTTCAGGGTGCGTGGGTGGCGTGCCCAGACTGCCGAAATTGCTGCTGGAACGCACGATGCCACGACCGAAATGATGCTGCCAGAGCCGGTTCACCATCACGCGCGCCGTCAGTTGGTTGTCCTTGCTCGCGATCCAGTTCGCCAGAGCGAGGCGTCGTCCCGAACTAAGCGCATCCGAAGTCGCAGTCGTAATTTCCGGCTTCGGGGGAGCGAGTACGGAGAGGAAAGCTGGCTCGACCTCATCGCCGGGCACATGCGGATTCCCGCGCATCAGGACGAAGGTTTTGATCGGTGCGTGACTATTTTCTGTGACAGCCAGCGCTTCGTCAAGTCCCTTCGGAGGGGCATTGGTCAAATCGGTGACCTGCTTGGACAGCGTAGTGAACTCAGCGAAACTCTCAGGGCTCAGTTTAGCAGGGACACGTTTCTTGAGCAGCGGAATTCGGTTCTGCTCGTGCTTTAGTTCTTCCTTATCGACATTCGAGAAGTCGTTGATCGAGTTCTGGATCGCCATTCGCTGCGCTTCTAATGTGGTGAGATGCGTTTTGTGGACGGCATCTTCCGCCGCGAAACGCCGCTTTTCGTCCTCGGTCGCAATAATACGAAGCGAAGCAGGACGATCTCCCGGCAAACGATCTCCATAACGCGTTACGCCTTGAAAGAACGAAAGCATCCGGTAATAATCTTTTTGCGGGATCGGATCGAGTTTGTGGTCGTGACAGCGGGCGCAGTTCACTGTCAACCCGAGGAAGGTCTGCCCGGTCGTCGCGAGAATGTCGTCGAGTTCATCGTAACGTGCCTGCGCAGGATCGGAGGGTTCGTCATCCCACTGCCCGAGCCGATAGTAGCCGGTCGCTATCAGCGTTTCCGCAGTCACTTTCGGGAGTTCGTCACCCGCCAGCTGCTCGCGAATGAACTGATCGTACGGCTTATCGCTGTTCAGCGAACGAATCACATAGTCGCGATATCGCCATACAAACGGCTTGGGAGAGTCCCGCTCGAAGCTGTTCGTCTCGGCATACCGCACGAGGTCGAGCCAGTGCCGCGCCCATTTCTCGCCGTACTGCGGCGAAGCCAGCAGGCGATCGACGACTTTCTCGTAAGCGCGAGGTGACGTATCTCTCTCGAAAGCTCGTACTTCGTCTGGCGTCGGCGGCAGCCCGACGAGATCATAATAGGCACGGCGAAGCAGCGCGGCTTTGCCGACTGGCGGCGCAGGCGTCAGTTTCGCCGCTTCCAATTTTTTAAGCACGAAGGCGTCGATCGGGTTCGTGATCCACGATTTGGCTTTGACAATCGGAACGATCTGCGGCTTGAGGTGTCGAAAAGACCAGAAGCTCATCGTCTTTGCATTGACCGGCGGCGGAATGATATGCTTAATGACGGGCGCTTCTTTGACCGCTCCCGGAGTCCAGGGCAGTCCCATTGCAACCCATTTCGTTAGAATGTCGATCTGCCCCTGTGGCATCTTCCCCTGCGGTGGCATTTTGCGATCGGCGTAGTTTATGACATGGATGAAAATGCTGTCGGCGGGTTTTGTGAGCAGCATTACCGAACCGGACACGCCGCCTCGAAGTACCGAAGCCCTGCTGGCGAGACTGAAGCCGCCGCTCGCGGCGTCGCCGCCATGACAGGAGTAGCAGTTCGCCTTTAGTGCGGGCAGCGCCTGCGTCTCATAAAAAGCGATCTGCTCCTTCGTGAAGCCGGGCGATAACTGAATCGGTTTGACAGCAGGCGACTGCGCGATTGCGGCGGTCAGCGCAAGACCTGCCGTTGACAGGGCAGATGCGGCTTTCCATGCGAGTGACCTCTTCATTATAGAACCTTTCAGCAATTCCGTCCCACCTTTGCTCTCCAGTAGCTATTCATTTCATTTTTGCACCCATGGCGCATAAGCTAAGGGTAGTCTCAAACATTATCGAACTGAGTTTTCGGCGATTTCCATGCCAAAATGATGACAAAGTCGATACGATAATTTTTCGCGTTACCTGAGGCAATGCGTATTCTCTCCCTCACTTGTGAGGGAGGGGGTCGGGTTAACAGGGGTAGGTATTTGAATTTTCGGGCAGAAAACGCCTTATTTTTGCCAGAACCGCTGCCTCGTTCGAGTTGAGCCGAACGAGCTTTTCAGCAAATACCTACCCCTGATTGAGATGCTCTACGCCTCCTCCTTGCGAAGAAGGGGGTGAATAGTAACCGGCTTGCTCTTGCTTACGAATTTAGTGTGCGGCAACGATCCCAATATCTATGCCCTGCCCTCCAACCGTCTGATGAACGTGGACGGCAAAGGTATTCTGACCCGGTCTCATTGCGGAGCGTGCCGCGTCGCTGATCGAGACTTCTTTATAGTCGGCGTTGAAGCCAGGCAGAGTCGCCGCCAGCACGCCATTGATATAAATGTCTGCGTCTTCGTCATGTTTGACGAGCAGATGCAACTTTGCGGGAATCTGTCCGAGAAGCGTGAACTTGCGACGAATCCAGATATTGCTCGTCGTCCACTGCGTATGCACGTTGCCAAAATCGTGACCAAAAGGGGCGGTACCGGTTTTCCATGTCCTGTCGTCGAAGCCGGAACGAAACCAGTCTGCGGCAGGCTGATCGGTCGTGTACTGCCAGTCGACAGGTTCGTCACTCGAAGTCGTCACGATCTCGGGATTTGGATTGGGTGGAAGCGTCGGGAACTGACCTCTGTTCGCGGCGGCGGCGATTTTTGCGTCCAGCTTAATCAAGGCGCGATCGTACGTCAGAGCGCCATTGATCTCCTGTTCTACATCCGTGAGCTGCGTATAGACCACGGCGCTCGTCCCTCGACTGTCTCTCAATCCATACGCTTTCTTCATCAGGTTCTGAAAGCGCTTGGTGGCGAGCCAGCTCGACTGCAATGTCGTGCCATATCCCATCACATCGTTGTTCCAGCGATGCCCCGCATCGTAGGTGACGCCGCCGAACTCGCCATTGACAGCCGCGCGCCTCGCTTCGGGAACTTCGGCTCCGGGACCGGGATAATCGTGCGTGTCGCGTATATCGCCGACATTCATGTCGTTCCAGCCACTCGCGTTGTTAACAAGACGAGTCGGATCAAGGCCTCTGGTCTCTGCAACAACACGCTCGGTGTCGTGCTGTCCCCAGCCTTCATTAAAGATCGTCCAGACCACGATCGAGGGCGAGTTGTAGTTTTGCGCGATTATGCGGCGCCATTCTGTATCGAACTGCGTTTTCGCTGCGTCGCTCAATGCGCCGTCTTTGCCCCCGAACATCTGCGGCATATCCTGCCAGACGAGCATTCCCAGTCTGTCCGTCCAGTAGTACCAGCGTGCCGGTTCGACTTTGGCGTGTTTGCGAAGCAAATTCCAGCCCAGTTTCTTCGCTGTCACGATATCGGATTTGAGCGCGGCATCGGTGGGTGCAGTATAAATCCCGTCGGGCCAGTAGCCCTGATCGAGTGCGCCGACCTGAAAGAGGAACCTGTCGTTGAGACAAATGCGCTGACGCCCCTGATCGTCTTTACCAAGCGAAATCTTACGCATCGCCGCGTAGGAAGTCACGGTATCCACATTTTTGGCATCGCCCAATTCGACTTTCAATCCGTAGAGAAAAGGCGTGTCCGGAGACCACAGTTTCGCGTTCGGCAATGGAATGATAAGCTCGGTGTTCGCTGTACCGCTCAAAGCAGCGATAGTTTTGTCGCCGTCCAACACAGAAATTTTGACTGGTGCTGTCTGACTCGAAGCGACCATTACACGCAGCAGTCCTGCATTGATATCGGGCGTGATTTTGAGATTTTCGACATGCGCGGCAGGTATGGGTTCAAGCCACACACTCTGCCAGATACCAGTCGCGCCTGTATAGAAGATGCTGCCGGGATGCAGGCGTTGTTTGCCTATCACCTGCGCATCCTCAACATCGGATTTGATCGGGTTGGAAGCCGAAACAACCAGTTCATTTTCGCCTACTCTGAGCTGCGGGGTGATGTCGAAATCGAAACCATCGAAGCCACCACGGTGTGAGCCGAGCGTTTTGCCATTGAGCATCACAGTCGAATCATAGTTAACGGCTCCGAAATGAAGCAAAACATTCTGTCCTTTCCAAGCGATGGGAACAGAAAAAGAGCGTTTATACCAGACTCGCTGCGCCACAGGGGAGGGTTTACCGATGCCCGACAAAGCCGATTCATAGGGGTACGGAACCAAGATATGTCCGCTCATATCGGCGGGAGCGACGGTCGAAGCAGCGTCACTCAGACCGTATGACCACAATCCGTTCAGGCTTTGCCACCTGGACCGTGTCAGTTGTGGGCGAGGATATTCGGGCAGGGCATTCGTCGGAGAGACCTGCTTTGCCCACCGAGTAGTGAGCGGACTCGGGGCAATTTTCCAGGGCGTCTGCGCCCGGATACCAGAAGCTGTCGATCCGGCAAGCGCCGACATAGCGACGATTT
>Ga0123337_10002623_pt1 | contig 20321 bp, 11 predicted proteins | sample frozenSSSSmetaG_FD_89792 | JGI IMG/M metagenome (GOLD analysis project Ga0123337, IMG submission 89792) | Glacier valley bacterial and archeal communities from Borup Fiord, Nunavut, Canada, to study Microbial Dark Matter (Phase II) -... | ecosystem: Environmental > Aquatic > Freshwater > Ice >... | reverse complement strand
GGGTGTAAACGACATCGGGCCTGGTTGCTGCTAGAATGGTTTTCAGATCTTCCTTCAGATCCTGTTCGGTCGGGCTTTTGACCGCGCTGCTCGGGTAGTCGAGCTGGATCATCGCGCCGTAGCCGCCGATGGTGGCCCCGGTGTTCTGCTCCTGACGGCGGATCGCCATCATTTGGGCGTTGGAAAACGCGGCGTAGGGACCGGTGCGGGAACTGCCGGCACCGTCCGTGCAAGTGACACCGCCGAACCATTGGTCGTCGCGGGCGAAGCAGTTCAGGATGCCGTGGAAGGCCATGAACTCAAGGTCGTCCTGATGGGCTCCGATTCCAAGGTGGGTGATGCGCTGCAACGCTTCGGTGACAGGCTGGTGGTCGGGAATGAAGATTTCCGCAGTGGGGTGATGCAGTTTCATGAAATTATTTTTTGAATGTTGGCAGGCTGGCAGCGGCGACGGCCTGACCGACACGACGGGTCTTTTCATCCGGAACATGCATGGCCATGCCGCCGGCGATTTCCGGAAACTCCCGGGCCAGCACCTCGCGTGCTTTTGCCAGAACGATGTCGCCGCCCTGGCCGGTGGTGACCCGGCCGAGGATGAGCATGTGGGCGTAGTCGTAGAAATCCGCGTAGTGGGGAATCGTGTAGCCGAGATAGACGCCGATCGTTTCGTAAATTTTCGCGGCACGCTCGTCGCCATTGGCCATGAGGCTCTGGACTTCCTTGAGACGCTCGGGCAGATCCATTCCCTTCGACAGCTTGATTTTCGCAGCGGGCAGCAGCTTGTTGACCGCCTGCTGTGAGAAATAGAGCGCTCCCACCCCGGTATCACCGGACCATTCATCCACCGCCGCATCCGGGTTGTGATCGACGGGAGCGAATGCGAGTTCATTAAGCCAGCCGAGGATGCGGCCTTTTTTATCCATGAAGCCGGCGGCCTCGCTCGATCCCATGGCAATTCCTAACATGCCTGTCTGCTTGAGGGAAAGCGCGCCTGCCAGGGCGGTCACGTCGCCGTCGTTCATGACGACGACAGGCACGTCCCATTCTTTTTGGATGCGCTTGAAAACGGCGGCTGCCTGAGGGAACAGTTTTTTGGGGATCGCGCGCAGCAAGGACGCGACCCGGATTTCATTGTCCACGATGATGCCGGCGGAACTGCCGCCGATTGCGTCCACACGCGGCATGCACGCCGCGGCGCAGTGGAGTGCGGCGGAAATGTGGTGATAGTGGTATTCGGGATTCGCCTGGATTTTGGGGTCCCACGGGGTTTCCTCGGTGAAGACCGCCTCACCGTCGATCACCGCGGAGACCTTGTAGTCGCTGGCCCCGAGGTCGAAACCGATGCGGCAGCCCTTGAGATGGCCGCCCGCGGCGACCTGCATGTCCTTGGCGGCGGGAACCTTGTCCGATGGAGTTAGAGCAACTTCGAATTTTCTGCCGTAGGCGAGTTCCATCATCTGGCAATCAAACTGGCGCGCGCCGCGGGCCGAGTAGGTCTTGCGGATGTGATCGCCGACACTCTTCGGGCCGCCGAAGTGGAGTTTCCACCCGCCGCGCGCCCACAGCAGGAACTTCACGATGCGTTCGACATAGCGCAAGGTTTCCGCATCCGCGGTGTGGCGGACCACGGTTTCAAACCGCGAGACGAAGCCGCATTCGCGTTCCAGGCCGAGCACTAGCGGCACGGTTCGTCCGGATGCGCGGGCGCTTTCCTCATAGTGACGGTTGAACAGGACCGCGGGCAGGAAGCCGGGGTCGAGCGGGGCTTTGATGGCAGGTTGCAGTAACGTCGGCATGATATCGCGGGTTAGGAGTCAGGCGGACTTTTTGCCTTCGAAATATTCCTCGATCTCTTCGAGCGTTTTACCCTTGGTTTCCGGCAGGAAGAAGGCGGCGGTGATGAAATAGATCACCGTGCAGGCGGCCCAGAAGCCGAACATGGCGAAATACCCATAGTTGCCAACGATCGGCAGGAAGAAGGCGGCGATGCCGGTGGAAACACCCTGGTTGATGAGCAGCGCGAAGCCCATTCCGACCGAGCGGATGCGGGTGGGCATCAATTCAGATAGGGCGAGCCAGACAACCACTCCGGGTCCGACAGAGAAAAACGTGATGAACAGCGCGAGGCAGATGGCGACGAGGATGCCGGTCTGCCCGGTCGGCACGGGACCCGCCTTGGCGCGGAGAATTTCCAGCGGCTTGCCGGTATTCTCCGTGTCACTATCAGGAAGTGATATCGAGATGGTGCTTACCTTGGGGTCGTTGCTGATGCCGACCGCGATACCCTGTTTTTTTCCGTAGGCGTAGAGGATGGAAAGTTGCAGAGGCTGCCCTTCATCGACAATCCTGCCGAGATCCGCGGTGGGGACATCCAGCGTCAGCTTGTTGTCCACGATCAGGGAAGTCACTTTCTGCGCGACATCCACGCGCTTGGACTCGAACGAATAGAACACCGCGGAGCCGAGGAGAAGCGAGACGATGATGCCGCCGGTGCCCAGCTTGAGCAGGAACTTGCGGCCCTTCTTGTCCACCAGCATCACGGCGACGACGGTCATCACGCAGTTGAGGATCTTGATCCAGAGACCGCTCTGCGAGGCGGCCTCGGCGGCAAGGCCTGCCTGTTGGAGGATGGTGGTCATGAAGCCGAGGATCGAGTTGATGCCGGTGGCTTGGTTGCAACCCAGGATGACGCAGGCGAGGATGAACGGGACGATGTATTTCCGCTGGGTGAAGATTTCGCCGAATGATTCGGTGAGGTCCATCTTCGGCTTGGAGTGTTCGTGGGCGAGGGCGGTCTCCAGCTCAGCGAGCTCGAAGTCCGTCTCTTCGGCGGTGCGGGACCGCAGCATCGCGGCGCGGGCCTGCTGTTTGCGGCCTTTCCGATAGAGCCAGCGCGGAGATTCCGATAGAAAGAAACCCCCGATCAGGAAAAAGATGCCGGGGTAAATCACCGAGAGGAACATCCCGCGCCAGGCGTGGTTGGAGGCGGCGATGATAGCGTCCTGGTTGCCCCGGGCGATGTCGATCGCGGCTTCGGCGTTCTTGGTATAATGGTCGCCGATAAAGGCGGCCACCACGATGCCGAAGGTGAGCATGAACTGGAAAATGGAGGTTCCTTTGCCGCGGGCGTCGGCTTTCAGACATTCTGCCAGATAGAGTGGGACCACCACGGCGATGACACCGCCGCTCATTCCCTGGAGGATCCGGCCGAGGAGAAGGGGGACATAGGTCTGTGACGTGAAGATGATGGCGACACTGGCCACGAACATGACCGCGCTGATGAGCATCATCAGCTTGCGGCCTAGCAGGTCCGCGAAAAATCCGGCGATCACCGAGGCGAACATCGAGCCGCCGAGAACCGCCGCGACGATGACCGACTTGTTTTCCTCAGTCATGGAAATCGTCTTGCCGAGGTAGCCGAGGGCAGGGTCGATGATTCCGATATCAATGCCGTAAAGAAGCCCGCCCAACCCTGCAACCAGAAGGAGAAATCGGTTGTATGCCTTGTTGACCGGACTCGCGCCGCTTTCAGGAATTTTCGTCATTTTTTCGAATTTCGGCGTTACCGTGATAATCAGCGGGGCTGGCGTCAAGCTGAATTAGCACGTGCTAATACAAACCCGTGTTTTGTCTATTTCGGATTATGGGGGCTCAAACGGCGCGGATGGAGGACTCCCGGATGGCTAGTTTCGGCTCCAACAGCGAATGTCTGGGCGGCAGGGACGCATCGTCCAGCCGCTGTTGCAGGAACCTCCAGGCGATCTCGCACATTTCGGCGACCGGCTGCACCAGCGTGGTCAGCGGTCGTTCCAGATACTCGGTGTCCTCGATGCCGTCGCACCCAATGAGGGCCACCTGACCGGGTACGGAGATTTTTAAATCGCACAGGCCCCGGTAGATTCCGAGCGCGGCGTCATCCGAATGGCAGAAGATTGCTTCGGGTACTCCATGAACCCTGACATAGTCCTGAATCAGTTGCCGGGTGATCGGCCGCTGTCTCTCGCTGAGCGGGTAGTAAATAAACTCCGATTTCAGACCCGCATCGCGCATGGCCTTCACGTAGCCACTCCGGCGGCTCGCCTGGGATGCATTCTTGCGCAAGAAAGTAGCGTGGGCAATGCGGCGGAATCCGGAGTCAATGAGATGGGCCATCGCTTCCTTCGTGCCTGCCTGGAAATCTATCTGGACATGATCGGTTTGAACCGAGATGGTCGCGCCCACGCCGACCACCGGGATGTTTTTCGCTGCCAATGTTTCAAGTTCCGGAAGGACGGAATCCGAAGCATCCACGGCGAAGATCCCGTCCACCGGGACGTTTGACCAGATTTGCTTCATGTCCGTCTTTCCGACTTCTGAAATGATCAATTCCTGCCCGGCCTGTTTCACCAGTCGTCCCAGTTCGCGGGCGACGTGGGTGTAGTGGGTTGAAATCTGATCGGGAATCCACAGCGCGATGATGCCGGTGCGCTGCTTCCGCAGCGCGCGCGCGTGGGGATTGGGGCGGTAACCCATTTCCAGCGCGGCCGCGAGAATCCGATCGCTGGATTCCTTGGCGACATGAGGATGGCCGGAAAGTGCGAATGTGACGAGTTGGCGGGAAACGCCCAGCTTTTTGGCGATTTGTGCCTGGGTAACCATGTTGCGGGTGAGGTGAATCAACGGAACCGGTCGCGCGAATGCAAGCCTGAGATTAACACAGTTTCGGATGGAATCCGGCGTGCCCAAAGTGGGCATCACTTTGGCTGATCTCGTGAGTCGGTCATTGACAGTGTGGATTAGCACGAGCTAATTCCCCTCCGGGAATATCAAATCTTTCGATTGAATTACTGCTATGACACCTTCATCCGTCGTCCCGAACCTGCGCGAGATTGCGACACTCTTTGACATGCGAGCCGATTACGTGCATGGAATTCCGTATGGGTCCGGGCATATCAATGACACCTATTCCGTGAGCTTTGATCAGGCCGGATTGCTGCGCATCCGCTATATTTTCCAGCGGCTCAACACCAACGTTTTCAAGGCTCCGGTCGAACTGATGGAGAATATCGAGCGGGTTACCCGGCACTCTCTCGATAGACTGATCGAGGAAGGTCATCCCGAAACCCGCCGCCGCACCCTGACCTGCATTCCCGCAGTCGATGGGAAGCCTTATGCGATCGATGCCCACGGAAATTATTGGCGGGTCTATCCGTTCATCGAGCGCGCCACCGGCCATGATGAGATTGAATCCAACGAGCAGGCCTTTCAAGCTGCCAAGGCATTCGGAAATTTCCAAATGCTCGCCGCCGGTCTTCCGGGCAAACGCCTGCACGAGACGATCCCGGATTTCCACAACACTCCCAAGCGGCTTGACGCGCTGCGTGCCGCGATTGAGGCCGATCCATGCAATCGTGCCTCCGGCATAGAATCCGAAATCGACTTTGCCCTCGCCCGGGCAACCGACTGTAGCCGTATTACAGATCTCATCGCATCGGGCGGGATTCCCGAACGAGTCACTCACAATGACACCAAACTGAACAACGTTCTGTTGGATGATGCGACCGCCGAAGGCGTGTGCGTCATCGATCTCGACACCACCATGCCGGGATCCGCACTCTACGACTTCGGCGACATGGTCCGCACGGCGGCGACCAGCAAGCGTGAGGACGATACGAACGTCGCCGATCTCTCCGTTCGCCTCGATCGCTTTGAATCCCTCGTCAAAGGCTACCTCATTGCAGGCGAATCTTTCCTGAACCCGGTGGAGTTGGACAACCTCGCGTTTTCCGGCAAGCTCCTCACCCTCGAATGCGGCATCCGGTTTCTAACTGACTTCCTCCAGGGTGATGTCTATTTCAAAACCAGACGTCCCGGCCACAACCTCGACCGCTGTCGCAACCAGTTCGCGTTTGTCGCGGCCATCGAGAGCAAGCTGGGGGAGATGGACAAAATCGTGGCGTCCAGCGCCGGTGTGGGATCCAACCAAATGGCCGGAACATGAAAATCCTCGTCACCGGCGGTTCCGGGTTCATCGGCTCCCATATTGTTGAACACTATCAGGACCTGGCGGAGGAGATCCGCGTGCTCGACAATCTGAGAACCGGGTACCGGCACAATCTTGACGGACTCAGGCATCATTTCATCGAGGGATCCATCACCGACCGGGACGTGGTCAAAGAGGCGGTGGAAGGCGTGGACTACATTTTCCACCTCGCTGCCCTGGTCAGTGTTCCGGAGTCGATGACGAACCCGGGGGAATGTGTGAACATCAACGTCCACGGACTGCTCAACGTGCTGGAGGAAGCATCCCTGGCCGGAGTGGGAAAACTCGTCTTTGCCTCGTCCGCGGCAGTGTATGGTGACAACCCGACGGTGCCGAAAATCGAATCGATGGTCCCCGAGCCTAAGAGTCCGTATGCGATCACCAAGCTCGATGGTGAGTATTACCTCGGCATGTTCCAGCACGAGGGCAGGCTGGAAACCGCCGCTCTTCGCTTTTTCAACGTCTTCGGCCCGCGTCAGGATCCGAAGGGGGCTTATGCCGCCGTCATTCCCATTTTCATTGATAAAGCCCTGCGCAACGAGGACATTACAGTCTTCGGTGACGGCGGGCAGACGCGTGATTTCATCTACGTCAAGGACATCGTCGGCGCACTCGCCTTCGCCGTGGAAACGCCCGGTGTCACCGGCGTTTTCAATGCCGGTTATGGCGGCCAGATCACGATCAATGATCTTGCCGAAGGACTCATCGCCGCAGCGGGATCTTCATCAAAAGTCCTTCATGCGCCCGAACGTGCCGGCGATGTCAGGCACTCCCGCGCAAGCTCGGACAAGCTCCGTGCCGCCGGTTGGGTTCCGGGTCATACTCTTGAACGTGGTCTTGTGGTGACGCTGGATGCATTCGGGAATCGGTCGTCTGTTGGCGCGCCGAAACCCTCCGGGCACGCGTGAGGCCACGAAGATGTTGATAGACTCCATTCTGTGGACGGGGGCCCCGGCGATCCCTGCACTGCGGGAAAGCAAGATTACCGAAGGCTTGTTTCAAGGTTTTAGCGGGCCCTCGTGAGTCACTGAAAATCGTCGGAGCTTCGCTTATGGGGTCAGGGTTTCAAAGTGGCGTGGCGGCCGAGGTAGCCGAAGCCATGGGAGACATGGATGATGGTGTCCGGCTGGAACTGGAGCGCCTTGTCGCCTTTGACGGCGGTGGTGGCGGGTTGGAGTTTGATCCGACCGGTGAGGGTCATCGAGCTGGGCGAGTCTTCGGTCACGGTGACGCGCTCTTCGTCGCCGAGCCCGCTGGTGACGGTGACCGTGCCGGTTTCCACCTTCTGATAGTCGAAGTTGAGCGGCGCGGTGAGGCGGATGACGAGTTCGTCGCCCTGTCGGATGGCTTCGACTTTCGATTCGCTCCAGGCGAGGTAGGAGAGGCTGATGTTATAGCAGACGTTGAACTGGACCCAGCCTTCGGTCCAGCCGATGTCTCCGACTTCCGGGTGATAGGAGTAGTGGGCGTTCTTCGGTGAACCGTCGATGACGAAGCGCGCATCGGCAAGGCGACCGATGCCCCCGGGGAAGAACTTGAACCAGCCGTGCTCGATGCCTTCGACCTCGCGGGGAGCGTCGAAGGAGAAATGGCGGCCTACGGGGTTGCGACCGTACATTCCATCGAAGTGCGACCAGACGAGTTCATCGAGCCGTTGTTTGTCCTTCGAATCGGTGGCGAATTCGCGCGCGGCGAGAATGGATGCGGGGAGACCGACGACGTTGCCGGGTTCGTTCCATTTGTGAGGGGTGTCACCCATTGGCGTCCAGCCGTCCTTGTCGTCGAGCTTGCGGAAATCCCAGAGATTGTCGGAGCGGCGGATGACTACCTTGGCCCATTCGTTGAGTTTGTCAGACAGTCCCTTGGGCGCGCGGTCGGGATACTCGCGGAGGAAATGGGCGAGCCCGGTGACGGTGATGAACTCGCTCATGCGCTGGCCCTTGGTGACCAGCGGATGGTTCCAATCGAGTTCCTTCACCATCCACCCGGCCTGTTGATAGGCGGCATCGAAATAGGCCTGGGCGTCGGGGCGATGCTCACGCTTGGCGGCCTCATGCATCATGAGATTCGGTTCCACGGAGAAGCCGGGTGGCAGCGCGCCTTTGGTGGTGCCGATTTTGGTTTTAAGGGCGAGCAGGTTGTGTTCCGGGCTTTCGTCGTAGGGGTATGGACGATCCGATTTCGGCTCCGCCCAGGTCTTGAACGCGTAGTCGAGGACGGTCCGGTAGTTCTGCTCTGGTAGATAGGCCTTCAATGCGGGCCAGGCGTAGAGGAAATAGGCGAGCTGGGCCTTCAGGTGCTCGTGGCCGAGCTTCTGGGTGACGATGATGTCCGCCCCCCAGTGGATGAGTTTCACGATGTCCGGTGCGTCTTCGGAATAAGGCTCCAGCGCGCCCCATGGTTTGTTCTCGTTAGGTTTCTCGTATTTCACCTGGTGCGGCATGCGCTCGTAGGCGGAGGGATTTGATAGAAACTGCGGGACGAGGGTGTGGAGTTCCCAGGCGAAGTGGTGGTCGTCCCGCCAGCCGAAGGATCCGGGGCAGGCGGTGCGGTCGTTGCCGACGTGGTGGCGGCTGTCGATCATGAAATCCACGGCATCCTGATAGGAAACGCGTTCCAGCCAGAACGGGCCGATGCGGAAGGGGACAGAAATGATGCCGCCGGCCTCAACGACATATTCTTCGTTTCCCGCGGGATCGAAGGTGGAGAAGTCGCCGATGTGGTTCGTGATGATGCCGCGGGCCACCAGCGCCGTGCCGTCCTTGACCGGGTGGACGATGAAAGGTGTGCCATCTGCTAGCGTGGGAGCGGTGAAGCGCTTGGGTTTGCCGAGGTTGAAGCCGCTTTGGTTCAGATAGATCAACGGGATCCGCTCTTGGGGAGTGGAGCCATCCATGGCGGCGGGGCCTGCGGATTTCGGGAGTGGCGGCAGATCGCCGGCTCCGGAGGGCCAAACGATGACTTCCTTCACCCAGGCGGTGTCCTGATGGCTGGCGGTGATCCAAATGCGCAGCTTGTCGGTTTCGACACTGACAGTTTGGTCAAAGGCGATGGCGAGGGCGGCCAGCTTGTTGTTGGAAACGTCGGCGGATGGAATGTCGAGCCACTTGCCGCCGCTCCAGAACTGGACATTGAATGACTTGACCAAGTCTTCCGTGCCGAAGCCCGTGAAAAAATGGATGCCGGCGAGATTGCGCTTTTCTCCCAGGTCCAGAACCAGCCATGACGGAACTGGCGATTTTTCACTGACCCAACACGAGGTATCGGTGACCTTGCCGTCGATGGCTTTGGAAGCCGGGTATTCGAGCGTGTAGGAACTGGCGGCGGCGGATTTGATCTTGAGCGGCTGGGGATCGGGTGCGGCGGATGCCGTCGCAGTGAGCGCCAGCGCGAGCATTGTTAGCGTGAGGGGCTTCATGAAAAATTTGGTTGTGAACTCGGAAACGGGGCCGTGGTCGTCAGCGGAAGGAGGGGGTGGTTCCGGCGGTGTCGAACTGCAGATAGGCTAGGCTCACGCACCAGCTCGCCCCGTAGTTCACCCATCCTTCGGCGTGGCGGAATGCGCCTTCCGGATTGAAGGGGAACATCTCGCTGCCGGGACCTGAGGAAATCGCGCCACGGCATTTTTCCAGGCGGGCGCAGACGTTCGCTTGGTGACCTGCAGGCCAACCGCGTTCGATCTCAGGAAACCCCATCTCCGGATGGTGGGGAGCGGCGGCGAGGCGGGGATTGCGGCCGAAGACAAAGTCCGCGTGCGAGACGGCGAGTTCCTGCAAACGCGACTTCAGCGATGGATCATCGATCACCCAGGATGCGGACGTCGCGATCGCGGGAAACGAGACCCAGTTTCCCACATCATTGAGTTTCGGAATTGTCCAATTTTCGCCATCATCGTAGCGGCGGAAGTCCCACATGTTTTCGGAGCGTTTCACCGCCACCTCGGCCCATTCCTTGATCTTTCCCTTGAGCCCTGCGGGAGCGCGATCCGGATATTTCTGAAGCAGCCAGACGAGATTGGGAATGGTCCGGTGTTCGCTCATTCGATGGCCCTTGGTGGAGCGCGGATCATTCCAATCCAGCGTGCGGACGATGAATTCCGCCTGCGCGACGGCGGCATCGAGATAAGTCGCGGCGTCGTTGCGATTTTCCCGTTTGGCGATTTCGTGCACGAGCATGTTTGGCACGATCGAGTGGCCCGGCGCGTGGCGGCCTTTGTAGGGATGGAGTCGGCCACCCATCGGATTCTGGCCACGGGGTGGTCCATCGTAGCCCGCGGGATCCCACCAGGGGTCGATGATCAGGGATTTCTGCCAGTTTGCGACACAGAAGTCCCGGCAACGGTCATAAAACGACTGCGGCAGCCAGCGCTTGAGGACGGGCCACGCCCAGACGACGTAGGCGATTTGTTCGACGGTTTGGGAATGAATCTGCGGCGGTTCGGGATCACCCATGGGATCCCGGGTGACGGGCTTCATCAGATAGAAGCCGGCTCCCCAATGGATAAGTTTCACCACGTCCGGCGCATCCGGAGATGGGGCGTCGAGTTCGGTATAGTATTTGCTCACGGCCTCCATGACGCCGGCACTTTCCGGGTTCTCCGCATCGTATTGGAAAGCGGGATCCAGCACGCGTTTTTTGTCCGCCTCCCAGTCGATCTGCCGTGGCATCGCGGCAAAGCGGTCTGGATCTGCTAGGTAGAGCATCACCAGCGAGGGAAGGATCGCATCATAGTAATTTCCATCGCGCCAAGGGCAGCCCCCGAAGGCGCGGGGGTGGGTGCCGGTGACGCTGCGGGTGTCGATGAGGAAATCCACCGCAGGCTGCCAGTATTGCTCGCGCCAGATGTCCGGGCGGATCAGGAAGGGATCGCTGGTCCCGGGAGTGAGTTCGCCGCCGCGGATTTCCACGATGTAGCGCTCCGGCGATGCTGCGGGTTGAAAGGTGCTGAAGTCGCCAATGTTGCCGTGGATTTCCCCGCGGTGGAGGGGTTGGGAGTTATTCTCCAGGCGAACCATGAAAGGCGTGCCGTTCGGCGAGAGCGGGGCGGTGAAGCGCTTCGATTGAAGGGTGGCGTAACCAATCTGGTTCACCGCGGCCAAATGGGCGCTGCGGCTGACAGGCGGCAGAGGTTTTGCCGGCGGCTCCGCGTGGAGCGGGCAGGCAACCAACAAGAGGATGGCGGAGGATTTCAGGAACATGAGCGGCGGGCTGAGTGTTAGTTCCAAGATCGGGGATTCGTAATGTTAGGGTGTGGCTTTTTCAGGCTCCGAGGGCGGGACATCGAAGAAGCGGCAGATCTTGACCGGCTTGCATTCCTGAGGGCCGTCGAACATGAAAATGTAGTTCCTGCGGCCAGGGCGGTTCCCCCACTGGCTCGAGTAAACCGGTTTGGCCTTGCCGTCCTTGATGATCGCCATTGCCATGTCGATTTCACCGACCTCCATCTTCCATGTGGCGTCCGAGACCAAGCTGTCTTCACCGGGTTTTACCGCCAGTTTCTTCTCACCGAAATTCACTGAAATCACCGAGTGCGAGAAATTGAAAAAACGGTATTCACCTGCGCCGATGCGAGACTTTCCAATATCATAGGCGATCATTTTCACGGGCCCATCGCCACTTTTGAGGCAGGCCAGCAACACGCGATCCGAATTGAGAGGGAGATCGACCCAGGCATGGGGAGCCGGCAGAGGGGCCTCCATGGAGAATTCGGCCGCCGAGGTTCGCAGTACGAACCGCCGCGTCCCTTTGTATCTGAGTGGCTCGCCAAGTCCGGTGGGATTGGCCTGGAAACCGGAGATTTCCTTACCGTTGTTAAAGAACACGCCGGTCACCGAGTCATCGAGCGCGATGGTGACGATTTCGGTGCTGACGGTTTCGTCCTGGGAGAAGGCGGGAAGTGCCAGCGACCAAAGGAGAATGACGAGAAGTCTTTTCATGGGATGATAAGTTAGATTTCGGAGTTGGAAAGCCAGCGGAACGAAACGATTTCGTAGCGGCGGCCGAAGGTTTTGTTCGCGGTGGCGGCAAGTTCCGCGGGATTTCTATAACTCGGGTCCGCGGGGTCCACGTAGGAGTGGGTGCGCTGAACAAAGGCTTCGCACCAAGCGCGTGCGATCACCTTGCCATTGGTATCCAAAGCCTCGCCGCAAGTGCGGATCTTGAAATAGTCGGAGCGCACCTGAAGGATTGGCGCGAGCGACTGGAGCACATCGCCCTGCATCAGATAGGAGGCGCTGCCGCCAGCCACGTTCTCATCAGTCACCGCGGCGGAGAACTGCGTGCCGGGAGGCAGTGTGGCGGCTTTCCCGACCGACGAAGGGAAACCCACATTGATCGTGCGATCCAGCGCTGCCTGGAGAGGTCCCTTGAGCTGATGCTGGGGATTGCCGGCCTTCGGGTTGCGGTTGACGAACTCGGCCATCGAGCGGAACGGACCGCGCTCCTTGACTTCCTTGACGATTTCCGTGGCGAGTTGGTCGAGTTCGGCATCCGACAGGTTGCGCCAGCCTTGCCAGAACGGATCGTCGTCGCCTGATCCGCCCTTTTCGTAGGGCTTGTTAGTGATCACATGACCGAAGCGGTTGAAGCGGATGCCGCCGGGATCCTCCCATGAGGCGGCTCCTGTTTGCGGATTGAGAACGGGCAACTGGGATGCGCCCATGGAGGCAAGCACGGCTTTCCACGCGGTCTTGGACGTGGAGTTCACGTTGAACGCGCCCTTCACGAGGATCCGCGCGGCGATGGCTTCCGGCGCGCGGCCGGCACTTTCGGATAGAATCTTGTCGATCGTGACATCTCCTTCGAGCGGGGCGAAGACCATGCGGGGATTGGGCAGGGCGCTTGCACCGGATCCGATCTTCCTGATGTCAAAAAATTTGTCGAAGGAGGAACCGGAACCACCGACGTAGTCCAGGCCCAGAGTGGAGAAGAAATAGCCGTCCCAGAGCTTCTTGTTCACATCGTGGGAAATGTCCGTGACATTCAGTCCGCTGATGCCGCTGAAATCCGGATTGCTGGTGGACCCGAGCGGGATTCGGGGGTTGGCATAGGAGTTTCCGACCACGAACCCGGGCTCGAAGTTATAACGTGAAAGCTGCGCGTGCTGGAACTGGCCGAGGGAAACAAGCGGCGAGCGCGGCACATCGTAAACGATGACGTGGGTCCTGCCGCCGGCCTGGGTGTTGGCGGCACCGCCGAAACCCTGATAGCGACCACCGGCCTTGCTGACTTCCGGTTCGGAGATGGCACTGCCGCCCTCGCCTAACAGCCCTCGGTTGCCGCCCCGTCCGTCGCCCACCACCTTTGGCTTGCCCGGTGCGTTCCAAGCGCCCAGGAACTGGGAGGTGGTGTGCCATCCGCTGCGCTCTCCATTGCTGTCGACCTTCGATCCATCCCAAAGCGAATTGGTCACCAGCGCACGCGGATTCGAATCAATCCATCCGCGCAACCTCTGGTTTTCATCCGGCCCTTCAATCTGGTTGGTCGGGCGGATGAAGAACGACCAGGTGGCGATGGTGGGGGTGACTTTGTCTCCTGCCAGATCATCAATCAGATAGGTGGTTTTGGTTGTTTGGAGTCCACCGGTGGAACCGGAAACAACAGGCTCCGGCACCTTGAAGGCGGTGGCCACCGAAGGATCGTTGCCACCGTTCCAGATCTCGGTGGAGCGCATCAGGACGTTGTTGCCGGATTTGAGCGTGAACCAGCTCGATGACACTTTCGTTAGGTCAAGCGACGGAAACTTGGTTTTCACTTCGCTGCTCTGGGTGTCCTGCAGGACGATGTCGCCGAACCATGCACGATAGCCTTTTGGCACCAATCGCACATTGCCCGTCTCGTCTTTGAGATCAACGATGAAAGCGCCCTTCTCGCTCCATCCGGGCTTGAGTGTGTAGGTCTGACCGGCCTGGACCTTGATACGATCGACCACCGAAAAGAGCCTGAACTCTCCCGGCTCGAGGTCAATGGATGGAGTCTCCAACTGCAGCCATTTTCCGGAGGATCCATTTTCCGGAGTGGGGACGACGGCCCCCCCCGACGTCCACTCCTCGCGAAGCCAGAGTTTCGTCAAGTGTCCGTCGGTGAAGCCCCCGGTTCCCGTTGACTTGGCGTAGTTGAAACGCAGATAGGGATAGAGTGCCCAGTCAAACCGATAGGTAGCCGCCTTGATGGCGATATTGTAAGGATTCCAGAGACCGAGCACAGGCTGGATGCCGAGCTGCGCCTTGTAAAAATCCGTAACTGAGGGAGGATTGGCGGGTGGGGCGAGTTCGGAATTCAGGCGGAAGCCCATTTGAAAAAACGAGAGCACGGGTGTGATCGGGCTGTTGGTTTGTTGCACATCCCGACGGAAGCCCCCCTCATCGTGGTTGGTGTAGGGCAACCAGGTTTTGTAGCGGAGATCCGACTCGACCAGCGGGTGGGCTCCGACCACCGGTGTTTGATTGCCGGCAGCCGCCTGCCAGAGGGTGGCGTAATTCCATAGATTTCCCCAGTTCGGCCCGGTTTGCAGGCTGCCGTTCTTGCTGATTGCGTCGCTGAGATAATACTTCGCGGGACTTTTGGTTGCGAATTGGTAAACCGGGGCTCCGTTCCAGGTCGTGGCGGATGGGGTTGCGCCGCAATAGAGTTCCCCGAATTTATTGGTGATCTGGGATTTGTCGAAAATGAGGGAAAGATCCGCCTTCATGCCGCCTGCGACCACGTTGACTGGCAGTCCAAAGCCGCCGGTAGTGACATCGTTGAAGTACTCCGTGGCGAGCGTTTTGTTCGCCGCCGCGAGCGAGGCCGTCTGCATGGAGATCAAAGCGGTTTTGTCGATGGTCCCTCCAGGAGAGGGAGCAAAGTCGGACCAGGTGTTGCCGAGTTTTGCGAATCCGGCTTCGAGCGGGGATTGGGACTGTGCCAGGCGGTCGCTATCCGTGGTGGGGGTGGTTTTCGGTTTGGCTACATCCACCCGGGCCTTGGTGCCTTCGTCGCCAATCCACCAGGCAAAGCGGGATTTGTTGTTTCCCTGGGTGACATCGACCACCGGTGCGAGCAGTTCCGTGGTCGCCGTAGCTGACTTGTTATAGGTGCCGAGCTTGAGCGCATCCCCTTGGCTCAGTTGGGCGGACTTGGTCAAGGCCTTGGCGGGATCCGGTTTTTCGCCGCTCACGAGCCACCCGATTTTGGCGGACTTTGCATCGGGAGTCAAGGCGGCGGGACTTACGTCGGTGGCTCCGGTCCAGTTGGGATTCGCAGATTCAGAGCCCGTTTGCAGACCGGAAGTCATGGTGACCCGTTGGTCGGGGCCGGTCGATTTCTGCAATTCGCCGATCGCAAGCATCAGCGCCATCCGGGCATTCGCTCGCGCGGTGGCCTGCGCGCTGTGCAATGACGAATTCCGCAGGCTGATGCTGCTCAAGGTGAGCAATCCGACCGCGATGACGGTCAGCAGAATCATCAGCGACAAGGTGACAACCAGAGCAAAGCCCTGCTTTTTTCCGCTGGCGCTCAGACGTCGGCAACTGGGAGTTTTCATGGGTCAAAAAGGTGTTTGATCGCTCAAACGCCGTAGCAGCGCACAGCGAAGAGTGCCGCGGGAACGGTGGTGGACGGGACGAGCACGTGGAGTTCGAGACAGTCGGTCGTTATCGGCTTATCGAGCGTGATGATCCTGCGAGTTTGATGGTTGCCGATGATTTCGGCGACGGTCCGGGTCGCATGGTGGATCAGGGTTGTAGTGGATGATTGGTCGGGTGCGCCGGCGGTCTCATCCATCGCGGAGCAGGCAATCTTGACGTCGCGAACGCAGAACGGCATGTCGCGCTCGGGGTGACCCATCAGGACGGATTCCATGGGATGGTCGAAGTCGGTGTCGAAGTCGATTTCGATGGTCGAGATCTTCTGCGGTGTGGCCCAGGTGAGGCGGATGACCGGTTGCTCCTGGGAGAAATCGGCGACCCACGAATTGGTGGAACGGGTGGGGCGGGTGACTCCGTTGGTTAGATTTTCGACGCCGAATGCCCGGAGCGGTGGATCGAGTGTGAGTGCGAGGTTTTTCCCGGCGGGACGTCGTTTCGGGGACCAGAACTCGAAGGTGTCGATGCCGATGCCGGGGGGCGGGGACTGGGTGTTCGATTTTGCGACCGCTTTATTCCCCGCCTGACACAGGGCGAGGATGCCGGTGAGGCGTTGATCGCTGAGGTGAGCGGCGATGTTTTCGTTTTTGAGAAGGCAGACGAACGCGAAGCGGGGGGCGTCGATCCGGGTCTCGAAATCGAGCGTGATTTTCTGCGCGTCGCCCGCAGCCAGTGTGATGTCGAGGGATTTCAGAACGACATCGGGTGTGTGGTTGTCCGGCTTTCCGGCGATCCTGAGTTCCGCACGCAGGGTGGTGGGCGCGGTGACATCAAGAGTGACGCCGATGACGGGCATCGGGCCGGATGAAACTGGCAGCATCATGGCCCATGACTCGGAGAGCGCGAGTGTTTCACCGCTGGAGGGAAGAGCGGAAAGTGCCAGTTCGCTGGTGGCGGTGATTTGCGCGCTGCGGGCAAGGTCGGCCGGGTCTTCCAGGGAAATGCCGGGGATATACTGGCCGCTGCGCAGTAGGGCGTTCTGGAGTTCGTGCATGAGCTCCGGTTTCAAGAGGTCGCGCGGGCTGACATCATGTTTGAGACAGAGCGCGGCGGCCATACCCACGGCCTGTCCGCCGTGGGCGCAGGTGGCCATCACACGGGTGCTGCCGAAAGCAACGTGGGAGGCGCTGATGATGCGCCCGGCGAGCATGAGATTGGAAATAATCCGGCTGTACATCGTGCGCCACGGGATTTGATAGACACCCTTGGAATGCCATTGGGTGCAGCCGGGCTGGGCGCTGAAGACGCCGTCCACGGGATGCAAATCGATGGCCCAACCGCCAAAGGAAACGGCGTCGGGATGGACGCGCTGCTCGACGATGTCCTGCTGGGTGAGGATGATGTCGCCCTCGAAACGGCGGCTCTCACGCTTGCCGGGAATGGTGCCGACCCATTCAAGGGTGAGGGTTTCGGCCTCCGGAAACTGACCGGAATTCTTGATGTGGTCCCAGACTCCGTAAGCGACTTTCCACAATTCCATTTTGATGGTTTCGCTGTCGTGAATGGTATCGAGCGCGCCGCCCCACTCGATCCACCAGAGGCGGCAACCGTAATCGCCGGCCTTGAAATCGCGCCAGCGGGGGATCTTCGTGATGTCGGAAAGGGCGAAGCCCGGTGCGGTGAATTTGACCGGCCGGCCGGTGTCCTTCGAGTGGAAGTAAATCGTGTGGCCTAGCAGTTCCGAGGAAGCATTCTCGGGAGCGAACAATTCGCCGAATTCATCGCGGCCTTCGGCGCCGATGCGGAAGGCGGCACCTGCCAGAAAGCCTACGATGCCATCGCCGCTTGCATCGCAGAACAGCGGTGCCGAAATTTCATAACAGGTGGAGTTCTGCGAACAGAACGCGCGCACGGATTTGATCGCGTCACCGTCCGACTTTTCCAGATCGTGGACGGCGGTGTTGAGCAGCAGGGTGATGTTGGTTTCCTTGAGCACCCATTCCAGCAGGATGGTATCGAGGATGAGTGAGTTCCCCTCGGGATTGCGGTGCATGTTCTCGACGAGGATCTCATCGATCACGCCGCCCTCCCGGGCCCAGCGGTTGTTGTTTCCCATGTGGGAGGTGGCTCCGAGGATCCAAAGCCGGACCTCGCTCGAAGCGTTGCCACCGAGCACGGGGCGATCCTGGACGAGCACGACCTTGAGTCCCGCGCGGGCGGCGGTGATGGCACAACAAACACCTGATAGCCCGCCGCCGATGACGGCCAGGTCGCAGGAAAGGTTGACGGCGCGGAGATGCCTGTTAGCGGTGGGTGGTTCAATGATCATGGAGAGGCGGTGACGGTTGAGGATGCGGGACGATGAATGCGGGCGAACCAAAGCAGCAGCCACGCGGCGGGGTGAAGGAAGGCCATGATGAGGAACCACTGGCCGTAGCCGTGGCCCTGAACCTGCTCCAGCAGTCCGCCGAAGACGGATTTGATCGCCTGATCCAGGAAACCCGCGGGTTTGGTGGACGGGCCGCTGACCATGGTGGCGACGATCATGTTCATGACGATGCCGCCGATCGTGCTGCCGGTGGCGACGACGCTGAAGACGGTGCCCAGCGAGTGCTTTGGCACGAGATCGACCACCAGCGAGCTGATGTTGATCAGCCAGGCGAGTGAGGCGACGACGGTGCAAGCGGCAAGCGTCATGGCGAGATTCAGGCCGGTGATTTGGGAAATGAAGGGTGATAGCGGCATCAGGCAGGCGCAGCCGAACATCACCCACATGCGGCTGCGGGCGGGCGCCATGCCCCGGGCGACGAGCCGGCCGGAAAGCCAGCCGCCGAGCAGGCTGCCGACGCCGGCTGCGGCGTAAACAATCCAGGTAATCTTCAACTGTTCCTGATTCAGGTGCCTGTCGCTGGAGAGATACTTGGCGAACCAGAATTGATAGAAGTACCAGACCGGATCGGTGATCAGGCGGCCTATCAGGAGATACCAGGTCCCGCGGAACGTGAAGACCTGGCCCCACGACCACGGCTTGCCGGCGTTCTTGGCGGCGTCCGCATCGGAGGTTTCTTCGATCAATGCGAGTTCTTCCGCGCCGAGGAAGCGGTTTTCGCGGGGCTGGCGATAGAGAAGGAGCCAGGGGATCAGCCACAACAATCCGGCGGCTCCCGTGACGATGAATGCCACGCGCCAACCGACGCCGTGACCGATGAAATTCGCCACTACGGGCAGTTTTTCCGCATACGGATAAGTGGCGAGAGGGATGACGATGTAGGGGGCGAGAGTGGCCCCGATGGTGGCGCCCATGGTGTAAAAGCCGATGGCCAGCGCGCGCTGGCGGGCGGGAAACCACTCGGATACGGCCTTCGACGCGGCAGGCCAGACACCGGCCTCGCCCAGACCGAGGGCGAAGCGGCAGATCGACATCGAGCGCATGCCCTGCACGCCGGCGGTGATCATGTTGGCGATCGACCACCAGGTGACGAAGAGAACCATTCCGGCGCGGGTTCCCATCAGGTCGGTGATGCGACCGGAAATCAGATAGGCGATGGTGTAGGCGACGAGGAAAATATTGACCACGTTCGCGTAGTCCCGGTCATCCATCCCGAGGTCCCTCTGAATCGTGGGCGCGAGGGTGGAAAGTGTCTGACGATCGACGTAGTTGAGCACCGCCGCGCCGAAGAGCAAGGCGATGATCCACCAGCGCAATCCGCGGATGACGAAACGCTTTTTCCCAACGCGGGCAGGGGCTGTTTCCGAAGAAGTTGAATGCACTGGGTTTGAAAATCTGGATGAAGTTTGTGGGGTGGGCGTGACCCGACCCTGCGATGCTAAACCGGATTCGTCTTGCCGACCATGCGAGAGTGCGCATTATTTCTGTGATTTTGCGCAGATTCTAATTCCCATGTCAGAGTTCGAAACCAGCTCGGAACCCGTCAATCGGGTGGCGATTCTCGTCGACACATCAACGACTTGGGGGCGCGACGTGATTGCGGGCATCCATCGCTACAGCCGGGAGAACGGCGGGTGGCAGTTGTTCGTCGAACCGCGCGGAGTGGAACAGCGCCGCTGGTTGCCGGCCGCGTGGAAAGGGGACGGCGTGATCGCGCGGGTCGGCTTCACGGAACTGGCAAAGCGGCTGAAATCGCTGAAGCTGCCGGTGGTCAATGTTTCCGGCATCACGCTGCCCAAGGTGAATTTCCCGCGGGTGGTGTCGGACCAAGTGGCGGCGGCGAATCTGGCGGCCGAGCACCTGCTGGCGCGCGGCTTCCGGCATTTCGGTTATTTCAGCTTGTTAGGATTGGAGTATGTGGCGGAGCACCAGCAGGCGTTCCTGGACGCGTTGCGGCTGGAAGGGCATCGCTGCGAGGTGTTCGCGGTAAGTCCCCATCTGGGAGCCGAGCCGGATTGGAATCTGGACATGAAGCGCCTTGGAAAATGGTTGGAGGCCCTTCCCAAACCACTGGCCGTTTTTACCTGGAACAGCAGCAGCGCGCGCGAGTTGATTTATGCCTGCATGCAATCCGGTCTCGCGGTGCCCGAGGAGGTCGCGGTGCTCAGCGGCTCGGACGATGATTTGCTTTGCGTGGTAACGCCGGTGCCGATCTCCGCGGTGCAACTCGGCTGCGAGCAACTCGGCTACCGGGCGGCGGCGGAATTGCACGCGATGATGAAAAACCCCGACGCTCCGCCACCCGCCGAAGTGCTGATCCCGCCACAGGGAATCGAGGAAAGGCGGT
>Ga0123337_10002620_pt1 | contig 20333 bp, 16 predicted proteins | sample frozenSSSSmetaG_FD_89792 | JGI IMG/M metagenome (GOLD analysis project Ga0123337, IMG submission 89792) | Glacier valley bacterial and archeal communities from Borup Fiord, Nunavut, Canada, to study Microbial Dark Matter (Phase II) -... | ecosystem: Environmental > Aquatic > Freshwater > Ice >... | reverse complement strand
GCTCGGCTAACTGGAGTGGAGGTGAGTGCGGCCCGCAAACTGGCTAGCAAGGCTGCCTTGATCTTCGCTACACCGACGGTTGATATTGGTTATAACTTCAGTCGTGCGGGTAAGCAGCGGCAGAGCCTCGACTTCCTGTTCTTCGATGCCAGTACTAGTGACGAGTTCATCCAAAGGCTGGGCCGCGCCGGTCGGGTTTTGGGCAAGCCAGTGAAGGATGTGCCGAGCGATGTCTACGCAGTTGTGCCAGAGAAGCTGTTGCTCGCGTTGCGTGACAAGGCTGGGCAGCCGCTTACCCGTAGTGAACTAAAGCCGATAGTTGATGCAGCATTGCCGCCCCGCAATGGCCTCTACGAGTACATCCGCAGTGGCGCGATCACCGAGGCGTTCCTGCCAATCTTTACCTACCAGAAGGCGCAGGCTGCGGACGAGCGACAGTGGGCGGAGGCGATGTTTGAGGCGGTGCGCGTCGCATTTGGCAGCCAGCCAAAGCCTACCTTCAAGCAGTTGGAGGGGTACATCAAGAAGTACAAGTGGCTGGCCGAGAACGAGGACAAGCTGCTGACAGCCTGGGGTAGTGGCAAGATCAACCACGCTTTGTTGACCAGCGACCTGCTGGAACAGCACCCCGATCAGGGCGAGACTATCGTGCAGCAGGTTGCTGAACTAGACGAGCAGGGGGTGCAGCGTTACAGCAATCGTATGCAGAAGCAGCACGAGCGCAACCCGAAGGACTACGCTTTGGAGCAGCTTGAGCGGTTTTACACTGCCAATGCTCGCTTCAACTTCCGCGACGACTTCCAGCCACCGCAGGTCGTCGTCTACGACCCAGAGCGGCTGCTGGGCAGTGGTGAATACGCGCTCTACTCGGCCTTGCACGTTGCACAGAACTTTGTGGCGGCCTGGTCGGACGACAAAGAACTGATCGACGACCTGACGTTGCGGCTGGGGCGGAGGGTGGATGCTGAGGTGTTGCTGGCTTGCACGATCCAGCAGTTGCGGGTCACGGCGCGGCTCAACCCCTACTTCAAGCTCGCTGCTGGCGCGTTGAACCGCAAGGCGTGGGAGGAACGTTATTGCCGCAAGCTGACCGCCACCTGCGGCTTTGAGCTTGCCAGCAAGGATGGGAGCGTGCCAGCCGAGTTGAACACGGCCTTTCGCCGCAAGTTCTTTAGCTTCTACGCCGTGCCGACCGGCCAGCCAGATGAGTGGGCTTTGCGTAACCTCAGTAAGCGGACGAGCCTCTATACCCATGAGCTACAGGTGAAGTTCAGCGATCAAAGTGGCGAACAAACCTACATCCTGGTGCTTGGTTCCGCCGCACTGCTGGTGTCTTGTGAACGGAGCATCATCGGCGCAGGGTATGCTGCACAGAAGGCCGAGAGCCAGCACCAGGCAATCTTCGATTGGGGGGACTGCCAGTGACAAACCTGCTCCACTCTATCGTTCTCGAACTCGCCCCCACCGCGCCTGCCACCCTGCCCCGCACGATGGGCCACCAGGCGCACGCTCTCCTGCTTGCCCTTGTGCAGCAGGTTGACCCTGACCTCTCTGCCATACTGCATGAGGGGCAGGCAGCCCGCCCCTTCACCGTCTCTCCATTGACTGGTGGTAGACTACGCGGTGAGCAGATTGTGATCCCAGCTGGCGAGACTTGCCGCCTACGCTTTACCTTGCTGGATGGCGGACGCATCTGGGCCTGCCTCAGCCAGCAGTTCTTGCGTGGCAAACTCAGCGTGCGCCTCGACAACGACCACTTCACCTTGCTACGTACCCTCGCTACGCCTGAGCCAAGCGGCTGGGCTGGTTATGCCGACTGGCAGACGCTGGCCGCCACCCCTGCCCGCCGCTACCTTACCCTGGAGTTCTCCTCCCCTACCGCCTTCAATCGGGGCGACAAGCTGTTCCACCTGCTCCCTGACCCCAAGTGGGTGTTCGAGAGCCTGGCAAGGTCGTGGAACATTTTTGCTCCTGCCGCCCTACACCTGGACAAACAGGTGATCGGCGAGTTTGCCGAGAGCCAGGTAGTGCTTGCCGATTATGAACTGCGGACTACCACCCTGCACTTCCCCAAGTACTCGCAGAAGGGCTTTAGCGGACGCTGTACCTACCAGGTGCGCGGGGAAGGGGAGTGCGCGGAGCGGTTGGCGATGCTGGCTGAGTTTGCTCGCTACAGCGGGGTAGGCTACAAGACGACGATGGGCATGGGTCAGGCGCGGCTGCTGCCAGAGAGGGGGGCGTAATGGCAAGACCGCTGGTTTGTGCGAGCGGCGGCGTGGCGGGCTACAGCTGCGCCTCGCGCGGCGACAAATAGGCCCAAATTGGTCAGCACCAGGTATTCACAACGGCGAAAAGTGTGCTATAATAAGCCTGTTGTGGTTGCCTCTCGCAAATCGTGCCTAAACCCACCTAGTAGGCATTGCAACCACCACTCCGCATTTGAGAGGATCGAAACCGTAAGCCGTAGCGGTCACCGAGGCTATTGCCCGTCTCATTGCAACCACCACCCCGCATTTGAGGGGCTAGCCGCAAGCCACCGCCCGCCCACTGAAGGGCGCAGCACCTTGCTTGAGCAAAGGAGCAACAAGATGGCAAAGCTCAGCCTGGTCGCCGCCGCCCAGCAACACTCAATGGTCATCACCCACACTTTCAACGCTCCCCGTGAACTCGTCTTCAAGCTAATGACCGACCCCCAAACCATCGCCCAGTGGTGGGGGCCGCCCAGCCTCAGCCTAACCGTCGCTAAGATGGAGCCGTGGTCGGGCGGCAACTGGCAATACCTCCTACATGACACGCAGGGCAACGAATGGGCCTTCCACGGGGTCTATCACAGCATTGTAGTGCCGCTACAAACCATCTACACCTACGAATGGGAAGGTCAGCCAGGCCACGTCTCACTAGAGACGGTCACCTTTGAGCATCACGAGACTGGCACCAAAGTAACCAGCACCTCCGTCTTCCAGAGCATTGAGGATCGTGACGCTATGTTGGTGAGCGAGATGCAAGCGGACGGCGACCAGAAGATGGAGCGGTTGGCAAAGTTGCTAGCCGACTTGCAACCACCCGGCATTTGAGGGGATCGAAACAGGAAGGGGTGGTGCCACTGTCGGCACCACCCCTTTAGGCTGCTGGCAGGCGCAGTGGGCTACTACGTGCGTAGACATACTGCGTAGCTGGTGACAGGGTTGGTGGCACCACTGTTCAGCACCCGAATGTCCCAGCCGTTGCCCATCTTTGAGCTGCTGAGGATGTACATACCAGGCTCAACGCGGAAGCCACCACCAGTGACCACATAGTTGGTCGGGCAGGCCGCCGTTGCATTAGCCACGCTATTTGCCCCAACGCTGTTGCTGGCTGCGACAATCGTGTTGAGCAGGATGTTTGGTGAACCGACGCAGTTGCTGAACGAGGTTGCAAAGGCCGGAGCCGGGCTGTTGTTGGTCGCGACTACCTGGTTGATGTTAGCGTTTGGCACGGTAGCGTTGATGAACAGGCCGTCAACAGACTTAGCGAAGCCAGGGCCGGTTAGGGTACCACTGCTGCAGGTGCTGGTGGATGTCCCAGCGTTGTTGGCGGCGACAACCTGTTTGACGGCACTCTGGTTGTTCAGGCTGGGGATACCGCTCAGACAAATAGCGTAGGCGGTCAGGCTGTGAGCGACAGCATCAGTATTGTGGCCGATTATCAGCCACAGGTTGCTGCTGCTATACTCGCTGAGCATAATATCAACGGTGGGGCTGCTGCTGTTCCAGCCACCCCCACTAACGACGCTACCCTGTGGGCAGGCGACGAATACCCGGTAGCTACTACCCGCTGGGATGTTGAGCGTGCTGAACACCTGGGTGGTGGTGAGCGGCGGCCCAGCGAAAGCTGATCCACTGCCGATGATAGCGACAATGGCAATGGCGACGATGGAGACGAGAAGACGACTGAGATGGGAATAGCGATTATTCACTGAGAGGCTCCTGTAGAGTAGTGTGGTATTGGTCGCGCTGAGCGGGTCCGCTGACCCTGCGTTCGTACTCAACCTAACCTATTCTACTGCACAGCCCTTCTGAAAATGTTGGATTTTGTTGGGTGATCACGTTGGGCTTTGTAGTCAGTAGCAAAGAACACTCTCAAACGTCTGGCTGGCATCGTCAAAACGAACAACACGCCCTCCACGTCGTGATTATGGACGAGCCGACGGCGGGGCATCGCTATGTGGCTTAGCCTATAATAGCTTACAGAACATAATAAGGGTGTGAACTCAGCTGACAAGTTGGGAGCAAACGGCAACCTGCCCAGGCTATTGGGTGAACTTGAGTGCGAGGTGATGGGGTGGGCCTGCCACCAGGCCGCTGCCATGTTCGTTTCGTGTCCGTGCAGTTGGTCGTGGTTTATGGACTTGCTCATGGTTGTGGGGTTGCTTATGGTCATTGTTATGTGGGTAGTCGTGGTCGTTATGTTGTTCGATCATCACATCGCTACTAGCAGCTAAACTGACAACCGCCCTATCCTCCTGCCACGACGCAAGCATCGTACCAGCAACACAGTGTTGGCCCATTACTTGCCAGAAGGCCGTTAGATCACTTGAGGGGGAAACAAGGATTTGGCAGACAAATTGCAGGACGCGGCACGGGTCAACACCCAACTGGCGGCTGAGAACCCACTACCTACTGAACAATGGCACGCGGGCGGTGACACTGGTAGCAACCTGCGTGATCTTGTACTCGGCATCAGCGACGGCCTGGTGACGGTTGTCTCCTTTGTGGCGGGCAGCACCGCTTTGCTGGCGAACTCCAACCAGGTCTTGCGGACGGGCTTCGCCGAAATGTTCGCTGGGGCGATCAGCATGGGCCTGGGTGCCTACCTGGGCGGCAAGAGCCAGCAGGAGCTTTACCAAAAGGAACGGACGAAGGAGTACCGTGAAGTAGATGAGATACCGGAGGTTGAGCGCGACGAGATTAGGACTATCTACCGACGCAAGGGCTTTGAGGGCGACGAGTTGGAGATGGTTGTTGCCCGCATCACCGCCGACAAAGACCGCTGGGTAGCGGCGATGATGAACGAGGAGCTTGGCTACGGCGCGGTTGAGAACGACGACCCGCGCCGCACCGGGGTGATCGTCGGCATCTCCTATGTGATCGGCGCACTGTTCCCCCTGCTGCCCTACGTCCTAGTCCAGGTCTTCAACCTTGACCGCGACCCGACCAACCATGCGACGGTAATCAACAACGTGCTGTTCGCCTCTATTGCGATCACCATGCTGGCCTTGTTCGCCTTTGGTGCGTTCAAGTCGCGCTTCACCCACAAAGCGTGGTGGCAGAGTGGGGCCGAGATGGTGCTGACCGGCGCAGTCGGCGCGACTGCTGTCTATAGCATCGGCTGGTTGGCCGATCGCTTCCTGTTCCAGTAACCAGCGGGCAACCTACGGCTTATACCTGGCGCAGTCCCGCTTTGGGTTGCGCCATTTGCTTGCCATCTAGCTACTCTGTGCAGGTGAAACTTAATGGTAGCTTAATGTTTTGTTCATTTCGCTTTCATGTTGTCCCCCTATACTGAACCTACGTAACGGCCAGCAGTCCATTGGCGGACGAACAACCATTCTACGTAAGGGAGCAGCAATGAAGCAAAACACCGTTGACAATTCACACACCGCGATCTCCAACTGGGCGGTACTACCGCTTCGCCTCTTTTTGGGAATGATCTTCCTGGCGGCAGGCATCGAGAAGCTGACCGACCCAGGCTTCCTCAACCCAGAAGGCGCGACCTATATAGGCAAGCAACTGGCAGGCTACGTCAGTGCGGATGCGCCGATCAGTGGCTTGCTATCAGGGCTAGTTATTCCCAACGCCCAGTTGTTCGGCCTCGTGGTCGCTCTTGGCGAAGTAGCCATTGGCCTCGGCGTAATGGCTGGTCTGCTGACGCGGGCAGCGGCCTTCTTCGGCCTACTACTCAGTACTAGCTTCTGGCTAACCGCCAGTTGGAACGCCTACCCCTTCTATACCGGCCCAGACGTGCCATATATGATCGGTTGGCTGACGTTGATCTTGACTGGCGCGGGAGTCTTCTCGCTAGACGGCTTGCTAGCTAGTCGCAGGCCGCTGGCTGACGCGCCCGACCTGGGCCGTCGGACGACATTGGCCCGCGTCGGTGGTGGGGTAGCGGCAGGCATCGCCCTGCTGGTTGGCGGTGGCATCGTGGCTGGCAGCTTCATCGAGCGCGGCAAGAGCAGTGCCAGCGCAGGCAGCCAACCCAGTGCCATGCTGCCCCCCGCAGTGCCAACCAATACGCCGCTACCACTAGCAACCGACACCACAGCTCCGCCAGCAGCGACTGACACGCCGCTACCCCTAGCAACCGACACCACAGCTCCGCTAGTAGCGACTGACACGCCACTACCCCTAGCAACCGACACCACTGCTCCGGCAGCAGCGACTGACACGCCCCTACCCCTAGCAACTGACACCACCGCCCCGCCAGCAGCGACCGCAGTACCAGCCACCATAGTGGGCAAAGTGATAGCCAAAGTAGCCAACATTGCCCCAGGTGGTGGACTGGACTTTATCATCCCTGGCAGCAATATCCCCGGCAAGCTGGTGCGTCTAACCGACGGCAGTTTCCTCGCCTACAATGGGCTTTGCACCCATGAGGGCTGCGAAGTCAACTATCAGCCCAAGGCGGCGAACTTCCGCTGCCCCTGCCATGGCGCGTTGTTCAGCGCAGCCGACGGCTCAGCCACCCTCCGCCCAGCTCGTGTTGCCCTTACCAAGATAAATATCCGCGTGGATGCGGCCACCGGCCTCGTCTATTATGTGGGCTAGCTGAACGGCTAGCCCTCGGCCCACCAACCCCTGGCAGAAGTACAGCCACACCTTCACCACTGCACCTACGAATACTATTGCTCCTATTATGTCAACGCCGCTGGCACGGCTGGGTTGGTCAAACTAGCGGCTAGCGCAACCTGGCCTGCCAGCGGGGTGCTGTTGATCGTCTAGCCAGCCTCTATCTAACCTAGTTTACAAAGATTTTACCAGCAGATCATCCAGGTGTTACCTGTTTGCTGTACAATGTGGCGGCGAGGTGTCTCGAATCCTTGTGCCAGGTAGTCAATCTTGCCCCAAAAGGAAAGCTCATGCGCCTAAAGCTCGTTCATGGCCTCTGCGCTATCCTCATCCTCACTATGTTGTTTGGGGGTTGGCAGGTAAGCTACGCCGCCAAAATGCCCAGCCGCTCTGCACCCGCCAACCTCTACTGTGACAGCATCCATGCAGAGTACCCCGCTGTGGTCAAGGTCGGTAGCCTCTACTATGCTTACTACAGCGGCTTCGGCTGTAGTTGGCTCCTGCACTACGCCAGCAGTGTAGACGGCATCCACTTCGACAAGCAAGGGCTGCTTGACCTCAACGATGGTTGGTCAGAGCAACAGGCCTTCCCCTTCGCCCTTTACGAAGACGGGCGTTTCAAGCTGTGGTACGGTGGTGGCCTACCATACCGCATTGGTTACGCCGAGAGCGTAGACGGAGTCCACTTCGTTGCCCAGCCTCAGCCAGTGCTTGACCCCGGCCCGGCTGGTAGCTGGGATGCTGGCGACCTGGTGCGCCCCTCAATCCTCAAGCTCGCTAACCCTGCTGCGACCATGCTGCAAGCCCTCAACCTGCCCCTAACCAGCACCCAACTCTACCTCATGTACTACAATGCCTTCAGCAGCAGTAATCCTGACCCTGGGGTGGGCTACGACACGGCTATCGGCCTGGCTGCCAGCCTCGATGGTCTGCGCTGGCAACGCTACGACCAGAATCCGATCATCACCTCCGACCAGGAGATTTACACCTGCTTTGCCCTGCGGGTAGAGGGCGCGTACTACCTCTACTACCGCATCGCAGGGGATGTACAACTCTCCACCAGCATAGATGGTCTACACTTCGCTACCTACGCGGGCAATCCCGTTCTGAGCCGCCAGCCCAACACCTGGCAGGCCGAGCAGGTCTATGGCGTGTTCATCCTCCCACTTGATGATGGTAGCTACCGTATGTACTACAACGGCATCCGTCACCTGGGCGGCGGGTGGGGCATGATTGGCATCGCCAGCAGCACTGACCTGATCCACTTTACCTCACGTAGCGACAACCCAGCAATCACCGTCGGCAACACACCCGCCAACTTTACCGCTAGTGCCAACCCCGACGGCACGATCAGCGCAAGCTGGCACCGGGTGCTAGCTGATGACAGCACCTACGAGCTGCGGTATGGAACGAGTCCCGGCAACTATGACCAGGGCTTGGCAGTCAGCACAGTTGAGAGTATCACCTTCCTGCCGCTCGAGCCGTCGCCCGATGGCAGTTACTACCTGACCCTGATTGGCAGCAAGGGGGGAGAGCCTGGCTACCCTGCGGAGGAGCAGATGGTGCAGGTGGCAGCCCCCTGTCGGACGAAGCGCGACGGCAGTGGTTGCCCCACTAGCACTGCTACTGCCAGCAGCACTGCCACTGCCACTGCCAGCCCGACAGCAACGGTTGCGGACAGTGCCACCGCCAGCAGCACAGCCAGTACAACGGCAGTGCCAACTGCTACGCCGACGGCAACCACTCCTGCTTGCACGGTCAGCTTCAGCGACGTGCCAGCCAGCAATATCTTCTACAGCGACATTCAGTACCTGGCCTGTCGTGGGCTGGTCAGCGGCTTTGTTGGCGGTGCCTTCCAGCCAGATAGCGGCATTACTCGCGCCCAGTTCGCCAAAATCATGGCTCTCAGCTTCAATCTCAACACCCCACCACCAAATGCGCCTGCCTTCAGCGACGTACCCACCACCAATATCTTCTACCCCTACATCGAAGCGGCTAGCACAGCAGGCTTGATCAACGGGCTGGGGGCGAGCCAGTGCCAGCAGCTAGGCACAGCCGCGCCATGTTACGGCCCTGACCTGCCAGTTTCGCGCGTCGTAGTAGCCGTAATCGTACAGCGGGAACGGCACTACCCAGTCTATGCACCAACTGCGCCAACCTTCGCCGACTTGCCGCCCACCGCTTTTGGCTACAGTGCAGTCGAGAGCCTGGTACAGCAGGGCATCAACTCTGGCGGGCCTTGTGGCGACGGCTCCAGGCTCTGCTACCTGCCCAGTGCCAAGAGTACACGGGGGGAGACGAGCAAGGTGGTACACCACGCGCTGCTGATTGCCCCATGATGTTGGCGTTACAAGCTAAGCCACCAGGCGCAACTCTGCAACAGCCAGCCCCCAAAGCTGGCTGGCCTATTGCAAATTGTGTTGCTTGCCGCTATAATGAGCAGGAGCCGCAGATAGACATAACACGCAGAAATGGTGCCAATGAGCTTCCCAAGCTACTACACGCTAATTACATCGGTAGCGATTGCCCTGGCTTATGTTGGCCTGGTGCAGGGCATCTTCCTTGCCTTCCGCGTCCTCAACTTCCCCGACCTGACGGTGAACGGTAGTCTACCGCTCGGCTCGGCAATGAGCATCCTGCTGCTTGAACGCTTCGGTTGGGGGCCACTATGGACGCTACCGCTGGTCTTCCTGGCTGGGGCTACCGCTGGCCTGACCACTGCCCTGCTGACCACCAAGCTGAAGATAAACGGCCTGCTAGCGAGCATCCTGGTCGCCACTGGCCTCTACAGCATCAACCTGCGGCTGCTCGGCTTCGGTTCGCCAGCGGGCAGGCCGAATGGTACGCTCTATGTCAGTGAGGAGAAGGGTAAGGCAGTTGAGGGCTTGCTCAGCTTCCTCCCGCTCAGAGACCCAGAGAAGTTCTCCCTGGTCGCCCTACTGGTCGGTGGGCTGCTGGCCTTGCTGGTGTGGGGCTTGCTCAGTACCCAGCTTGGGCTAGCAGTACGAGCGACTGGCAACAATGAGCAGATGGCCCGTGCGGTGGGTATTGACACCGACCTGATGAAGATAATTGGCCTCGCCTGTGCCAATGGCCTCGTGGCGATTAGCGGCGCAATGCTGGCCCAGCGCGACGGCTATGCCAGTGCCGACGCTGGCCTGGGAGCAATAGTGTTCGGCTTGGCTGGGCTGATCCTCGGTGAGGCAGTGGTACGTAGCAAGCTAATTGGCTGGGCGATCCTCGGTACGCTCGTCGGCTCAATCATCTACCGTGTGGTGCTGGCCGTGGTGCTAGCCCAGAGCCTGGAGACTAGCGATCAGCAGCTAATTACCGCCTTGCTGGTAGCAATAGCCCTGGCCCTGCCACTCTTGCGCGGACGGCTACCGGGTTTCGCCAGCAGCAGGGTGGCAGCTACGCAAGCGACGGCGAACGACGAGCGGCCCGCTGGGAAGCTGGAGGGCTAGCCAATGCTCAAGCTACAAGCAGTCAGCAAGGTGTTCAACCAGGGCACGCCCTACGCGGTGCAGGCGATTAGCGGCCTGTCGTTTGAGGCGGGTGCGGGCGAGTTCATTACCTTGATTGGCTCGAACGGGGCGGGTAAGTCTACCATGCTCAACCTGATTGCTGGGCTGTTCTACCCTGATAGGGGGCGGGTGGAGATTGATGGGCGCGACGTGACCAACCTGGCCGAACATCGGCGTGCTGCGCTGGTCGGGCGCGTCTTCCAAGACCCGCTGCTCGGCACCGCCAGCCAGATGACGGTGGAGCAGAACCTGGCCCTGGCTAGCGTGCGTGGTGGGCGGCGTGGCCTCGGCCCTGGGGTAGGGCGCAAGCAGCGGGCGGACTTCCGCGACCTGCTAGCCCCCCTGGGCCTGTGGTTGGAGCAGCGGTTGGCGACCAGCGTCGGCCTGCTCTCTGGCGGTCAGCGGCAGGCTCTCACGCTGCTGATGGCGACGATGGCGCGGCCCGCAGTGCTGCTGCTCGACGAACACACTGCCGCGCTCGACCCGCTTACTTCACAGCGGATTAACGAGTTGACGGTTAAGCTGGTCGCTGAACTGGGCCTCACCACCCTGATGGTGACACATAACATGAACATGGCGTTGGCAATGGGTAGCCGCACGCTGATGATGCACCAGGGGCAGGTGTTGATGGACATTAGTGGCCCGCAACGTGCAACAACAACCGTACCACAATTGATTGAGCGATTCAACGCTTACAAGCAAGGGCTGGTTAGTGACCGAATGGCACTTGGCTAGCACAAGGGACGCACAAAGGAGGATGCTCTGTGAACAGGAAATGGCACTTTGGCTCAGTGGCACTGACGGCCCTGCTCGTCACAATGGTGGCTAGTGGCTGCGCGATTGGTGGTGGCCCCGACAACCCCACCCCCGGCCCGCAGGCGGCGGCCTCGCCTCGCGCAAGTGGCACGCCTGGCACGCCGATGGCAATGGCAAGCGGCACCGCGATGATGGTTAGTCCCACTGCGATGGCGATGCTGTCACCTACCGCGATGATGACCACAACGGGCGGCCCACTGAAGTCGCTCAAAGTTGGGGTGATTGAGACGACGGTGCAGCCCGCACTGGAAGCGGCCATTAAGGGCTTCAAGGACCAGTTTGCGGCGAAGGGCTACACTGAGGGGACGAACATCAGCTTCGACGTGAAGCAGGGGGCGGGTGACGCTGCCACTCTCAGCCAGATTGCCACCGTCTTCTTCGACCCCAGCAAGGGCTACGACATGGTGTTGGCGGTCGGCACTGCTGCGTTGAAGGCGGCAGTCAACGAGGGCAAGGCCAACCCGGCCATGCCGATCATCTTCGTCGCTATTTCCGACCCTTATGGGGCTGGCATCGGGGTGAAGTCACCGACTGACCACCCGGCTAATATCACCGGCATCCAGGACAGCCCGCCGGTCACGGACGCGCTCAAGCTAGTGCTTGAGGTGCTGCCAAACGTGAAGAACGTCGGCTTGCTCTGGAACCCCAGCGAGCCAAACTCTACTTACAGCACCGACCTCGCTCGCTCTGCTGCCGCCAGCCTCGGCCTCAACCTGATTGAGCAGACCACCGCGACCAATGACGACCTCGGCCAGGCGGCCAACGCGCTGGCTGACAAGGGGGCGCAGGTCTTCTTCGTCTCTACCACCAACAGCGTAGTGCAACGCCTGCCCAGTATCGCCAAGGTCTCTGGCGAACGCGAGCCAAAGATTCCGCTATTCGGCAACGACTTCCTCTCTGCTGGGCGAGGGGCGGTGGCCGCCTATGGCCTGGATTATAGCGACTCTGGGATGCAGGCTGCTGACTTGGCCCTCCAGGTTGCGGAGGGTAAGACAGTCAAGGAGATTGCGATTAAGCAGCAGACCAAGACGCTGCTCTACGTCAACACCTACTACGCGGGCCAGCAAGCAGTCAAGCTACCTGACGCGGTGAAGGGTAGGGCTGCCCAGGTGATCGACTCCGCTGCCCCCACCGCTCTGCCAGCCACGCCAGTCAAGAAGTAGCACCGCTTGGCGCAATAGCAGGGGGGAGCCAGATGGCTCTCCCCTCTGACTTGCTGCGCTGCCAACTAGCGCGGCTGCTTGCCTTCGTTGGAGCGGCGTAGCACCTCGCCCGCGACAATCATGCGGGCGATGGCGGCGGCGTTGCGTAGGCGCAGCCCTGCTGCCTGCACCACATCCGCAGGCAAGTGTTGGCTAGCAAACTCGATTACCACATCCATGGTCAGGTCAATGCGCCGCACGGCCTCTGCTGCACTGGCACTATTGCCGTCGGCGAAGTTGACATCCAGCACAATCAACACATCCTCAGCGGTAATACTGCGCCTGTGGTCAAGCATGGCGATGATTGCATCAAGGGCATGGCGTACCCCCTCCTGCACCAACGCCCACACTTCGGGGCTGGGTTGGGCTGTGTGGCCGTGTTCACCGTTGTCGCGCTCGAATATCATTTGGGTCAGCACTTCACGGCTACGGTCAATCAACTGGCTGACTGCGCCAAGCGGCTGGATAGCAGGCCCAGGTACAGCTAGCGGCTCAGGGTCTTTCATCATTATCGCTCCCTGTTCTTGATCTCACTGGGTTGGCGGCCTGGTTGGCGCGCTGCATGATCTCGTTTGCCAGCACCATGCGGGCGACCGCGCCCAGGTGACGCAGCCGCCGCTCGGTTGCTGCTACCTGCTTGGCAGGCAGGCAGTCGTGCGCGAAAGCGATCAGTGCGTTCATTGTCCTGTCCACCCGCGCCATTGCCAATTCGGGGTTGACTACAACGCCATCCGGCAACAGAATGTCCAGGGCAGCAGCCACATCTCCGCCATTCAAGGGGCGTGGTGTGCGCAGCCAACTAATGACCAGGCTGACGGTGTGCTACACAGACTGCTCTGCCTGCGGCCAGGATGCTGGTGCTTCCTGCATAATGAAGGCGACGGTTAGGCCTGCGTCCGCTTCGACTATCTGCTCAACTAGTAGCGGACGGTTGGCCTCGATTAGCCTGATTACGGCCTCCATATCATCTTCATTCAACAATCTGCCCCATTATTACTCCTTTGCTAACCGCTACACTGCGTTGGTAGCTTGTTCCGCCTTTTGCAGATGCACCAACAGCACGCTGATGTCTGCGGGGTTGACCCCGGCCAGGCGGGTGGCCTGCCCAACTGTGGCAGGGCGCATACGGGTTAGTTGCTGGCGCGCCTCATTGCGGAGGGCAGCCAGGGTGCTGTAATCGAAGTCGGGGGGGATGCGCCGCTCCTCCATGCCACGCATGCGCTCTACCTGCCAGCGTTCGCGCTCGATGAAGCTCTCGTACTTCACGCTGACTTCGACTTGCTGGGCTACGTCTACGTACAGTATACCATGTTCTACCTCATTCACGCGCAGGCTGTCTGCTGGGCTAGACTGGGGCTGGTCGCTGAGGTAGGGCAGGGCGTGGTAGTCAACCTCCTGCCGCCGCAGGTACTCGGCTACGGTGCTGCCCTTCTGCAAGGCAGGGTAGCCCGCAGCGGTCAGCCGCTCGTTCAGCAGCGGAGAGGGGGCCACCCGCTGGCGATTGACCCGCTCAAGGTTGGCGAGTACCATTGCGCGGCGGGCCTCCACTCTGGCATACTGCTGCTCGGTTAGCAAGCCCAAGCGGTAGCCGATGGGGGCTAGCCGCAGGTCGGCGTTGTCACTGCGGAGCAGCAGCCGATGCTCGGCGCGGGCGGTCATCAGGCGGTAGGGTTCGCGCAAATCCTTCGTGGTCAGGTCGTCGACCATCACCCCGATATAGGCGAGGCTGCGGGGGAGGATGAGCAGGTCGCCAGCATCTAGCCGCTCAATTACCGCCCGCGTCTCGGCAAGCAACAGGTGGTAGGGCAGGGGGCGGGGTGGCAGGCCGATGGCGCGGATTGCGGCGTTGACCCCAGCCAGGATACCCTGACCAGCCGCCTCCTCGTAGCCGCTGGTGCCGTTGATCTGACCGGCGAGGAAAAGACAGCCCACCCGTTTGCTCTCCAAAGTGGAGCGCAGTTCATCCGCCTGCACCGCATCGTACTCGACTGCGTAGCCGAAGCGCATCACCTCAGCATTACGCAGGGCGGGGATGGAGCGGAGCATAGCCGTCTGCACTTCCTCTGGCAGGCTGGTGTTCATCCCCTGCACGTAGACCTCGTGGGTCTGCCAGCCCTCTGGCTCAAGGTAGAGGTGGTGGCTCTGCTTGTCGGCGAAGCGCATCACCTTGTCTTCGATGGAGGGGCAGTAGCGGGGGCCGACCCCCTCGATCAGGCCGCTGAACATGGGAGCGCGGTGGATATTGGCGCGGATGGCCGCGTGGGTAGCGGGGTTGGTGTGTATCTCGTAGCAACACATCTGCCGCCGCCACTCGCTGCCGCCAGCGGGGGGGTAGACGGCTAGCGGCTCCAGGGCAGTGACGGGGGTGGGCCAGTGGCTAAAGTAGAGGGGGGTGGGGCTGCCAGCCTGCGGCACTGTTGCGCTGAAGTCGATAGTGCGGGCATCCACGCGCGGGGGGGTGCCAGTCTTGAGGCGCAGCAGCTTGAAGCCGAGGCTCTCTATGCTCTCACCCAGGGCAACCGCTGGGGCTTCGCCAACCCGCCCGGCTGCGACCGTCTGTTCGCCGACCACAGTGCGCCCGCGCAGGAAGGTGCCGGTGGTCAGCACGACAGCTTGCGCGTAGTAGCGGCTGCCGCTGGCGGTGGTAATGCCCAAGACTACCCGCTGACCCTGTTGCTCGCCAACGATTAGACCCGTGACCATCGCCTGGCGGAGGTGGAGGTTCGCTTGCTGCTCGACGGTGCGCTTCATGGCGGCGGCGTAGAGCCGTTTGTCCAACTGGGCGCGCAGGGCTTGCACCGCTGGCCCCTTGCCCGTGTTGAGGGTGCGAATCTGGATTAGAGTTTCGTCAGTGATGCGGGCCATTGCGCCGCCAAGCGCGTCCAGTTCGCGCACCACGTGGCCCTTCGCGGGGCCGCCAATGCTGGGGTTGCAGGGCATCAGCGCGATGGTGTCAAGGTTGCCGCTGAGCAGCAAAGTACGCGCCCCCACTCTGGCCGCTGCCAACGCTGCCTCGCACCCTGCGTGGCCGCCACCAACTACAATCACATCAAATCGTTCTTCCACCGTAGCCCCTCTTAGTTGTGTCTTCGGATTAGCAGGCTAATTATACCAAACCGCCAAGCGGCCCTGCACCACCCGCTACGCTCGCTTGTGCGCCGCATGATGGTGTAGTGCGGCGGGAAGCTACAAGCTCAACCACAAGCGGGTGGCAGGGCTGATAGGGCGGCTAAAGCTCAAGGGGGTGATCCCCAAGCCTACATCCCGCTGGCCGATGGCAGTTGGATGTACCTGTTCAGTCTGGTGGAATAGTACAGCCGCTACATTGTAGTGTGGGAGTTGCGTGACAACCTGGGTCAAGGCTTGGTGACACGCTGCCTGGAACGAGCAGTGGCGGTGGCCCAACCGACTCTTTGGTTGTGGCTGGCGCAGGTATTACTGCATCGTCCTAGCTCTGCTGTAACATCTTTAAGGTGGGTCAAGGGGACACACTGGCACAGGTACCACGCGAAATCAGCCAAGAGCAACAGATACCACTCCTGAGTGCGGGACGAAAGGTCATCCTTGTAGAGCAAAAAGCCCTCGACAAAGTAGGCCAAACTCTCTCGACTCGGAAGGCTTTGGACAGAAATAAGGTGGTTGTAGCTCACAATCCTGCTCTCATGTAGAGGAGCAAGGCACAAAAATGTGGGGGTAGATTTGGCAATCACCCCCACATATTGTGGATACTGCGGAAATGGTCGGGGCGAGAGGATTCGAACCTCCGACCCCCTGCTCCCAAAGCAGGTGCGCTACCGGGCTGCGCTACGCCCCGATTACCTGCGTAGTATACCCCTTTTGGCCGCCGCCGTCAAGGGCCGCGCAACCAGGCGGCTCTACAGGGCTGGCAGCAGTTAGTATCCTACCCTAGCCGAGTGGGCGAGTTGTTACCTCTGTGTGCCTCACCAGATCGCTCCAATATCCCCTAGCTGTCGCCTACGCAATGGAACAAAGATGATATGCTTAAAGCAATCTTAGCGAAAGTGCCGAAATTAACGCTGAAACCCTTGACAAAGAAGTTGTTTTGTGCGAAAATAGAGTAGAAGATGCAAATCCTGTTCGCAGGGTGTGCGTCCAAGCCACCGCGATTGGCCCACCTCTGCCTATATAACACAAGATGACGGTAGGTGCAGCTAAATAGTGGCACGGAACTTGTTAGTGATCTTCTACCACAACGCACCGCGAGCTAGGGCTAGCGTAAGTGACGTTAGGGTAACGTAGCAGCAGTTTGCTAGAAAGAGGAGCCAGGATGAACCAGCAGGAAGCCAGCAGCAACACGGACTACCAGGAGGATGCCGATTTCATGAGCATCAGTGCCGCCGCTAAGGAGTTTGGCATTAGCCAAAGTGTGATCCGTCAGGGGATGCGCACGGGCAAGGTCAACAGCCAGAACCACAAGTGGGGGACTCGTGTGCATCGCGGTGATGTCGAGAAGCTCAAGGAGAGCCGCGCTCACATGGGTAACCACAACAGCAACGAAGTACACTAAGCACAAAGATCAGGTTGCTAGAAGGCAGGGAGTCGCTCCCTGCCTTTCGCTTGGTAAGTATGCGCTTCTATATAGCAGGATGGCGTGCCGCAGCCCTGAAAGCTACTGCGGTTGGGCTACTTGACCAGCATAGCAGTGCTGTGCTATATTGGGCTCAGAAATTAGCCAGTCAATTTGGCCGCACCACGCTGACCAAAGACGGTCCTGTGTAGCCGCGACAACAGCGGCCCAGCCCAACCAAGAAAGAGAAGGAGAGGTAAGTCATGACCTACGTGATCACCGAGCCTTGTATTGATGTCAAGGATCGCGCCTGCATTGACGTTTGCCCTGTAGACTGCATCCACCCAGGCACCGCTGAGGACAAGGGCGAAAAGCAACTGTTCATTGACCCTAACGAGTGTATTGACTGCGGAGCCTGCGAGCCGGAATGCCCGGTTGACGCTATCTTCCCTGAAGATGAGGTACCGGATCAGTGGAAGGAGTTCATCCCGCTGAACGCCATCTACTTCAAGTAAGCGTAGATAGATTGGCGGCAGCATGAGGGGGCGCAACCCTGCGCCCTCTTTCTAGTGTCCGGCGTAGATGCGATCCAGTGCTTCGGCTACGGCCACTAGCTCTATATTGGTTGGGTCAAAGCGGTCGCCAGCGGCCACGCGGCCTGCCCAGGCAACAGCGGCCCGCCCGCCCCACTGCTCCTCCACGTTGGTTAGCAACTCGCGGCTCGTCCCCTGGAAGCGTTCGGCGGCGAAGTGATAGAAGCTACCGTCAAGATTGTGGAAGCTGAGGCCACCACCTGTACCGTAGAAGGTTGCGCTGATCCTTGCATCCCTGCCTACGGATAGCTTCCAGGAGCAGGCTAGCTGTACCGCTGCGCCACTAACCAGGTCGAGACGGGCGAGGGCGTAATCCTCCACAGCCCTGTCATCTAGCAGCGGCTTACCGCCAGCGAACAGGCGGCTGCTGACTGTGCTGACGGCGGGGAAGCCCAGGCACCAGAGCGCAAGGTCTACCAGATGTACGCCCAGGTCTATAACGCAGCCGCCGCCTGCCAACTGGCGGTCGTAGAACCAGGGCTTGTCTGGCCCATAAGCGTTGTGGAACAGCAGGTCGGCAGCGTAGACTGCGCCGATCTCGTCTGCCGCGATCAGGTCGCGCACCTGTTGCATCCCGCTGGTGTAGCGGTAGGAGAGGTCTACGCCAAGTAGTAGGTTGGCAGTGCGGGCGGCCTCCACCACCTGGGCCGCTTCGTCAGCGTTGCGGCCCAGCGGCTTCTGGCAAAATACTGGCAAACCCGCCTCCAGCACTGCTATTGCCTGCTCTGCGTGCAGCGCACTGGGGGTGGCAATCACTACGCCAGCAAGGTCGAGCGCAAGTAGCTCAGCCAACGAGGTTACTACGGTTGCGTCAGGGGCGAGGGTCGCCGCTGCCTGTGCCGCCGCTGGCAGGTCAGCAATAGCGGCTACGGTAGCCAGTCCGCTGTCCAAGATCGCCTGCATCCTGTGCCTGCCAATCCAGCCCACGCCCAGGAAGCCGAGGCGCGGCCTTCGTTCGCTCATCTCTTTCATAACCATCCTCTGCAACTATCTAGCTAGCTGGCTTAGCGGCTGGGCATAAGTGGTGGCAAGCCGCTGTGCTATTTTAACCGAATCCTAACCATATTGCCACTCGTTGGCTCAAGCAAGGTTTGCGTTTTGGTCGGCTCTTGCTTATAATCTAGTATCCAGACTAACGCTTTGCCCCTGAAGGAGAACTAGTTTTATGTATCAGCCGCAGTACTCAAACAAACCCACCCCGCCGCGAGGAGGGATGAGCAGCGGCCAACGCACCGCATTGCTCACCCTTGCGCTTGTCGTCGTCTTCACCCTCGGCTTTGTTGCTGGCATCGTTACCGACCGCTATGCCTTCCCCGCCCGCCAGGCCGTTGCCTCGGTTCCAGTAGGGATCGCTACTAACACCCCACTGGCCGCCGCTGGTCTGCCCAAAGCCACACCTAGCCCCGATGCGAATGCTACACCCAACATCTCTGGCGACGCGACTGACAAGGCGATGAACGGCCCCCAGCCCACTGCTGAAGCGGGAGCAGTGCAGCCTGGCGATCCTTCTACTGGCAGTGGTGACAAGCAACTTGACGAGCAGATGAAGACCTTCTGGGAGGCATGGCAACTGGTGGAGAAGGAATATTACGGTCGCCCTGTTGACCGCCAGAAGATGATTTATGGGGCGACGAAGGGCATGATGGACGCACTCGGCGACCCACACACCACCTTTGCCAACCCAGCCCAGACCACCAGTATCACCTCTGACCTCAAGGGCCAGTTCGATGGTATCGGCGTATACATTGATGCAAAGAACGACAAGCAGATCGTCGTCCTCTACCCAATCGAGGGTAGCCCAGCAGAGAAGGCGGGGATCAAGGCGGGTGACATCTTTATCAAGGTCAACGGCGAAAGCATCATTGGTCAGCCTCAAGACGTGGTGATCAGCAAGATCAAGGGGCCGCGTGGCACCCCAGTGACGCTCAGCGTGCAGCGGGTGGGGGTGGAGAAGCCGTTTGATGTGACAGTTACCCGCGATGCGATCCGGGTGGCTTCGACCACCGGCAAGCTGTTGGACGGCAACATCCTCTACCTCAAGGTGACAATCTTCGGCGACCAGACGGTGCAAGAGCTTGACCAGCAGCTAGCCAAGTACCCCAATCCCTCTGGTATCATTCTCGACTTGCGGAACAACGGTGGCGGCTACGTGACGGCGGCGCAGCAGATGCTCGGTCGCTTCTTGCCCAGTGGCGTGGCTCTTTACGAGAAGTTTAGTAAGAATGGCACCAGTGGTGACGATGCAAAGAACATTATCAAGGGCGCGTTCAGCGACGAGAAGACAAAGATGGTAGTGCTGATCAACGGTGGTTCAGCTTCGGCTAGCGAGATCACGGCGGGTGCTTTGCAGGATGCTGCGCGCGCTACGCTGATCGGCGAAAAGAGCTATGGCAAGGGGTCGGAGCAGTACGTCCACAACCTGAGCGACAACAGCAGCGCACGGATCACCGTCGCTCACTGGCTGACCCCCAAGAAGCGCGAGATCGATGGCATCGGCCTCCAGCCCGATATCCTGGTGAAGCTGCCCGTCGTCGACCCCAATGCCACCCCTACCCCTGGCCCAACCGTGGATACCAAGAGTACGAAGCTGGCTGACCAGGACGTGCAGACCACCCGCGCCATCGAGTTCCTGACCACTGGCAAGTAGCCTGCGGCTAGCTCACCGCTGGCAAGAAGTACACGACTGCGCCTCGCGCGTGACAGGGCTAGTCAAACCTGGATAGGTGTAGGGATAGGTGTAGGCCGCAACATTCAGGGTGGCAGCTACGTTGTGTATGATGAGGGTACGATTATGTCGGCAGTAGACCAGCGGATCAAGCAACATCTGCGCGAGAAGGAGGCGG
>Ga0123337_10002619_pt1 | contig 20341 bp, 14 predicted proteins | sample frozenSSSSmetaG_FD_89792 | JGI IMG/M metagenome (GOLD analysis project Ga0123337, IMG submission 89792) | Glacier valley bacterial and archeal communities from Borup Fiord, Nunavut, Canada, to study Microbial Dark Matter (Phase II) -... | ecosystem: Environmental > Aquatic > Freshwater > Ice >... | reverse complement strand
GATTGAGACGCTGGCCCACAACAACATCATCAACGGCGCAGCCTGCGTCGCCCCAGCGGTGGGCCAGTGCTTCCGCCCGAACGACAACATCCGTCGCGGTGAACTGAGCAAGGTAGTTCACCGAGCGATGATCACCAGCAACTAAGCAACCAACCAGCAGCAACCAGCAGCCCCACCAGCTTCGGCTAGCGGGGCTGTTCCTTGCTTGCAAAGTCAATGACGTTCAGTAAGCCAGCAGTTCCTCCAACGCAGCAACTATCTTCGGCATGGTTGGCATCACGGCGGCAAAGAGGGTGTCGTGGCAGGGAATCGGCGTGTCCTCCGTGCTGACTCGGAAGATCGGTGCATCCAGGTAGCTGAAGGCGTGGCGGGCAACCTCAGCGGCAATCTGGCCGCCCATGCCAGTCGTGTGCGTGTCCTCGTGGACGACGAGCAGACGACCGCGGGTGCTTACAGCGTCCAGCACAGCAGCCCGATCCCAGGGAACTATAGTGCGGAGGTCGAGGACTGCCACCTGCCTACCACTGCTAGCTGCCACCTGTTCGGCAGCCCGCAAGCTGCGGTGGAGGCTGTCGCCCCAGGCCACGACCACCGCCGCATCCCCTTCGCGCACCAGTTTCGCCTGGCCGAAGGGGAGGCAGTAGTCGGCACCAGGGTAGGGACGGCGCGCCTCTACCCCATCGTAGAGGAAGCGATGTTCGAGAAAGATGACTGGGTTGTCGCCGCGCAAGGCCGTGCGTAGCAGACCAGCAGCGTCGGCGGCGTTGGCGGGGTAGGCGATCTGCCAGCCCGGTAGGTGGGCGAAGACTGCTTCGGCGGTGACAGCGTGCCAGGGGTCGCCACCCATCTTCTGGTAGCCAACAGGAATGCGGAGGACGACTGGACCGCCAAACTTGCCGTGCGTGCGCCAGCGCAAGCTACCGAGGTCGGTGATTTGCTCATGGGCGGGATCGGCATACTTGCGGAACTGTAGCTCTGGCACTGGGCGCAGGCCCGCCAACGTAAGGCCAATGCTGCGGCCCATGATACCCTCCTCGCTCAGGCTGGTGTCGAACACCCGCCCTTCGCCGAAGCGGGTTTGCAGCCCGTCAGTGACTCGATGCACGCCGCCGCTCTTGCCCACGTCCTCGCCGAAGACCAGGATGCTGCGGTCACGGCTCATCTCATCCGCCAGGCAGATGCCGATTGCCTTCTGCATTGTGATGCGCTCACCGCTGGCCGCTGCTTCGCTCTGCGCCAGAGCCGAGCTAGGGGCAAACATATGGGTCAGTGCATCGCTGGCCTGTGGGTCGGGGCTGGCCCAGGCTTGCTCGGCAGCAACACGCACCAGGTCGTGGGCGCGCTGCTGCATCGCGGCAATATCCTGTTCGCTTGCCCCCGCCTGCTGTACATAGGATAGCAGGGCCACCAGGGGGTCACGCTGGCTGTCGGCGGTCAACTCCGTCTCTGGGCGGTAACGCTGGTTGTCCTGCCAGCTATGACCGGTCAAGCGGGGAACGGTAACATGGACGATCTGTGGCTGATGGCTGCTGCGGGCGGCCCCCACCGCCTGGGCCAGGGCGGCGTGCAGCTTCACCACGTCGGCTCCGTCCACCGAGTGCAGCCCTACACCCTGGAAGTTGCTCAGGTTAGCCAACAACTGACCGCCCGAAGTCTGGTAGCGGGCTGGCACAGTCAGCGCGTAGCCATTATCCTCAAGGATCATCACCATTGGCAGTTGCAGGGTGGTGACTATGTTGAGGGCAGCCCAGAAGCCGTTGGTGGCAGTCGAGCCGTCACCGCCGAAACAGAGAGCGACGGCCCTGCTCCACTCCGCCTCGCCAAGCTCCTCGCTGCGGTAGCGGATCGCCTGCGCCCAGCCCGCTGCCGGGGTGTATTGCGCCCCCACGTCACCGCTAGCAGGTAGTACGCTGACCCCACCGGGCTGCTTGTGGTTGAAGACCACGCCGATGTCGCGACCGCCACTGACCCCGCTCAACTTGTGCATATTGCTGGCGAAGGCCGTCTGTGGGCTAAGGCCGATGCCGAGCATGAAGGGTCGTGACCGATAGTAGACGGTCGCTGCGTCATGCGGGTGGTCGAGCAGACTGGCGGCGATCAGTTGCGGCACCTCATGCCCCTTCGCCGAGAACTGGAAGCGCAACTTGCCTGCCGCAGGGTTCTCCGGCTGGGGCTTGTAGCCAGGGGTGAGTTCCAGGTCGTCCATCGCCCTGGAAACAAGGGCGCATTCGAGGATCGTCAGCCACCAGCCGAGGTCGGGGCTGGCGGTGGGGGCAGCAAGCGGCTGCCAGGCATTGCGAGTCAGGGTGGTCATTCATACTCCTCATCGAGTGGTGTGCAACTTTGCTTTGCCTCGATCATACCACAATCGCAGGCTTGCGAACAAGCTGCGGCCCAAACTGCGCATGGGGGTGGCAGAGTGTTTGCACTGTGGTTTATAATGAGCATAGGAGGTGAGTTGATGAGTGCTGGCCGAGTGTTCACTACCGATTTCGCGGTGCGCTACGACGAGTGCGACGCGGCAGGTTGGCTGCGCCCCTCCGTCTACCTCTGCTACACCCAAGAGGCGGCCACCCGTGATGCGCGGGACGCAGGTTGGGGGCCGCACCCCTGGGTGATCCGCCGCAGCCGCCTGTTCGTCCACCAGGCAGTGGGCTATGCAGAACGGCTAGCGGTAAAGACCTGGGGGAGGGGATTGGGGCGCAGCACTGCCCAGCGTGCCTACGAGTTCAGCGACGAGCATGGGCGGCTGGTAGCCGAAGCACATTCGCTCTGGGTCTATCTGGACGGAACAACCTTGCGCCCCAGCCGCCTGCCCGCCGATTTCAACGAGATTTGGTTCCCTGGCCGCGAACCACTCGCCCCCAGCGACCTCCCCGACTGGCCCGCCAATCCAGCTACTGCCCCGCACAGCAGCACGGCCAGCATCGGCTACAGCCTGCTCGACGGCCAGCAGCACCTCAACAACGCTCGCTATCTCGACCTGCTAGACGATGCGACCTGGGCAATCTTGAGCGCACAGGGGCTGGAGCTTGAGCAGGTCAGCTCGCAAGGTGGCCTGCTAGCCAGCAGCTACGACGTGGAGTACCTGAACACCGCCTGCCTGGGGGATGAGCTTACCGTCAATAGCTGGCTGAGTAGCACCAGCGTCAACTACCTGGATCGTCAGCAGGAGATTCGGCGGGGTGAGCAGTTGGTCGCCCGCAGCCACTCTAATTGGCGATGGGTCAACCCGCTGGGGGAGGCACGAGCAGTGCCAGAGACAGTCTTGCGCGCGCTAGCTGCCGCTCCGCTGCCCCTAACCCCAACCGCATAGGGAGAGAGAGAGAAAGGCTTAGCCCACATTTCACCGGCTTTTAATACTATTCTGGGCCAAAACAGGGTACAATAGAGCTAGACCACCTGCGGGCAAACCGCAGAGCGGGGAGTAATCAACCTTGCGCGTACCCTTCAGGCTGCCCAGCCGCAAACCGAAAGCTTACCAGAACCCCGACGGCACAATGAGCTTTGTCGGCCACCTGCGCGAATTGCGCGACCGGCTGATCAAGGCCTGCCTCGCTCTGGTGATTGGTATAATAATCAGCTTTACCTTTGTGGATTGGCTAGTCAACCGCCTGCTTGATCTGGCCCCTGCACGAACCAGCAACGGTACGCCAGTGCATATCTCCTCGTTCGAGCCAACCGAGCGTTTCGTCACCTACTTCCAGGTCTCGCTCGTCGTTGGTATCGTGATCGCCTTGCCAGTGATATTCTACCAGCTTTTTGCCTTCATCACCCCTGGCCTGACCAAAGATGAGAAGGGGATGCTCTTTCGCGTCCTGCCCTTTATCAGCATCTTGTTCCTTAGTGGGGCGGCTTTCGTCTACTTCCTGGTGCTGCCCTCTGCGCTAGATTTCCTCCTGGGATTTGGCTCGGCGCGCATTGAGGTGCAGTTGCCGATAGGCAAGTTTGTGGGCTTCGTCTCCAATTTCGTCTTTGTCGGCGGCCTCGTCTTCCAAATGCCAATGATCATCTACATCCTCGCTCGGTTGCACCTGGTCAACACCCGCCTGCTAGTCAAGGCGCGACGGGTGATGATCGTGGTCTGCTTCGTGATCGCGGCGATCCTCACCCCCACCCCCGACCCGGTAAATCAGACCATCGTGGCAGTGCCTATGTACCTGCTCTACGAACTGGGCGTGGTTCTCTCAAGGTTCGTCAAATAACTCAGGGTCGCTCCTTCGGCACCTCTAGCGGGGCAACGCGGATCGTCTGCTCGGCGTTGACCAGCACCGCCCCCAGCGCGCCACCCTTCGGCTTGCGTAGCTGGCGCACTGGACTGTATTGCACCTCAGCATAACTCTCGCTGCGTGCCTCGCTGCGCCCGGCGGCCAGGCCAGCCGCGAACTGGAGGGTGCGGGGCGGAACAGCAGGCAGGCCGCGCATCTTGATGATCACGTGTGCGCCGCGCACCCCACGGGCGTGCAGCCAGATGTCCTCTGGGCTGGCTAGCTTGAAGGTCAGGTAGTCGTTCTGGCGCACGCTCTTGCCCACGTATACCTCCACGCCGTCAGGGGAGAGCAGGCGCAGCAGCTTGCCCACCCCAGGGGGGGTCTCATCCTTGCCGCCCTTGCCCGCCTTCTTTGGCTGGAACTTGCCACCCTTCTTACCGTCCTTGCCCGCCTTCTCCTCCTTCGGCGGCTTACCGATGTCGGCCACCTCGCGGGAGATCAGGGTGATCTCGTCATAGCCCTGGGCCACGTCCAGCATGGCGGCTACCTCGTCGAAGTAAGCAAGCTCTACCTCCGCCGCCGCGATCCGCTCTGGCAGGGCAGCACGGGCGTGTACCAGTTTGCGGTAGTCCTTAAAGTAGCCCTGCGCGTTCTCGGCAGCGGTACGACGGGGGTCTAGCTTGATTTCGATCTCGCCCTCACCGTCCTGGGCAGGGGCGCGCAGGCTGGTTGCCCCAGGTAGCAGCGCGTGACCGTAGGCGAAGATCGCATCGCCTCGGTAGCGGGTTAGCTCGATGTTGTCTACTTTGGTCAACTGCGTTTGTAGGGAATAGCGCAGACCACGCAGGCGGTCGCGCTTACGCTCAAGCTGACCGCGCAGTTGCTCCTTCAGTTGCTCGTGCGCGACCGTCTGCGCCTGGGTCTTGTAGTAAGCCTCAATGGCCTCACTGATCGTCGGCACCGACCCTAGCCTGCCGCTTGCCGCTAGGTGGCTTAGGCGATATGGCGCGTACGCTGTCACCCGCTCCTGCCCTTCCTCGCCTGGCACGCTGACCACACAGTGCGCCCACCGCCCAGTCTCGCTGAGGCCGAGCAGATCGCTGGTGGCAGCGTAGAGGCTGGGCCAGCCCTCGAACCCGACTAGCGGGGTAGCAGCATTACCACTGGCGCGAAAGACGATCTCGCGTCCGCTCTGTGGACTGATCCCGCGCAGGCTGGTAACCAGTGCGTCCGCCAGCTTCAGGCTCTTGCTCTTGCCGCTGCCCTCTCCCTTCCCCGAAGCAGGCATGGTATCGGGGCTGCTGGCTGCTGCCGCTACTACTTCGGCAAACTGGCTCTCGGCCAGTGCGAAGAAGTCGGCCTTCTCCTGCATCGGTGGGGCAACGTAGGGATGGTGGGGCAGCACAGTGCGGAAGCGGTTGATCGCAGCGGGGATGCGCTTGAGGCACTCAAGGATCACCCCACCCTCATCGACCAGCACCAGATTGCTGTGGCGGCTCATCACCTCAACCACCAGGCGCACGGTGTGAGTCTCGCCCTCGGCCACCTCATCTTCCTCGTCATCGGGGTTGACAGAACTGTTATAATCGTTACTATCCAGCTTGCCAAGTGGGAAGGTTTTGGCTATACTAATCACCAGCACCCGTTCCAGGCCTGGCTGCTCGACGCTGAGGAGCCGACCGCCACGCACGTACTTGCGGAGCAGCAGCAGCAGCGGGCTGTCACGAAGGGCGGGGTCACGGGTAAGAGGGGTGTTGGTGAGCAGCACCCGCCCCTGGGTTGCGTCTACAGAGAGCAGCAGTTGCCGACGCTGACGGGTGGCAGGGCTGTATAGTTCCAGCCCAATGGCAGCAGGGCCGACGGTCAGCACCCGCTGCACACGGGCAGGGCATACTTCCTGATTCAGTTGATCGGCAACGGCGGCGATGGTCAGGCTATCGAATGACATTACAGGTTCCTCTCGCAAATAACCAAAAAGGCAGTCCCCTCATTATAACCTTTAGCCAACGGAGCGACAATGGCTGCTGATCAGCCGGGAGTAGTATTTGATGAAATGATGGCCTGGGCGCGGGTCAACCAGTCCCCCTGCTCGCAACTGGCTGTCCTCAGCGGGCCAAGCGGGGTGGGTAAGGACGAGTTGCTGCACCGGATGCGCGAACTTGCCTACCCTTTCCACTTCCCGGTAACGGCTACCACGCGTGCGCCGCGCCCTAACGAGCGCAACGGAGTAGACTACCACTTCCTCGACCTCGCCACCTACGACGAGTGGGTAGCGCACGGCGAGTTTATTGAGCGGGCGCAGGTTTACGGCAACTACTATGGCGTGCCGAAGCGGGAGGTGCGTGGCGCACTGGATGGTGGGCGCGATGTGATCCTGCGGATCGATGTGCAGGGGGCAGCCCATGTGCGCGAGATCGCCCCTGAAGCGATACTCATCTTTCTCGCCCCACCCGACGCGGTGACGCTGGAACATCGCCTGCGCCAACGGCGTACGGAGGATGAGGCGAGCTTGCAACGCCGCCTGGCTGCTGCCAAGCAAGAGTTGTTGACCATGCCCCAGTTTGACTACGTTGTTACCAACCACGAGGGGCAGCAGGATCGCGCCGCCCGCGAAGTAATGGCGATCATCCAGAGCGAGAAGTACCGCTTCCAACCCCGACGGGTGCGGCTCTAGCGGAGAGACTAGCGGAGGAGACGAGCGATGGCGAGCAACTCAGAGGCAAACGATTTGTTGCAGCAAGGTATGGCTGCCGCCCGACGTGGCGACCGCGCCCAGGCTAGTAGCTTGCTGCAACAAGTGCTAGAGCTAGACGAGCGTAGCGAGCAGGCATGGCTCTGGCTCAGTGGCGTGGTGGACGACCCTGCCGACGCGATCACCTGCCTCGAAAATGTCCTCACCCTCAACCCGAACAACGCCGCTGCCCTCAAGGGTCTAAGCCATCTGCAAGAACAGGGTGCCTTGCGGCCCAGCCCGGTGGAGGAGCCAGCCACTAGCTTGGGTAATGGCCCTTTTGGAGCGAGCTTTGGCAACGGCCCACTCAACCCGCCTGCCCCCAACCAGGCCTCTAATGGCAGCGACGGCAGTGGCGCAGTGATATTTGACGAGGAGACAGTCGCCCGCCTGAACGACGCGCCCTTTGCTAATACCCCTGCGTCGCCCTTCGCTCAGCCCGCTTCGCCCTTTGCTAATACCCCTGCGTCGCCCTTCGCTCAGCCCGCTTCGCCTTTTGCCAGTGCGCCGCCAGCTTCACCCTTCGCCAACCAGCCACCTGTAGCACCCTTCACCCTGGCTGGGGATAGCGTGGCCGCTTCACCCTTCGCTAGCCCACCCCCCGCTTCGCCCTTTGCCAGCGCACCCGCCGCACCCTTCGGCGCACCACCTGCGGATACCGCTCGCCAGTCGCCCTTTGCTCAGCCTGCGGTCAACCCCTCACCCTTTGGCGACCCCTTTGCCCAACCAACGCAGGAGCGACCAGCTACCCGCCTGACCAGCAGCGGCAAGCTAGTCCCGGAGTCGCTCGGCCAACCCCCCCCGGCCAGTGAGTTCGACTCGCTGCGTAACCTGTTTGGCGGCGCGGGCGGCAGCCAGAGTGAAGGTAGCAGTCCACCGCCCGCTCCCCCAATCGCCAGCCCAGCGGAGGCCAGCTTCAGCAGCTTTGCCCCCACACCGCCTTCGCCCTTCGGCCCCCCAGCGGAACGCGGCAGCAGCGGGGTGTTTGGCGGCGTGGTCAATCGGCCTTTTGGCGGAGCCAACAACTTTGAGGATGCCCGCGAGGCAACCCCACCAGCAAGTGGCCTAGCCGCCCGTGCTGGGCTGAGTGGCGGTGGTCTCTCTTTTGCGGCTGCCGATCAGCAGCCAGTAGAGGTACCACAACCCTCGTCACCACTGCTGATTGCCCGTCCGCCAATCGTCAATGGCGGTGTGGGTGGCGGCGGTATGATCAGCGATAGCGGTGGGGCAGTCAGTGCGCCAGCAGGCCCACGAGCGGTCGCTACCTTCCCCTGCCCCAACTGCCGTCAGCCCGCTTCGGAGAACGCTCTCTCCTGCCCCAACTGTCGTTTCCAGTTCTACACCCGCTGCCCACGCTGCGGTGAGTACGTGGATACCACGGTGCCGCACGACCCACGGGGTGACCGCTGCCCCAACTGTCAACTGCCAGTGGATTTGCTTGAACTGGGGCGCGGCAACGTAGAGGCGATGCCAACGGGCAAGGGCCAAACTAACCGTCCCAAGTTTGGCCCCGCCAACGAGGGGCAGACCTTGCTAGCCTCCGTTGGTCCAGCCAAAGTGAGCGCAGGGCGGAAAGTGGGCGGCTTCATCGCCAGCTTGATCCGCTTCGTCATCTACAGCGCGATCTCCCTCGGCTTGCTCTACACGATCTACGACCTTGCCGCCGACACCTGGCCGGACAAGGTGCCGACCAAAGTAGGCGACTTCGCCATTCCCCGCGCCCATATTGGTAAGTGGGCAATCGAACAGTATAACAACCTGACGGGCAAGAAGCCGACCCCCACCCCTGGGCCGGGTACGCCCACCAGCACTCCTCTACCTAATGTAGAGGCAACCCCACAGGTTAGCAGCTACCGCCAGCCTGCAATCAACCTGCGCGATGCCAGTCGTGGGTCGCTCACCCTGGCGGGCTTGAGCAGTAGCCTGCGCCAGTACAGCAGGGCTAGCGACCCTGCCACCATGCGTCAGGCGGTAGTAGTCAGCACCCAGATGCAGCAGACGATCACCAGAGTAGACCTGGCCCTCGAAGCAGCCAGCGATGGGCAAGTAGAAGCAGCCGGGGCAGAGTGGCAAACTCAGTACAGGGCCAAGAAGGGTCAGGTAGCGGTTCTGCTGCACGACGACCTAAACCTCTATCGGGCGGCTCTGGCTAGGGGTAGCCCACTCTGGCAATTCTTGGCTAACTACTACGCGTGGGATAGAGCAGCAGCAGTTAGCAGTGGGCGTGAGGAGCGGTTGCGGCTGGCCCAGTCCCCAAGTGCGCTACGCAGTGAATGGCAGGCGCAGCAAGCTGACCTGCAACGGCTGACTATCGCCGCCCGCACGGCAGCGCAGGCTAGTGGTTGCCCACCACTGGCTGACCTGGCAGGCGAGTTGGACAGCAACGCCCGCCTCTTTACGCTGCTGGATGAGGTCGCCAGCAGCTATGAAGTACGAGATTACGCTAGCACAGAGCTTTACGTGGGTGATTACCACGCCCTGTCTGCCCGCCTGGCTGCCGATACGCTCGTAGGTTCGCTGCTGCCAGCCGCTGCGCTGGCGACTGAGGTGCGGGGCTGGTACGACGAGGCAGTGGCTAGCCCCCTGCTTGAGCGAGTGAGCAGCGATTACCGTGAGGCTGACAGGCTGGAGCGCAGGGCCGAAGCTCAACTGAAGGCCCAACAGCCGGATGCTCTGTTGGGCGACCTGCCTGCCAGCAGCGACCCTGCGGCTCTCACCCGCGATCTTCCCGCCAGCACCGCCCCCGACATCCACTGATGATGAGCCAGCCGCCCGACAGCCGCCGCAAGCTGCCAGAGCCAGCCCGCCTCGACCGTGTGTTGGCCGAGCGGCAAAAGGCCGATGCTGCTCTCGAAGTGCTATTCAGCACCGCACCAACCGCCCAGGCGATCACCTTGCTGGCCTACGAAGCGGCGCACAGTGGCAGCGCACGCTCTGTGCTGGCTGTCTTGCTGGAGCGGCTGAACGACTATCGTGCTAGCGTGCTACAATGCAGCCTGCTACTGATCGGGGCTGCGCTGCCCGGCGTGCAGCACGTACTGGTTGACGGCTTGCAACGAGCCAGCCACGACCGCCAGCGGCCCGACTTGCAGCGGCTAGCCTGCGCCAGCGTCCTCGCCCAGCATAGTGGCGAACCGCTCTCCGATAGTTTCATGGCGACCCTACGCGACCCAGCCACTGCCGCCCGCCGCTCGCTCGAAGTCAGCCTGGAGGAGGCAGTAGCCAGCCCCGGCCTGCTGCTCGACTACATGGACAGTGTGCTGGCTAGCCCACCCGAAGTCCACGAAATCTTCTTCAGCAGCTTGCACGACATGGAGGGCAGCCTGGGAGTGCTGCCGCTGCGCCTGTTCGCCCAGACCACCGACCTGAAGGCGGAGGCGGTGGAGGAGTTGCTGCGGATCGCCCAAGAGCGGTCTGGAGGGCGTAGTGCCGCCGCCGCCGCCGCTCTGTTCTCGCTAGCTCCCCTATTGCCGCCCGACCAACGCGCCCCAGTGGAGCGGGCAATCCGCAAGCTGCGCCTGTCCACCCCCCTCGGCGCGCCATCGCCCAGCCCTGTCTCGCCGCCGACTGGCAGCCGCGCGTTCCTCAGCCTACTTGATGGTCGTGGCACCCAGATGCTCTGGCTGGCGGTGCCAGACGGCGACGAGTACGAGTTGCTCAACGTTCTTTTGCACGAGGAGCTTGGCGTGAAGGATGCGCTAGGCCAGATACGCTACCCTACCGCTGCCCTGCCGCCGCCCGCGCCGCTCGGCAGCCAGCACAATGGGCTGCTGCAAGACCTTGCCCCCAACAACCTCAACCGCGAGATACGCGACAGTCTGCGCGAACTGGTGGCTATCAACCCTGCCGCCGCCGACCCCAACCTTGCGGAGTTGCTAGCCGACGCAGAGTTGGAGGACGACGATGTGGGCGACGTGCCACACCTTGAGGTAGACTTCGACTACGCTCGCTGCCTGCTACTGGCCGCCCACACACAGACTTGGGCGAAGGAGCGCAGCCTGCCACTTGGCTACCAGTTGTTCAGCCAGACGATCTGGCAGTTTGCGCCGCCGCAGCCAGTGAGCGTCGCCCTGCCCCCTACCCCCCGCCTCTACTCGCCGCAGGAGGTGGAAGAAGCGGTGCTGGCACTGCTAGAGAGCAGCTACTTTGTCGGCTGGTTCATCGAAAGCCCAGCCCTCTACGACGAGGTAGAGCAGATTCTGGCCCTGATGCCACGTCGCGGCAAGCCCAGCAAGCGCAAGCAGGAGCAGCTTGATGCAGCCCTGCGTACTGCTACCCGCCGCTTGATCGCTGCAAGCTTCGGGGGAGAGCGGCTGACCGCCTGCGTTGCCCGCCTGGGGCGCATGGCCGAGTGGCTAGCCCTCGCTGGTGAGGAAGGTCTAGCGCGTATCACGCTGGGGGTCGCCGCCAGTCTGCTCTCCTTCGCCCCAGAGCAGCACCCGCTCAGCACCGCGATGGTGCGCCGGGGGATCGAAGTGGCCGCCGAAGCGTTGGCGAACGGCTTCGACCTGCGCGCCGACCCTGAACGCTTCGGCTACTTTGAGGATTAAAGGCTGGCTACTATTCGCAGGCGAATCAGGAGAGGTGAGCTATGTTTGGAGCTAATTGCTACCGTCACGCTGATAACAGAGCGATAGGCCGCTGCCAGGTGTGTCGCAATGCCTTGTGCGTGATTTGCATCAACTACTATCGCGGGCAGCATCTCTGCCAGTTGCACTACGGCGTGGCGGCTCAACGCGAGGTGCCAGCGGCCTTCGAGGGGGCGACTGCCTTCAATGCCCGCTGCGCTGTCCACCCCGACGCGCCCGCGCTAGCCGCCTGCGACCTCTGCGCGAAGCCCTGCTGCCTGCTTTGCATCAACAAGTTCAACGATGCTACCTACTGCGACGAGCATTACGCCGAGGTCAAGGCGCGCCAGCCCGGTCCCAACCAGTTCTTCCCTGGCTGGCAACAGGCGGCCTGGATCGTAGGCGGGGTATTCGTCGCTTTCCTGGGCGTGTTCGTTGCCGCGGGGGGCTGGCGGGTGGCTGCCTTCCGCTACCTGGTGATTGCCGCCGTGCTGATCGGCGTGTTTGCCTACCGCTACCAGCGGGCGCGACGGTAGGTTCGCGCTCGCTTCAGCCGAGACTGAACTCTACCAACACAGGATAGTGGTCGCTGGGGTAGGCTGGCGGCTGGGCATCACGGGCCACGGCGTAGCTGGTGGGCGTGAGTGCGCCACTGGTCAGCAGCCAGTCTATACGCCCAGAGCCATGGAAGTCCTGCGGGCGGTAGCCGTCGCCGAGAAAGTAATGGGTTGTATAGCTGGTGGGGTCAGCCAAGTCGTCACGATTGCCAAGCGTGATGTAGCTGTCCTGGTAGCCAGCAGCAAGGAATAGAGCGTGCGGTTCGCTGTCGGGGTTGCAGTTGAAGTCGCCAGTGACGAGGGCGGGTAGGCCGCCGCGCACCCCCGCCAGTTGGCTGAGGATCAGCTTCGTTCCCTCCACCTGGGCCTGCTCGCTGATGTAGTCGAGGTGAGTGTTGAGGTGGACGAACTGCTGACCGCCCTGCACCAGTTCAAAGCGCGCCCAGTTTGCCGAGCGCACCTGCACTGCCCCCCAGGCTGGCCCGGAGTAGTGCGCGGGCTGGGGACTGAGCCAAAAGCCGCCCGCGTGCAGCAGTTGCAGCCGCTCTGGTCGCCAGGCGAGGGCCACATAGTCGTAGGGTTCGGTGTTGTTGTACTGTGGGCCAGGGGCGAACTGGTAGGCTGGTAGGTGCTGGCGATAGTAGGTCAGGTTGTCGGCCTGCACCTCTTGCAAACCGATCAGGTCAGGGCCATACTGCTGGATAGTAGCGACATTGAGGGCAGCACGGGCAGGCCAGGCGTTCACGCCGTCAGGGTAGTTCGCCCCCCGGATGTTAAAACTCATCACACGTAGACTTGCCATTAACGCACCTGTGTCCTTTGCCGCACCCGCATTTGCGCTCTCGCGTAGTTCGCTGAGTTGTTGGCGTAGTTGCTCAACTTCTTCTTCGCTGCGCTCTATTTTGTGCAGCGTGGTAATGTCGGTTACACGGCTGGTGTAGAGAACCCCATTGAGGTGATCGCACTCGTGCTGGAACGCGCGGGCGAGAAAGCCATGGGCCTTGACCTTCTGCTCCTTCCACTGACCATTAGGCATCAGGGCCAACCCCTTGACCTCTACCCTGTAGCCCCGCTGCACATCGCCCACCCAGCCCTTGACGCTGAGGCAGCCTTCGGGGGTAGTCTCCTCCCCTTCCAGCCTGACGATCTCTGGGTTCGCCATCGCAATCTTGAAGCCACGCTGCCTGTCCTCTGCATCGGGCGGCACGTCGATCACGATCAGGCGCAACGGCAGGCCGATCTGGTTGGCGGCCAGGCCCACGCCGTTTGCGTAGTACATCGTCTCAAACATATCATCCACCAGCTTACGCAGCTTTGCATCAAAGGTGGTCACCCGCGTGCATTTCTTCGCCAGCACCAGGTCGCCGTCCTGTACAATATCAAGGATTGCCATAGACCAGTTCGTTCTCCATTTTGGATTTAGTCAGCTTGCGAGCGCAGCTTCTTCACATCAGTGGCGTAAAGCTCAACGTAGCCACCCTGCTCAAGCCCAGGCATAAGCCTCTGAATAACGTCGGGGCAAGGCTACACTCCCCCAGAGGAAGCTTTTCTTCTGGCAAGGGGGAAACAGGTAGAAGCTGAAATGGTTCAGGCGGCCATCATGCCTTGCCGAGGTCGTACAGGAGACCATAGTACCGCCACACTTGGCGCAACTCCTGACCTGCTCCTGCTTCACCTGATCCACTGGTTTAGCCATAGCCTCTCTACCTCGCTGATAGGGCCGAATGTGGCTAATTTATAGCACACTGGCGGGGTCAACGTCAACTATCCAGCCCTGGGGGATCAGCAGGCCGTTGAGCAACGGTTGCAGGTTGGTGGCACGGGCGATGATCTGCCAGCGGTAGCGGCCATTGTGTTTGCGGATGAAGGCAGGGGCGGGGCCGATCAGGTCGGCTTTGCTGCTCACCCGCTTCAGCCGCCGCTCAAGCACCCTGGCGAAGTTGGCAGCCTCCTGCTTGCACTCCGCCTCGTCGGTGCCGCTGTAGACGAAGCTGACCAGTTGGCTGAAGGGGGGGTAGCGTTTGTCCTGGCGGAAGAAGATTTCCTGGCGATAGAAGCTGGCGTAGTCATGGTGGCTGGCCGCTTCGATGGCATAGTGTTCGGGGGTGTAGGTCTGGAAGATGACGGTGGCGGGATCACCACGCCGCCCAGCCCGGCCCGCCACCTGGGTTAGTAGCTGGAAGGTGCGCTCTGCGGCGCGCAGATCGGGCAGGTAGAGGCTGGTATCGGCACTGACCACCCCAACCAGGGTGACGGCGGCGATGTCCAGCCCTTTGGCGATCATCTGCGTCCCCACCATGATGTCCGCCTCGCCACGCACAAAGCTGCCCAACAGACGGTCGTGGGCATCCCGCCCGCCACTGCTGTCCCGATCCCAGCGTAGCACGCGAGCAGCAGGAAAGAGGCTCTGCACCTCCTCAACTACCTTCTGCGTACCCGCGCCAAAGTGCTTGATGCGGCGGCTGTGGCAGAGCGGGCAGGCTTCGGGCGGGCGGGCGCGGCGGTCGCAGCGGTGGCAGATCAGCGTATTCTCGTCAGCGTGGTAGGCGTAGGGTACCTCGCAGGCGTAGCAAGCGGCGACATGGCCGCAGTCACGGCACATGACGAAGGTTGCGCTGCCTCGTCGGTTGAGAAAGAGGATCGCCTGCTTGCCGTCCGCCAGTGTCTGCACGATCCCGCCGTGCAGGGCGCGGCTGAACATACTGAGGTTACCGCTGCGTAGCTCTGCCCGCATATCTACCACCTGGACTGGCGGCAACTGGAAGTCGCCCACCCGCTTTGGCATCTCCAACAAACCAGCCTGCCCAGTCATCGTTTGCTGGTAGCTGCCAACGTCGGGTGTGGCTGAGCCGAGGACGACCAAGGCGGTGAGGCCGAGCAAGACCGCCCGCTGCTGGGCGACAGCGCGGGTCTGATAGCGCACGCCGTCACCTTGCTTATACGACTGGTCGTGTTCTTCATCAATAACAATCAGTTGTAGGCGAGTAAGGGGAGCAAAGATGGCCGAGCGCGCGCCGATCACGATGTCAGCCTGACCCCTGGCAATCCGCTGCCACTCGTCGTGCCGTTCGCCGTCGCTCAGGCCGCTATGCAACACGGCAACGCGACCGGGGAAGCGAGCGGTGAAGCGGCTGACCGTCTGGGGGGTGAGCGATATTTCGGGAACCAGGACGATGGCCTGACCGCCCGCCGCCAACAGGTGGCTGATCGCTTGCAGGTAAACCTCCGTTTTGCCGCTGCCAGTTACGCCGTGTAGGAGGTAGGTCTGCCCCGGCGGGCTGGCTTGGCCGTCGAGGGCGGCGGTGATCGCCTGCACCGCGTCTGCCTGCTGGGGGGTGAGGTCGAGGGCGGTGGCCGAGGAGGAGTGCATCACCTCTTGCAGCGCAGTGCTGGCGGTGCGGGCGAGGGGATCGCGGCGCGACTCGCGCTCCTGCATCTCCAGCAAGCCACGAGCGACCAGGCCGCGTAGGGTCTCCAGGGTAGCTGGGGCGCGAAGGATGACCTCCTTTGCATCGGCCCAGCCATCCCCGTCGGCACAGCGTTCGACCGCCGCCAGTGCGCGCTTCTGCGCCGTGCCAACGCGCCCCTCCTCGCGGTAGGTGAGGCGTACGAAGCGGGCAATGCGGGCCTTGACGTTGGCAGCTTCCAGCTTTACTTCGATCTGCACCAGTTCCTTGTTCACCAACTGGCTGACGATCTCGCGGATGCGCTCTACGCTGCCCTCTATCCCCTTCACGCCCAGGGCCAGGCGGTAGTAGGTGGCTAGCTCCTTGTGCGTGAGCGAGCCGTGCATCTTGAGCAGGTCAAGGATCGCCCGCTGGCCCTTGCCAACCAACCCGTGATCCGCATTCGCTACCCGACCGCGCTCGCTAAGGGCAGCTACTGTCGTCAACTTCTGCTCGAAGCCACGAGGCAGCATCAGGCTGAGGGCTTCGTAGAGGGCGCAGTGGTAGTAGCGACTAATCCAGCGGGCGAGGGCGATCTGCTCGCCAGTAAGCATCGGCTGAGGGTGCAGCAGGCCACCAACCGGCTTGAGCCGCTCCTCTGCCACTGGTGACAGCCCGCCGAGGCCGACCACGATCCCCGGCAGATAGCTGTTGGCGAAGTTGACCCAGACGTGGTGGCCGAGGCGTACATCGGCCCCCTGCCCCACCCGATAATGAAAGGTGGCAGCCAGGTCTGGGGCGCGCTCCTCCCCCTGGGGGGCAAGTAGCTGGCGGCTGTCAGTGGGCCGCAAGGCGCGGTTGACCGCAACTTCGGCAAGTACAGGGCTGGTGATCATGTTGGCTCTCGTTAGCTCTAATTGGAGGCTGGTGTTATGTCACATTATAGCTTGAATGTTCTAAGCAGCGCAAGGGGTTTATGCACCAGATTCGTGTTAGCATCAGCGCAGATCGTGGGGCAGGCGGATCGTGTACTCGTGGCGGCGGGCAAATCCCTTGTAGCCCGCCCGACGAAAGGCGGCGGCCATTGGCGCATTCTGGGTGTCAGTGTCAGCCCGGATGCGCCAGGCACCAGAGGCCGCCAGGATCGCTGTCCCCTTCGCCAGCAAGTCGTCCACGTAGCCCTTGCCACGCTGCTCTGGCACCACGCCAATGTAGGCGATGATCGGGCCACCATCATTGCGGGCGGGCATCACTAGCCCAGCCAGGTCACCGTCTGGCAGGTAGGCCAGTTGCCACCAACCCGGCTCGTGCTTGAAGCCCTGCATCCCCATGAAGTGTTCGCCAGCGGCAGCCCGCGCCCCCAACTGCGCGCGACTGGCCTGCACGTTGCGATCCAGGCTACCTTCGGAGACGCGCGCTATCGCCGTGATAAAAGCCTCCTCGCCCATTGTGGTCAAGTTGCGGAAGGTCAGGCGGCTGGGCAGGCTGATCGGGGCGTGCATATCGGTTAGCTCAAAGCGCAGCGTCTGGCGGCTGGGCTGGAACCCCACTGCCTCCGCAGTGATGATCGCCTGCTGGTTGCGCTCGCGGGCCGCTGCCGAGTCGCCAGGCACAAAATCGAGTTCGAAGCCTAGCCGCTCGGCTCCCCGCTCATGCAGGGCCGTCAGGCTCTCCTGCAAAAGTTGGCTACCCACCGCCAAGTAGTCTCCTGCCCAGGGCAGGATCAGCAGGTCGAGTAGCTGCGGCTGCTGGAAGTGCGGCAGCGACCAGTAGCCAGCACGAGCCACGACCTTGCCCCCTGCTTCGGCGACGAACAGCCAGCCAGGGTTGGTATAGCCCTCGCGCAACATCACCTTCACATAGCCAAGATAGTTGCGGTTGCGTACTGGGTCGTCGCTGATCTGGGCGTAGCTCTCCAGTTCGGTGGCGGTGGCGTTGCGGATAATCAAGCTAGCTCTCCTGCGTAGTTGTCTCCCTCTATTTTACCCGCAAAGGGGCGGCGGTGGAAGGGCAGGAGTTCAGGATCGCCAGGGGCAACCAGTCCAGCTTGCCAATCAGCAACGCGGCAGGGTATAATAAGGATAATCCAGACACCGAACAAACTCAGATTGGCAGACAGGGGCTTAACGATGGCAACCTTTGCTACTCAGCATGAGTTCAACTGCGCCACCCGCCAGCGGCCAGCAGTTCGCAGCAAGCAAACAGGCGAGCTAGACAACTCTACCTTGCCGCAAGCGGTAGGCGAAGAAGGAGCATTGCGTTGGACAGAATCCTGGTAGTTGACGACGAGCCGACGATCCTTGATACCCTGCGCTACAACCTGGTGAAGGCGGGCTATGAAGTACACACCGCCAGCGATGGCCGGGAGGCGGTCGCAATCGCCCGCAGTAGCAAGCCGAACCTGATCCTGCTTGACCTGATGCTGCCTGGGGTGGACGGCATGGAGGTCTGCCGCACGATCCGCAAGGAGAGTAAGGTACCGATCATCATGCTCACCGCCCGCGACGAGGAGATAGACAAGGTACTGGGTCTAGAACTAGGGGCCGACGACTATGTAACCAAGCCGTTCAGCCTGCGCGAACTGCTGGCCCGCGTTAAAGCCTTGCTGCGCCGTACGGAACAGAGCGAACCAGCGACCAACCAACCGCAACCAGCCGCCCGCCAGAGTGTTCTGCGTGCTGGGCCAATCGCTATTGACCTTGGGCAGCACATGGTCACTCGTGCTGGCACCGAACTGAGCATGAAGCCTCGCGAGTTCGACCTGCTCGCCTTCCTCGTCCTCAACCAGGGTCAGGTATTCTCCCGTGACCACCTGCTGGATAAGGTATGGGGCTACGAATATGCGGGCGACAGCCGCACGGTTGATGTTCACGTGCGTTGGCTGCGCGAGAAGATCGAGGACGATCCTAGCGACCCGCACCTGCTGGAGACTGTGCGCGGGGTAGGCTACCGCTTCGCCGTCCAGCGGTAGGGCGGCTGATCCTTCAGCACACGCACTGAACCCCGGCGGGCTGGGGTTTTTGCTATTTAGGGGCTGCATGGGGCTGCCCAAAGTGTGCTACAATGACCTTGCTGTGTATAATGCGGCGAAGCAGCGTAAGGAGAGATCAGAGTGCGAGAGGAGCAGAACAACGCGCCTTTTGGCAGCGACCAGAACGAGGAGAAAGTAGTCGCTGCTTCATTCGCCAGCCGCCGAGAGCAGCGCAATTACCTGCGCCTACAGAACCTGACCGAGATCAGCGAGTATGCCCAGAGGCACACTTCGCTGCTCTCCCTCTGCCGCTTCGTCGCCCGCAAGGTGGGCGAAATCCTCAGCCTGGACGCTCTCCTGATCTCGCTCTACCACGAGCAGGCGGCAACAGTCGAGTATATCTATGCCTTGGTGGACAGCAAGGAGCGCAAGCTGACCAGGCCGATGAACCTGCACAAGCTGGCGACCGTGCGGGTGCGCCAGATGATCCTTAGTGGGCGACCGCAGCGCGAGAACAACTGGCGGGTCGAGGACGAGCATGAATACACTGTTGTTTCGCTCGGCAACACGCCACCGCGAGTGCGTACCCTCTGCGACATCCCAGTGATGGTGGACGGACGAGTGCTGGGCGGGCTGCACGCCCAAAGCTACCACCCCAACGCCTGGGACGAGGACGAGTACGAGTACCTGGAAGTGGTTTGTGGGCTACTCTGCGGCCCAATGCTCTACTCCCGCTTTGAGCATGAGAACCAGCTAGCGGTCAACCGCCGCGAGGCAGTGGAGACGATCAACGAACTGCTAGTTGGGGAACTGCCGCTGGAGCAGATCATCCTCCGCATTGCTAAGACGCTTGGCGACCTGAGCAAGGCGACCTGCACAATCTACCTAAGCGTGGAAGGTGCTGGTCAACCCAGCCTGAGACTGGCCGCCCTATACAACCGCGACCCTGTGGTGCAACTGATCCAGAGCGATTACATCATCAACCACCTAGACGAGATTACAGACCGCCTCCGCGCCCACCTGCTTACCCCTCTGCTGCTCGAACACCTCAATCTCAACCAGCAGCCGGGCAGCCTGAGCGCAGAGGAGGGGGCCTGCGCTATCATGCCCCTGCGGGTGCGCGGCCAGAGCTTCGGCCTGATCGAACTGACCACCTTCCGCGCAGAGAACACGATCCAATTGGGCGACCTTGCGACGATGAATGCCGCCGCCAGCCGTCTCGCCTTGCTGATTGAGATTGAGCGGCTCAATGCGGTGCAGACACGGCAACGCGGCTAACTACCAGGCTGCCACTACTGACAAACAGGCGTAGCTCACCCGCACCCTGCGCCCCAACCAGAGCCAGCGGCACCCTGACCGTCTGCACCTGATCGCCCAGCACGAACTCGCCCACTGGACGGCTGTCCAACTCCACTCGCAATGTCGCCTGCTGGTTCGGCCCCCTGTCAATGGATTGCGCGTCAAGGCTGAGGCTATAGCTACCACCAGCCAGCCAGCGCACCTGGAGGCTGGCGGTGCCGCTGAACGAGCGTTGTAGCGGTGCGCTACCATCCCCTTCGCGTAGCCCGCCGAAACTGCCACCCCAACCGTCGCCCAGGCTGAGGAAGGGTAGCGTCACGCCCGCCTTGACCGTATAAACGGTGATCTGCTCGTCTTGATAGCGCACTGTTGGTTCGGCGAGAGCGGCCAGTGCAACCTGCAAAGCGGCAGCCCGCGCTCCACTAAACTTGGCGGGATGGACAATCAGGTAGCGCACCCCCCAGTAGCGCAGGGCCGCCAGTTGCGCCATTGCTGGGCTGGCAAAGATGTCGGGCGGCACCGCGTCCAGGTAGTAGAGTTCGCGGAAGCCAGGTACGTCCTCTATCGTGCGGTAGTGCTTGAAGCGGGCCAGGTAGCCACCCACCAGCGGCTGCTGGT
>Ga0123337_10002617_pt1 | contig 20344 bp, 19 predicted proteins | sample frozenSSSSmetaG_FD_89792 | JGI IMG/M metagenome (GOLD analysis project Ga0123337, IMG submission 89792) | Glacier valley bacterial and archeal communities from Borup Fiord, Nunavut, Canada, to study Microbial Dark Matter (Phase II) -... | ecosystem: Environmental > Aquatic > Freshwater > Ice >... | reverse complement strand
AGTTAACCTGCACTTCCACACCTCAAGGTACAGAATTTGTGATTAAAATTCCGCAGTGATGTGAATCTAGAGATTGAAGCCGAAAATCCTAATCTGGTAAGATATTCAATAAGTCAAGATTTTTAAGGCGCGACTCTTCACTACTATGCCAACAACAGCAATTGACGGTAACGACACAGCAGCTATCCAAGCAGCACAATCCGGGGTGGCTATATATGATCGCACTACCTGGGGACGTATCCAAATAAATGGCGATGATCGCATCCGCTTTTTACACAACCAAAGTACCAACGATTTTCAGCGATTACAACCCGGTCAAGGTTGTGACACAGTAATGGTAACTTCTACCGCCCGGACTATTGACTTAGTGACAGCTTATATTCTCGAAGACGCGGTGCTGCTATTGGTGTCACCAAACCGGCGTCAATATTTACTGGAATGGTTAGACCGCTATATCTTCTTTGCTGACAAAGTAGAATTAACCGATGTGACTGATGAGACAGCGACTTTCAGCTTGATGGGACCGGGAAGTGATGCAGTTATTGAACAGTTAGGTGCTGGTTCGTTAATTGGTCAACCACAAGGGAATCACCAACTGGTAGAGGGGGTTCGCATGGCTGTAGGGAGTGGTTTAGTTAGCCCCGGATACACGCTAATTTTGCCTGTGGCGGAGCGGGAGACACTTTGGAGTAGAATTTTAGCGATTGGGACGGTACCGATGAGCGATCGCGCTTGGGAACAATTGCGAATTCGTCAAGGTAGACCAGCCCCAGATCGAGAACTGACAGAAGATTACAATCCGCTAGAAGCCGGTTTGTGGCAAACAATTTCCTTTGATAAAGGTTGCTACATTGGTCAAGAAACCATCACTCGTTTAAACACTTACAAAGGAGTCAAGCAAAATCTTTGGGGTATCCGATTGCAAGCGATCGCTGAAGTTGGAACTGCGATCGCTCTTGGCGATGAAAAAGTTGGAAAGCTGACTAGTTGCGTGGAAACGGCTGATGGTTTCTATGGATTAGGTTATATTCGGACTAAAGCTGGTGGTGTTGGGTTGCAAGTGCAAGTCGGACTCCAAACTGGCGAAGTTGTGGATATCCCATTTGTCTCACATCAATACCCGTAGTTGTACCCCATGAAAGGTTGTAACTAAATATGAACTTGCACTGTCACCTCACCATTATTATGCTGCGTGGAGTGTAAAAGACTGGCGCTTGGCACTGGATATTCTAAATTCGAGGCGTAATCTTGTTGACTTACAGGCTGCGGCTGTTGAGAGGAACCTCTACCTTCGCAAGACTCATCCATCCAAGAAGAGAGAGTCGAGGCGTGAGTGGGAACTCCTCCTTTGACGACCTCCGCCTCACGTTGGGATGGTGCTGACTTACCATTTGTGCCATTATTCACACTTACAGGCGCTGTTGCATTGTAAGACGCCATGCCATTAGTAAGAGACACTATAAACAATTTCAATTCCGCATCAGGATTAAAGTTCAGACCTAACGCTGCAATTACCCGGTCGGGATTTTTGCTGAGGTCGAGAATAAACGGAAACATCTCAGTCAGTTGCGGCTCTAGAGTAGACAAGACTCCCAAAATAAAACTAGAAGCAGGACGACGCTGACCGTCATACGTACCCCAGAGCCGCATTCTTGCTACCCACGAGCGGTTCTTTTGGTAGTAAGTAAGCCACTTAACTTTTAAAGATTGACGTAGTTGTTGGGTATTCATGCAATGCAACGCTCCAGTTAAGACAACTTAAATCAAGGATAATACTTTGTCATGCTTTGAAGTCCATGAATTGCTATGACTAAAGCATCGCGATCGCAATGCTTGCTCATCGCCATATTAAGAATGCACGTTGGTCAAATTTGGATTAGCTAGGGTAGGGACGCGATCTACCTTTAATCGACGTAATCCAAACAGAAGAGGCTCAAAGCACTGCCTTTAATCGACACAATTCAAAACAAACCTCTCAAAGCAACAGAGGAGTTAAAAACAATCATAGTAACATCAATTACGCTTTTGGGTGAAACCGATGGTAAAGCATCTTTACAACCACGCGCCCATTTTGAAGATGTTGTTCCACCACGCAAGGCACCTCACTCGGTTGAACACCGCAATACCAAACTAACTCAGGCAATACTAATACCATTGGACCACTACCGCATTGTCCTAGACAGCCGCTAGCCACAATCGTCACTCCCGGCACAGGTATTGCCTGAAAAGCAGCTAATACCTTCGCTGCACCTTGTTTTTTGCAAGTGCGGTTTTGGCAAACCTGTACGCATTGTTCATTGGTGTCCATGCAATTAATTTGGTGTGAGTCCTTTAGCTGCTAACCATTCTGGGTTAAATAGTCGCGACTGATAACGGGAACCGCTATCACAGAGAATCGTGACAATTGTATGACCTGGTCCCATCTGTTTCGCCAACGCTACGGCTGCACCCACATTAATCCCCGAAGAACCACCGAGAAATAGACCGTCTTTGCGTAGCAGTTGGTACACGACTCGCACAGCTTCAGTATCGTCAATCCGAATCGCATCATCAGCAGGTGTGCCAACCATATTCGCCGTGACCCGACTATTGCCAATGCCTTCAGTAATTGAATTACCTTCGCTATGTGTCTCACCTGTTTTAATATAACTGTAGAGGGCGCTACCCATCGGATCGGCGAGAACGCATTTGATTGCGGGATTTTTCTCTTTTAAATACATAGACACACCGGCAAAAGTTCCTCCAGTCCCGGTAGATGTTACCCAAGCATCAAGTTGACCATCTGTTTGTTCCCAGATTTCTTTACCTGTCGTTTCATAATGGGCATGACGATTAGCTAAATTGTCAAACTGATTTGCCCAAATCGCATTTTCCATCTCAGCGGCGATGCTGCCTGAGAGTCTGACATAATTATTGGGGTTTGTATATGGTACAGCCGGGACAGGACGAACTTCTGCACCTAATGTCCGTAAAGCGTCGATTTTTTCTTGAGATTGGGTATTGGGAATAATAATTAAGCATTTATAACCTCTGGCATTACAAATATGTGCCAATCCAATCCCTGTATTTCCCGCAGTGCCTTCGACGACAGTACCACCTGGCTTCAGCAACCCTTTAGCTTCAGCTTCTTTGATAATATAAAGTGCTGCGCGGTCTTTGACAGAACCTCCAGGATTGAGAAATTCGGCTTTTCCCAAAATTTCGCAGCCAGTTTCTTGACTAAAACTATCAATGCGGATTAGCGGCGTATTGCCAATGGTACCGACAAAGCCATCTTTAATATCCATTTTTGTACCTACTTACACATTCCTATGACTATTTTGGCTCATCAGGGTATGGGAATTAGCGGCGCAAATAAAAATTGCACCTCCTCCGTCTTGAACAAGATGGGTGAGGCGCGGTCAAAGTTTATATTAGAAGAGAGACTAATGGAAATGTACACCTTATACGATTGCATCTTTTGACTTGCTTGCCGTAAGCGATCGCATCATCAGGCACAATTCTTCTTCCGATTTAGTTAAATTCTGCCACTTGACAAGTTTGACTTTAGGTGTTAGAGAACAAAGAGCTTACCCCATCGTTCAGAACTGGCGACTTATCAGCAGTATTACGTGAATTTTTACAAGTTACTTAAGAGGCATCACGCCTTTATCTTACTCATAAATTGGTGTTGGATAAGGATCAGGGCAAACTGGCGTTTGAGTAATCCAGCTACCGTTACCGCCGCCGTCAGCGATCGCAAAGTCTGTTCGACAGTTCAAAATACCGCCGTGTCCTAGACCTGTGGCTATTGTATTGCTGATTGTTACCGCACCCGCTGAACGGATTTCCATCGCGTAGGTACCAGCGCCGCTAATCTGGTTACGGTTGAATGTTACATTAGTAACGCTACTGCCAATGAAATGAATGGCTTCATAGTTGCTGTCGATGATTTGGTTATCTTCGACACTGATATTACCGTTCATGTCTGCGTCAAGCGCGTAGAACCACAGCGCACCCGTACCGAAGTTCCAACCATTGTAGTAATCCTGTGAACCGGCACGGACAATTACGTTGCGGGCAATGACCGTTGTGCCGCTGATTGGGCGAGTTCCGGGGAAGCGGTTGCCGATGTGGATACCACCCCCTTCCGCCTGCTGATCAGCAACGTAATTATCGGTCACGACATTGGACTCACCACCATAGATAGCGATCGCGTTTGCCAATACTGGCATTTCAACACGGTTAAATGAGAAAGTATTGAAACCGCCACCTTGATCATTCCACATAGCGATCGCATCATCACCGGTGTTGCGGAAAAATGATTGTGTAACGGTGGAATTAGTAACTTGCTTATGGAAGTTAATCCCATCTGCATTTTGGTTGCGGATACGGACATTGCTGATCGTCAGATGATCAAATGGGCCATCCAGCCACATACCGCACTTGGTATGCTCGATCCACAAGTTTGTAAATGTTGAATTTGAGTATGCGCCGCCGATACCGTTGAGCTGGTCATTATCGACGCGCTGGGTAACCTCGCCCCAGATTGCAAAATCCGAGAAGTGGACATTCTGTGCAGATGTGCCTGTATTCCAGGGTCCCATGAGTCCGGCGTTATTACCAGTCTGTGCTGTAAAGTGAATCTTAGAATACCAGATACCTGCACCCTTGAGTGTGACATTGTCACGTACCTGTAGCCAAGTGCTAACTTTATACTCACCCGGCGGAATCCATAATCCCCTACTTTGACTTGATGATGCATTCAGCGCGTTTTGGAAAGCAGTCGTCGAATCTTCCACACCAGACGGGTCTGCGCCAAAATCAGTAGTCAACGATAAATACTCGGCTGGCATCGCCGAAGCAGGTGCTACTTGCTCAAAGTTGATTAGGTCGATAGTGTGCCAAGGTACAGTGCTATTCGACTCGACCTGAAGACGTACCTTATCGCCCGCAGACATCTGTGGTGTTAGCCAATTCACCTCATCATAAAAGTGATGCGCTCTAATATCGCCAGGATTGTTATTAAATGGATAGGTGCCGTAAATCCAGCCGTATTTCGATGTGAAGATTAAGTCAGGCTGTTTTGCACCGTTGATATACAGACCTATAGGTGATGTTAGCCCTACACCATCCGCCGAGTCAGGAATGGCATAACGGACGACGATTGAGTTTGCGCTGCGCGGTACGGTGAACTCAACATATTCACCTACGGCATTAAGTGTCACGGCGCGACGTTCAATCGCTTCATTCGCCAGATTTGGATAAACACGGTTATTACTTGCATCAATTACCGTACCATTGTGCTCGGCATTTTCAGCTTGAATTTCATCATAGGGCATAGTAGTAGGGTCTGCGGCGGCTAGTGATACGACATTAGGAATGCAAATTTCCTGACCTATGTGTAAATTCAAGGCATCCGCGTCTGTATAGGAAGTACCATCGGTTTTTTTGATTTCACGCCAGCGATTCCCATTACCAATTTTTTTTTGGGCAATCATAAAAAGTGTATCTCCGGCTTTAACAACGTATGAACTACCAAATCTACAAGACATAAATCAACTCCAAAAAATTAAATTAAAAAAATGCTATGACAGTGATCACGGGGAGGTAAGAAATAGACCCACTTGCAAAACGCAAACTGTTAGCTCAATCCCAACTTATAGTCACCTTCAATTCTTCAGGATTCTGATGTGCAATTAGACTACTTTGCTCGCACACATCATCCACTGGAAATCCATAAGCTTTATTATCTATGCTGTGAAGATGCCAAAATTGAGCATAGTAATTAGCTGAACCATCTTTGTAAAACTCTTCTGATTTACAACTATTTGTTGGATTCTCTAACATATGTCTGTTAAACATGGCGCTAATTCTAGCTTGAATTAGCTGTTGAATCGCATCGCCGGTTGTAAATACTCCATTACATCTAAAAACGTCCTCAGACTTAGGATAGTCTATTGTGTATTTTGTGTCAGGAGAATCAGTTTTGGTAAAAGTAAAGACGTTATTTTCTACTATTCCTGTGAATGTTCCTTCTTGTATTGTGAGTTGAAGTTGATTTGACGTGTAATATTCCCACATATTGCGAATATAATCATCGAAGTATGTTGCGTAATTGCCACCATCAACAAAGCCTCCTCTAAATGGCGATACTATTCGGTATGAATCCTGAACCAAAGATTGAAACTCAAGTGGCACAGTTTTAACGTATTCACTAAATAAAGCACTCCTTGATTCAGTGATGCCAACTTTTTTTGAGCCATCAGCTGCGATTAATTCTAGGGTCATGGGAAATCCAAACTGGTCTACTTGAGTAGTATTGACATAGCAACCTGTATTATCAATAGTAAACTCTACAAAATCAAAGTAAACGTCTACATTGGGATCGGATGGATTAGCTGCATCTGGACTAACAAGATCTTGCCCATTATTAACAACTCTAAGATACATTGGCGAACCCAAACTAATATAAACTCTACCCCACGACATAGGTGGAACTTCTATCTCAGAAATCTCATTGAGAGTATACAAATAATTACACCAGTTTTGCCCATTTTTAGTGAGATGATCTGGTGCATCATTATCGCTGTCATTACATGTAATTAAGTTACCGCTTTTATCGACGTGACAAAACTGACCTGATGCATTTTTACCAGTAATTGCAAAGTAAATCTGGTCTGATGAGTATTTCTGGTTTGTATTGTTGATCAATGAAAATTTCATGATGTTCTTCCTAATTGAATAGGTTTGTTAAATTATCTGGAAGGGAATGTTTTCCGTTGAGGGCTATAGTTAAACCTTCTGTGTATACTGACCTTGATCATTGAGATACCAAAGACCGTAGTGTCCCTCAGCCCCATTCTGTCCTTGCCAAGGAGGATCTTGCGTGTTCTGGTTGCTTTTCCAAGGTTCGTCAATTGCCTCAAACAAGTAGGTGATTACACCTTGCTGTGATGCCCATTTATCGATCGCCTCAAAGTATGCCAGGAGGTTATTCACATTGTTATCTGTGTTGTTGAAGCTAACTCCTTCTGAAGGCCACCCAGTCTCGCCAATCATTACCTCGCATTGTGGGTTGATTTCAGCAACTGCTGATTTGATTGTATTGAAAGCTTCGCCTACCCCATTCACAGTATCTTGGGGAGTAGGTATGTTTGAACCCGGATAAAGATTGCACTGAATAAAATCGCAGTTTTGAATCAGTGTCTTCAGCTCGTTGTAAAATGGGCTACTTGGATTGGTAATATTTCCAAAGGTATTTGAGCGGACGCCAACTTTGAGATTGAGGTTGTGAGCATTCTGCTGATTAGCTACAATCATTGTGTTGACTGCATTAGTTGTTTGGGCGTCAACGACATATTCATTAGTAAAAACCAATGAAGTTACCGTGTTAGAAAATACAGCGTTTGCTGCACTAGCCGCAGAAAATGCCGCTTCAATTTCTGCCTGTTGCAATTCTGGATTCGACTGCTGATAAATACCCTGAGCTACTTCAATAGTGACTTGACCGTGAACCTGATTTAACTGAGCCGCAGCTCCTGCAACATGGCAGCTAGAATCAACCTGATCCCAAGGCGTTGTTGGTGAGTAGAACCCGGAATACCCCATACTGTATGTACTAATTTTAGTAAACTGGGGTGCAATGACCTCTAACATACTCACAATATCTTGCTGGCTGTAAGAGTTCCACTGTGGAGTTGTAGCATTTGGAGGTGTTCCTGTCCAACGACCAACATAAGGTTGAAAAGCAACGCCAAGAAATTGAGACATAGTGATACCTTAAATTAAAAAATGAGTGGAGTTAAGGCGGTTGATCAACCCGAGGGTTGACGACACTGACTAGTACTAACATCAAAAAACGGGGCGGTTATCACTTCACGTCCTACAGGTGGATCAATCTCGACTTCGACAGGTTGTTTAGGTGTCCAGGCTTTTTCACACTGCAAAACCTCATTTGGATGAGTGTCATTGCTATCCACCCAAACATCGATTTGATTAGCAACGCACGTCGCACACTCATCTTCCACAATTAAGTACTTTTTCAGATAAGGAACGTACATTTTTGTACCAGGTGACCAATTTCCTCCATTCTTTTCAGTCATGATCGCCACTGTCACCGGATCTTCGTAAGTTCCAGTTCCACCTGCAATTTGGTGAATTTGAGGATAGGCGATTGTAGTACTAGGTGGGTCATTGTCCGGATAACCATAAAGGGTCAATGTCAGTAATATTGGCTCGCCTTGTGTCTGTAACGACTCTACAGACCCTTCCACAAAGTCAAATGCTGTGACTTGCTTCACACCTAGATTGATTGCTTCAGAGATAGTATCCACGAAAATATCGATTATTTCACCCTTGATTGCTGTGCCTATATCTAGAGCTTTGGCACGCACAGAAGTCCCATCCCACAGCGTTAAAGTAAACTCTGTAAGCATAGGAATTATATCTGGATCAATAGCGCACTGAAGAAGCCCTGAGCCGCTAAGCGCTTCTAGCAAGGTAGCTCCAGAAATGCCTGAGGCTGGTAAATGACCTTGAGTTTCTTCACGGCTGTAAAAGGTAGCTTTTAGATTTAATGGGGCATTAGGAATTGACATTGTTTTTGCCTATGAATTGGTGAGTTTAAGTCGGTTGAAAGTACTAAACAGACGCTATTATCAGAGCAGAAGAGACTCCATTTTTTATCTCTTCTGCATTAAGAACTTCAACTTTTAGTCACTGATAGGACAATCAGACACAGGAATTTGCCTGGTTTGACCATTCCTGCTGAACGGTATAATCTCCGACTTTCTTCACTTTCCAAGCGCAAATATCACCAATCTCGCCGTTGGCGTCATCATACCAACCTTGTCCAGGAATCGGGTCTGTAATTGCTTCGCACAGTTCATGCGAACTTGTTGTAGTCAACGCATCCCAGGACGATAATCCACCAACACAACCAGGACAATCGGCAGCGGGCATAACAGCGTAAAAGATTGTATTCTGAGCCGGAATCGCAGAATGGTAGCCGCAGAAATTTTGGCATGAGCTATTGTCACCTGATCCTACCCGCACGCCCGGTGGTAGATAAACAAAATAAAGCGTGTTGGAAGTAGGTTGAGGAACCGAGTTATTAGCAATCTGCTGCTGAAGCATCTGCTGAATATCCTTATCTTGGACTTCATTTCCCAATGGCACATTTGTGACGGTGACTGTACCAATGTGCTCACCCTGACCAATAGTTTGCCCATTAACGCTGTTGGGCAAGAAGGGGAACAGAAGGATGAGGAATGACTATTGTAGGGTTAGGACGCAATACTTTTTCTAGTCCTCTTACAGCTTGTTGTGCGATCGTGATAAACTCCACTCCGTTCTGTTGCAGTTGCGGAATGGCTTGGTCAATTGCTTGTAGGGTCTGATCTGAGGTAAGAACGCCATCATGACACAAAATGACATCTCCATCTTTTGCAGATAGCAAGGTTTGGATAATGGAATCGACTCCTGGGCCTGTATAATCCTTTGTATCAGCCGTCCAAAGAATAGGACCAGTAAGTCCTGCTTGGGCTGCTAACCCATTCACGCGATCATCTGTTTCACCCATTGGAGGGCGGAAATATGTTGGGGTCTGTCCGGTTGCATTCTGGATTGCTGTGTTAGTTTTAGTGAATTGTTCAAGCACAGCATTATCATCTAACGTAGGTAGAGATGGATGATTATAAGTATGGTTGCCGATAAGATGACCTGCATCTGCTATTTGCTTAGTCACGTCTGGCAATGCATCAACATTTACGCCAATGCAAAAGAAGGTTGCTGTCACATTATACTTTTTCAGAACATCCAGAAATTGTGGTGTCAGGCTGGGATTACCAGGATTTGGACCGTCATCAAATGTGAGTGCAATTCTCATAATTGTCTCCTTGAGATTTTGTTGGGTTTGCAATGTTATGGATGGAACTCAATTCACGAACATCATTGGTTGAATAAATGTTTTCGCAATCGAGGATGAAACATGATTGAGTAAACTATTGATAAAGACTGTGTTATTTCTTTGCAACATAGCCTTCTACTATTTACTCGCTTCAAAAGAACCTCTTTTATCTAAACTCGGGTAGATTATTTACAAAATTTTTTTGTATCCGCTCAATAAATCGGGGTGGACTACCAGTTAGGGAACGATTTTGCGTCATTTGAGGCAAGGCAGTTGAGCGGTTTACCCCGGATTATTGAGCGGATACACTTTTTTTTGCAAATAGTGCAACTTAGTTAGCCAAGCTATCAAATCTTCATTTGGGGAATTCAAAGTTGCTGAAAGCTTGAGTTAGCAGGCTTTCAAAGATTATATTTCTTCTTTCAGAAATTTATCAGCGGATTAATGCATAAATTCAAGTGACCTGTACCAATAAAACATTAACCGCAACAGTTCGGTACTGTTGGTTTTAGAGGAATTTTATGGATTAACCCTATCTTCCTCACATCTGCGGTCTTCTGAAATCCCAAATTGCCCATAATATAGAAAAATTATGAGTAATTTCCTTATAATCGCAGTCACAGCACTTCAAAAATCTAGATACAGTCCATAATTCAAAGTTGATATGTAAACAGAGGTTTTATGAACAAACATGAACAACTAAGAGTACTCGCTGAAGAAGCTAAACAGCAGCTAGTAAACACAAAAGAAAAGCGTAAAGCATTATCAAAATTGATAAATTGTATTTGTCGTTGTAATAAACTTAGCCGTCCGAATATGGGATTACCTGCATCACTTAGAAATGAAATTTATCAAGAAGGGTTACAAAATTTATGTTTATGGCTTTGTAACAATATTGACAAGTATAATAGCGAACGCGGTGAAGTTATAGCTTGGGTCAACATGCTATTAATTAGACGATTTTACCCAGAAGCAGCTCGCTCAATTATGGGTAGAAAAAACGATATATCTGTTGAAGCATCTTTCTGGGACAACTTATCACAAGAAGATTTAGACTCTAATTCAAATTCTGATCAAGATCTTGTTGAGCAATTTCAAAAAATTAGAACATATATAGAAATAGATTCAAAGGAAATCTTTAAGCAAGCGAAAATGAGAAGCAATCAAAATATTAATTTTCAGAAAATCGCTCTGAAAAAAATAGCTGGAGTTTCTTGGAAACAAATATCAGAAGAATTAAATGCACCAATACCCACCTTAAGCAATTTTTATCAGCGGTATTTGCATAAGTTTCGTGATGAATTAAGTAATTTGGTTTAAACAGCTTTTTAGTTAACTAAGCAACAGGTGTTTTCAATGTCCTGAATAGTAATCTATTATTAAAGCAATATAAACAGCAGGAAAGTACCCATTGTGGTACTTTTTTTATGTAATTTTTTCTGACAAAAGTACCCATTGAGGTAATACGATTGCATGTAACTTTATGCTAAACGTCCAACACTAATGAACTTTTAATTATATTATTAAGTTTTGTGAAAATATACTTTATTTCTGATAAACATGGTTTTTTTAAAGTGAGTAAATAATAGAAGGCTATGTTGCCAAAAAGCAGTGTATTCATTCTTGCATGCAACTTAATTACATCTGAGATTAAATAAATCTCAAACAAGTATGAGGATAAAACAGTGTCTATTAGCCCAGTAACTTTAAGTAGTTTGCGATTGCCACGTCTTAATATCATCTATCTAGAATCAGAATATTTTGAGCAAGCACTCACTAGCAACTCTTGCACGGGAACTGCGGATGATTGGCAATCATACCTCAATACGTTAGCACAAATTGGCTTAACAGAATGGTTGAGTAACCGCTTGTTAAATCAAATTGTGACTCGTAATGACAACTTTATTCAGGTGGATGGATTTAAAATTCAGGCGATCGCAACGGAAAATTTGCCGGACGAATTAGTCAGCATTCCTCAACTAACACTCGACCACCCAGAGTTAGCAGCACATTTTTATGTAGTCATAGAAGTCATTGAAGAACAAGAACAAGCGATTATTAGAGGCTTTGTGCGTTATCACCAACTCCAGCAAGAAACGTGGCAATTACGTGACGGTTACTATCAAGTACCTTTAAATGTATTTGATGCTGAGCCAAATCATTTACTCTCTTATTGCCGTTTGTTGTCACCATCAGTAATTCTTGATTACTCTCAATTTCACACTTCAATTACTTAACGAGGAACATCATGAAATTTTCGTTTGTCAATAACACAAATCAACAATACCCTTCCAATCAAGTTTATTTTACAATCACTGGTCAAAATGCATCAGGTCAAACTTGTCATCTTGATAAAAACGGTGCCTTAATTCCATGTAATGTCAGCGATAATGATGCACCAGATCATCTAACTAAAAATGGGGAAAACTGGTCTAATTATTCATTCACTATTAATGACGTTCCTGAAATAGAAGTTCCGCTGATTATTTCGGGTAGAGCCTATATTAGTCTAGGTTCACAGATCTACTTAAAAATCAGCAACGACAATAACATTGTTCAACCGAATACGGCCAATTCATCTGACCCAAATGCAGACGTTTACTTTGATTGGTTAGAGTTTACCATTGATAATTCAGGCTTCCACGGCAATACCACTCAAGTAGACCAATTTGGATTTCCAATAGTCATGGAATTAATCACATCTGATGGTTCCAAAACAACTGGTATAACTGAATCAAGAAGTGCCTTATTCGATGAATACGCTAACACCGTGCCAGCCGAGTTTCAATCTCTAGTTCAGAAACCATACAGAATATTAGCACCATTTAAAGGTGATTTTGCTGATGGTGCTAATCAATCAACATATTTCGATGGTTACATTCGCGATATGTGGCAACATTACACGTCAAATCAACTTGAACTTACGATACCACAGGGAACATTTATCGGAAAAGTAGAAAACAACATCTTGACTTTTACTAAAAACGATTCACCTGATCCAAAATACACAATAGACTATCCCAAATCTTCGGAAGTTTTTAGATGTGATGGAGTCTTTGCGACAGGTGAGGCGATTCAAAAGGCAATTCAAGCTCAAATTAGCGCCATGTTTAACAGGCACATGTTAGAAAATGCAGCAAATAATTGCAACCCTTCGGAGTTCTATAAAAATGCTCCTGCTAATTACTATGCTCAATTTTGGCATGTTCATAGCATAGACAATAAAGCTTATGGTTTCCCATTTGATGATGTGTGCGAGCAAAGTACTCTAATTGAACATCCAAATCCGCAAGAACTGAAGGTAACTATCAGTTGGGATTAAGAGACAACCTACATTCCGTTCACATTAACTTACAAACAAGGAAATTCAAGTTATGACCTTCACAGAAGAGATTTTGAATGCTCACAACAACTATAGAACCGAAGTAGAGGTTCCGCCACTGCAATGGTCAGAAGATTTAGCCGCAAGTGCTCAACAGTGGGCAAATAAATTGGCTCAAACTGGGACATTTGAACACAGCCAAGCTGGAGAAAACCTAGCAGAAGGCACTACGGGCGCTTTTTCTGTCACTCAGCTAGTAGATATGTGGGGTGGTGAAAAGCAGTATTTCAGCAATGGTACTTTCCCCGATGTATCTAGTACAGGAAATTGGGCGGATGTCGGTCATTACACTCAAGTTGTTTGGAGAAATACAACAGAAGTTGGGTGTGGTTTAGCGAGTGGCAATGGCAACGATGTTCTAGTTTGTCACTACAATCCGGTAGGCAACATTGTAGGACAACCTGTTTTCTAACGACTGTGCGGCTATGGTGCCAAAAAGTTAGCGCCTTTGTTCTCGGTTGTGTACATATTTCTTCTTTGTCCAACACAACCGAGATCATCGACCGTCTTTGGTCATAAGCAGCAGATCCGAACATTTTTATCCAATAGAGAAGTCTTATGTCTATCAAATTCACACACCCAATAAATCTTTCTCACCTCCAACTTGGGGGAGCGCTCGCATTTCAAGGTACATCCGATAGTGGAGTTACCAAAGTCGAGTTACTCGCAGACGACAAATTCAAGTTAGGTGAAACAATAGTTTCCGAAGGTAATTGGATAATTAATTACTCCTTCAATCGTGCAGGTAAACGGCGGATAGTTGCTAATGGATTTGATGCCAACCAACAGCAAATTAGCAGTGATGCAGTTGATGTTTTCTTCGTTGGTGAGAGGCAAAATGAACTCGGCATCGATGTTTACAGCAATAATGGTGAATCGATTGATTGGCAAACAGTTAAAAATAGCGATATTTCCTTCGTATTTGCTAAGGCAACCGAAGGTGAAACCTACGTAGATAGTCTATTTGCAAAATACTGGAAAAGTATGAAAGCTGCTGGATTGATTCGGGGTGCATATCATTTCTTTCGACCGCTGAAAGACCCCAAATTACAAGCAGACAACTTTCTAAAACAAATCCCAGATATGGAAATAGGTGATTTACCAGCCGTTTTAGATATTGAACATTATCCAGAAAAAATTGCCTTAGAATGGCAACAAGTTAATATCGAGCATAGAATCGATATTATTCAACAATGGTTAGATAAAGTCGAGTCAGCTACCGGACGCAAACCGATAATCTATAGTAGTCCCAGCTTTTGGGATGAATACATGGAAGACTCGCAAGCCTTCATTCATTATCCTTTGTGGTTAGCTCACTATACCCTGGAACCCGAACCAAAAGTTCCAGCAAATAACTGGGGTGGAAAAGGATGGACTATTTGGCAGTACACAGAAACTGGTACTGTCGCAGGTGTCAATGGCTGTGTTGATAGAAATCGCTTCAACAGCTCATTTGACAACTTAGTAGCATTTGTCAAAGCTACGTAGTTGCGCTTAAGCGCATAAAAAATATTAACTTACAGGGCTAGAGCAACTACTGTTGTGTTGTATTAATTATGACATTGACTAATGCTCGCGAAATCATCATAAGTGTATCTACATCTACTAACCTCTTATCCAAGTTTAAAAATCATGAAACTCCAAAACTTTGCTACCCTCGATCAGAAATATGGCTTCGATGCGATCGCAGCTGATAAAGAATTAGCCAAAGATATCCAAACAGTCTTAGTTTCATTAAAATTTCTGGAACCACCTGCTGATGGCAGCTTTGGTCCCCTTTCCAGCGATGCATTAATCGAATTTGAAGAAACTTTTAATTGTCCGGAAAAAGACTACTTAGGTAAAGAAGCAGCTAACAAGTTATTACACACATCGCCTAATGACATACCTCAACCTAAATTAAATCTAGGTAATGACTTAGCTAGTAGCATTGTTAAATACATGCAATCAAAAGGATACCGAATTGCTGCTGAAGCAAATAAATACAACATTGTCTATGTTGAAGGCTTAGACCCAGATGGGAAAATAAACGATGATGCTCCCAACTGTTTCAATGATTTACGGATGATACTAGAAATTATTGATGGTAAACCTATTATTAGAGGTAAATGGGAAGGAACAACCGAACCAGGTACTTACTACACGGAAAATCCAATGAGTCCTAGTGGGGCTGCACGTATTGCTTTCGGACAGTATAAATCTTGGCAAGTAGGCACTCATTATGGTGGTGGCTCAGACCCTCATGAAGCACTAGTACAGGTACAACCAGTTACAGTCTATCGAGACGAAAACAAAGACTATATCCGCACTGGAGATAAAACTGACACGGGAATATTTGAAGTCGATCAACATTGGGGATTCGACTACCCTCGTAACGATATTTCTTATGCAAGTGCAGGCTGTCTTGTAGGACGGACTCGTGCAGGTCATAAGGAGTTTATGCAGATTCTTAAGCAGGATAAGCGCTATCTGAGAAATAATCAGTACACCTTCCAGACAACAATTATTCCCGGAGATGAATTATGGAAACTATTTCAGTGGGAGTAAAACTGAATTTCGCCTATTAGACATCTCCAGAAAAGATTTAAATCTCACAAATTGTATGTAAACCTAACCCCTCTTTCCCTACAAAGAAAGTGGGGTTTCAAAGCTTCTCCCCGCGTCGGAGAGAGGTTTGGAGAGGGGTCTTTTTTCTTTTTCGGAGATGTCTATTATGCCGCGTAGAGCAACATTATTTGAATTAATCACCAGCAACCCAAAAGTGTAATTATGCTCATGAACGAAAGCGTGGAAAAAGAAGATCGCCCGGAATTGCCAGCCAACAAACATTGAAGAATCGGGAATATTGACTCCTCTAATAGTTAGCGATCGCACCGAGAAATTGATGGTATTTTCCAGTAAGATTTCCCACAATAATCCAAAACAGATGCAGTGTGGGAAATGTCACTGTGAATCACCGACATTTAAATTGGTTTTTACATGAAGATTCTTACACTTCGGATGAGGAAATATGCATCTCGGAGTTTGGGATTATTTTTTATGTCCCAAAGATACCCACCGCATTTTTCTAATCCTTCAGGGAAAACATTACCAGCCCAGTCTCCGCACAAGGTTGTATTGATGACCATCTCCATGTCTTTAAAATATCCGGGACACGAATTAAAACTAGCATAAGGGGTTTCCCATGTATTCGGGTCAGGTGAATCTCCAAGGACATTTGCAGGGATGTCATCGCGCTTCCAAAACCAGATTTTGATTGTCTGGTCGTAGACCCACTCGCAAACATATACTCCGCCGCCATTTTCGTTGAATCTGTGACCAAAAGAGCCATCAGGTGCCACAATACCACATCCCGTGAAAGCATTGCCAGCGTTACAGTCAGAATTCAAAATATTTGGGATATTCTGGACACATCCATTTTTAGTGTGCAATGTTGACTGGTTATTATTGTTTGCAGAAGGTGTCGAGTTGACTCCTTCGATAATGTCAATTTCTCCGTTCTCAGGCCATGTAGCTCCCGTTCCAACCAGCCATATCGCTGGCCATACCGCCATTCCTTCAGGTATGTGGTCTAAATCAATAATGAACAAACCTCCATTATATTTTTTATCCGTGTAAATACGGATTGCCTTTCTTTGGCGTTTTTCTTCAGGGTTGTAACCTTCTGATTCAACATCGATTTTTATTTTGTCTCCATCGACAATGTTAATAAGCTCGTTCCATGAACCGTATTTTACATAGCCGTGGGTTGGATCATCGTGGTCGAAAAAACTCCATTTGTCACCTTTTTCGTTTCCGTTAATAAACTGATTTCCAATCCAACTATCTTGAAGAGTATATGTTTGCTCTGACATAGGTGTTAATTGCCTCTTTAAATAATTAAGCTGTGAGAAAACTAGAAGCGGGTAAACTTGAAAATTTGCTGAAAGAAATATCCTCCATTAGTAAGATTTTCAGCTTCGGGAAGAAATAAATAGCAACGAACTAACTTTGCTATTTATCTATAGGAGATATAAGTAAATAATTATGCATGTCATTTAGTAACTATAATATTCTCCTAAATTTAACCAAAAATATAGCGATCACTAGCAGTACATGTTTACTTAAAGGATGCGATAGCGCAAAGCGCTTCATCCCTTTGGGATATCGCACTCCCCAATAAAAGCTAAAATGCTTCTGGACAGATAGCGTAATATTGGTGATATGGCAGGCAAAGGATTTGGAGTAACCGAGGCTGATAAATTAGTTGAGCAAGTGGTCAAGTTTTGCTTAGAGTGATCGCCAGAAGCTCTAGACGCCATCTTCAACAGTCTAAGCTCCAAACGTACTGCCAAACAATACCAGCAATTGAACCAAAAAGTTCTGTGGGGAAGTGTCGCTGCAATCAAAAGCGATATCGAGACACTCAGTTGGTTCTGTAGTTATCTCTCGTCAGAGATTAATCGCAGTGAGGATAACAATAATCCCTGTCATCCCATTCAGGATTTAGCCAAAATCCTTATCACTGCTGGTATGCAGCCGCTAGATGACTTTATGCCATATCTTGGTTGTCGCATCGTCATCATGAAGACGAAAAAGTTTGAAGCATTGCCCGATGTGCTCAAAACTGCTGTGAAGGAAGCTTTTGAGGTAATTCAGCGTACTAGTGAAGAAGTGCAGCAGACTAATGATGTGTTGTTGGAATTGGTGGTTGAGGGGTAGCGATCGCTTGTCACTAATTCTCGTCTGGTTAAGCGATCATACTATATTGAAGCTTGGTTGAGGATAAATGTTGCTTTAGCGCACTCAACTGTATAATTCACACAGTGTATAAATGCTTAAGTGCATAAGCTGAATTTGCTTGTGCCTACAAGTACTATGGGCAGTATTCTTGTCTAACAAGTAACGAGAAAGATCTATTTGCCCCTTTCCTCTACTTCTTCCGGCTATTTTAATGTATCAAAAACTTAGGCTAGTAAACGTACTTAATTATGACACAGGACTACTCTGATAAAGATCTTCGCGGGCGATCATTTAGAGGTCAAAACCTTGCTGGTGCTAACTTTAGCTATGCAGATATCCGTAGTGCTGATTTTACTAAAGCTAATCTGATAGGAGCAACCTTTAAGGGTGCAAAAGCTGGACTGCGAAAGCGTTGGGCGATTTTTGTATTACTTGTTTCTTGGGTGCTAACAGGTGTATCAGGATTTTTCTCAGCTCTTGCTGGCTATTTTATAGCATACTTATTATTCAACATAGAAAAAAGTCAGGACGTAGCGTATCCAGTTTCAGGCTGGATTGTTCTATTTACATTGATCATCTTCTTTTTCATTACAATTCGCCAAGGGATACAAGTAGGTTTAGGAGCCATAGCCATAGCCTTCGCCTTCTCCTTCGCCATAGCCATAGCCATAGCCATAGCCGGAGCCGGAGCCGTAGCCGGAGCCGGAGCCAGAGCCGTAGCCGCCATAGCCTTCGCCGTAGCCGCCATAGCCATAGCCGTAGCCGCCGGAGCCGGAGCCATAGCCATAGCCATAGCCATAGCCGGAGCCGGAGCCGGAGCCGTAGCCGGAGCCGGAGCCGTAGCCGGAGCCGGAGCCGTAGCCGGAGCCGTAGCCGGAGCCTTCGCCATAGCCGGAGCCGGAGCCTTCGCCGGAGCCGTAGCCGGAGCCATCGTATTATTAAACATATATATAAGTTGGCGTGCATTGAAGGGAGACCCAAAACACGCCCTAATTCGTAATATTGCAATCGCTTTCGCAGCTTTCAGAGGAACAAGCTTCCACAATGCAGATTTAACTGATGCTGATTTTACAGAAGCCATCCTCAAAAGCACAGATTTTAGAAAAGCTATTTTGACTCGTACTTGCTTCCATAAAACCAAGAAATTAGACCGTGCAAGACCTGGTGCGAGCTATCTTCAATATGCAAACTTACGGCAAATTTTAATTACAGGTCAAGGACAAGAAAAAAACTTTGACCGTTTTGACTTACGAGGCGTGAACCTGAAAGGAGCCTATTTAGCCGATGCTAGTTTTATTGCCACTGATTTAAGCGATGCTTGTTTTCAAGATTGTGATCTGTCCAGAGCTAAATTAGTACAAACCCAGCTAGATGGAACAAATTTTACAGGTGCTACTCTGACTGGGGCTTACATTCAAGATTGGAATATTACTCATGAAACTAATTTTACTGGGGTAAAGTGTGAGTACATATATATGCGACTTCCCACTAAAGCAAGTCCTGACCCTCTCCGCAAACCTGACAACAATCAGGAAGTATTTGAGGATGGAGACTTTGGTGATTTTATCCAGCCCATTTTCGATACCCTCGACCTTTACCACAACCAAGGCGTTGACCCTCGTGCTATTGCGATTTCATTTAAGCAACTAGCAGAGAATCATCCTGAAGCAGAATTGCGAATTGTCGGTATGGAAGCAAAAGGTGATAATAAATTTCTACTCCGTGCTAAAACCGCTGCTAGGGCTAACAAGTCTCAACTAAGTGGAGAATATTTTGATACTTATAATCATTTGAAAGCTTTACCAGAACAGGAAATGAAATTACTGCTATCAGAAAAAGATAATCAAATCACTAGATTAGAGAATATGGTCATGACGGCATTAGAGCGCCCTAGTCTTTATGCACAAACCTATCAAAATCAAGGGAATACTATGTCAGAGACTTCTGACACTTCTACTTATAATTTAAATCATGCGAAATTTGGTGGTGGCTTTGCTGGTAGTGAAGGAACACAGTCAAATGGCACTTTAAATGAATTTTCTTCTAATCAAAATCCAGATGAAAAACAATTAAATACTGAAGAACTACAAACAATTCAAGATCCGCCTAAAACTCCAGTTTCAAACCATCTTGTTTGTACTAGTTGCAGTCGCCCAAATCCCAACACGTCTAAGTTTTGCATCAAATGTGGCTCAAAACTAACATCCTTTACTTAACCATTAAGTAAAAAAATCTAGTTGTTAATATTACCAAATTTACTAGAAAATTATGTCAGATAAGTATAATCTAAGCAACGCTAAATTTGGTGGTGGATTTGCAGGAGACAATGGAACTCAGATAGGCGGTACTTT
>Ga0123337_10002616_pt1 | contig 20359 bp, 19 predicted proteins | sample frozenSSSSmetaG_FD_89792 | JGI IMG/M metagenome (GOLD analysis project Ga0123337, IMG submission 89792) | Glacier valley bacterial and archeal communities from Borup Fiord, Nunavut, Canada, to study Microbial Dark Matter (Phase II) -... | ecosystem: Environmental > Aquatic > Freshwater > Ice >... | reverse complement strand
CAAGCGCATCGCGGGCGAAATCCTGGGCATGCAGCTCAAGACGCACCAGACCGGCCCCGAAGGCCAGAAGGTTCGCCGCCTCTACATCGAAGACGGCGCCGACATCCAGAAGGAATACTACGTTTCGCTGGTGACCGACCGCGCCACGCAAAAAGTGGCCTTCATCGCGTCGAGCGAAGGCGGCATGGACATCGAGGAAGTGGCGCATTCCACGCCCGAGAAAATCATCACCGAGTTCATCGACCCCCTGACAGGTCTGGGCGAAGAACAAGCCGCCAAGATCGCCAACGCGATCGGCCTGCCCGCCGAGTCCACCGCCCAGGCCGTGGACATCTTCCAGAAGCTCTACAAGTGCTACATGGACACCGACGCGTCGCTGGTGGAAATCAACCCGCTGAACCGCGACAGCAAGAACCAGCTGATGGCGCTGGACGCCAAGTTCAACCTGGACCCCAACGCGCTGTTCCGCCACCCCGAAATCGTGGCTTACCGCGATCTGGACGAAGAAGACCCGGCTGAAGTCGAAGCTTCCAAGTTTGACCTGGCCTACATCAGCCTGGACGGCAACATTGGCTGCCTGGTCAACGGCGCCGGCCTGGCCATGGCGACCATGGACACCATCAAGCTGTTCGGCGGCGAGCCGGCCAACTTCCTGGACGTGGGCGGCGGCGCCACGGCTGAAAAAGTCACCGAAGCCTTCAAGATCATGCTCAAGAACCCTGAAGTCAAGGGCATTCTGGTCAACATCTTTGGCGGCATCATGAAGTGCGACACCATTGCCGACGGCATCATTGCCGCCTGCAAGGCCGTGAACCTGTCGGTTCCGCTGGTCGTGCGCATGAAGGGCACCAACGAAGACCTGGGCAAGAAAATGCTGGCCGACTCCGGTTTACCCATCATTGCCGCAGACACCATGGCCGACGCTGCGACAAAAATCGTCGCCGCCGTCAAGTAAGCGCGCACTAAGCGATTAGGAACAAGCATGTCGATCTACATCAACAAAAACACCAAAGTCATCACGCAAGGCATTACCGGCAAGACCGGTCAATTCCATACCCGCATGTGCCGCGACTATGCCAACGGCAAAGAAGCGTTTGTGGCCGGCGTGAACCCCAAGAAAGCCGGCGAAGACTTCGAAGGCATCCCGATTTTTGCCGACGTGACGCAAGCCGCGCTGGCCACCGGCGCCACGGTGTCGGTGATCTACGTGCCGCCCGCCGGCGCGGCCGCCGCGATCTGGGAAGCCGTTGAAGCCAACCTCGATCTGGTCATCTGCATCACCGAAGGCATCCCGGTCAAGGACATGCTCGTCGTGCGCAACCGCATGAAAGCCAAGGAAGCCGCTGGCGGCAAACGCACGCTGCTGCTCGGCCCCAACTGCCCCGGCCTGATCACGCCCGAAGAAATCAAGATCGGCATCATGCCCGGTCACATCCACCGCAAGGGCCGCATTGGCGTGGTCAGCCGCTCCGGCACGCTGACCTATGAAGCCGTGGCGCAACTGACCGAAATCGGTCTGGGCCAGTCCAGCGCCGTCGGCATTGGCGGCGACCCGATCAATGGCCTGAAGCACATCGACGTGATGCAGGCCTTTAACGACGACCCGGACACCGACGCCGTCATCATGATTGGTGAAATTGGCGGTCCGGACGAAGCCGAAGCCGCCATGTGGTGCAAAGCCAACATGAAAAAGCCGATTGTCGGCTTCATCGCGGGCGTGACGGCGCCGGCCGGCAAGCGCATGGGCCACGCTGGCGCGCTGATTTCCGGCGGTGCCGACACGGCTGACGCCAAGCTGGAAATCATGGAAGCCTGCGGCTTCACCATCACGCGCAACCCGTCGGAAATGGCGAAATTGCTCAAAGCCCTGCTGTAAGCGGTGCCAGGCCGCTTGATGCGCTGCTGTAAATTGCAGTGCATTGCGGTTATCCACAACATACAGACCGGTTGTCTTCGCTGACAATCGGTTTTTTCAATTTTCTTTAGAGGTTCTCATGGAAGAGTTCATGACCGCGGGATTCTGGCTTGCGGTGGGCCAGATCATCATGATTGACGTCCTGCTCGGTGGCGACAACGCGGTGGTTATTGCCCTGGCTTGCCGAAATCTGCCCGCCAAGCAGCGCACCCAGGGCATTATTTACGGCACGATGGGCGCCATTGTGCTGCGCGTCATCCTGATTGCCTTTGCGCTGGCCTTGCTGGCTGTGCCTTACCTCAAGATTGTGGGCGCCTTGCTGCTGCTGTGGATTGGCGTCAAGCTGCTGCAGCCCGAGGGCGAGGGCGACCACAACATCAGTTCCAGCGACAAGCTCTGGGGCGCCGTCAAGACCGTCATCATTGCCGACCTGGTGATGAGCGTTGACAACGTGCTGGCCATTGCCGGCGCCGCCCAGGGCGCCCATCAGGACCATCAATTGGCGCTGGTTATTTTTGGCCTGCTGGTCAGCATTCCCATCATCGTCTGGGGCAGCCAGCTGGTGCTCAAGCTGATGCAGCGTTTTCCCGTCGTCATCACCCTGGGCGCCATGCTGCTGGGCTGGATCGCGGGTCAGATGGCGTTCACCGACCCGGCCCTCAAGCCCTATTTGCCGGAATCGTCGATGTGGAGCTATGGAGCTGCCGTGGCGGGTGCCTTGTTTGTATTCGCCGCTGGCAAAGTGATGCAGTTTCGCCAAAAACCGGCTGACGCGGCCTGAGCGCCTGGGCCGTAAAAGCGCGGCAGGTCGTGCGAAAGTTCCTTGTCCGGCCACAGCGCCTCTGGTAATGTCCACGAACGGGAAATTTGAAAGCGTCCGGTTCTGCCGGGCAATGCCCGCAGGACAAGAAACAGGCCAAAACGGGCACGGGCGCTCATCAGGACAAGGGACGGCAAGTGACTACATCATTCATCAGCCAATGTTTGCGCGTGGCCAGGCCATGTCGTGGCGGATTTACGCGCAATAAGTTGCTCGCGGCTGTTGCTGACCCCCGACTTCTCGCTGCCACAAGATGATTTACGACCTGTGCAGCCAGTCCGACCCCGGTTTGACGCGGAACAACAATGAAGATGCGCTGGCCTTTGAGGCCGCGACCGGGCTGTGCATTCTGGCCGACGGCATGGGCGGCTATAACGCAGGCGAAGTGGCCAGCAGCATGGCGGTGACGTTCATCAAATCCGAAATGAGTCACTGGCTGTCTGAGGCCGGCCGGCAGGCCACCGCCCGGGAGGTACGCCGGGCGCTGGAAGTTTGCGTCGAAAACGCCAACCACTCCATTTTCAATGCAGCCCATTCCAACGCCGAGTTGGCGGGCATGGGCACCACGCTGGTGGTGGGCGTTTTTCAGGACAGCCGGCTGCTGCTGGGCCATGTCGGCGACTCGCGCTGCTACCGCCTGCGCGGCACGGCGTTTCAGCAGATCACCAAAGACCATTCGCTGATTCAGGAGCAGCTCGACGCCGGGCTGATCACCCCCGAGCAGGCCTTTACCTCCGTGAACAGAAACCTGGTCACGCGCGCGCTCGGCATTGAGGACATGACGCTGGTCGAGGTCAATGAACACCGGGTGGAAGCGGGCGATCTCTATTTGATGTGCTCCGATGGCCTGTCGGACATGGTCACCGACGCCGGCATTGCCGCGATTGTTCGGGGCGGCGGCGGCACGCTGGCGCACAAAGCCAGGCAGCTGATCGATGCGGCCAATGGGGCGGGCGGACGCGATAATATTTCGGTATTGCTCGCGCACGCGAAAGAAGACCCGCCCCGGCGCAGCCTGCTGTCCAGAATGCTGGGAAAATAGCGCGGTGACTGAAATGTTAAACCTAGACTGGAGCCGGCCATGCCGAAAATAAGTGTCTCTATTGACGGCGTCGTGATCAAGGAAGTCCAGCTGACCAAAGACCGGACCTCTCTGGGCCGCAGGCCCTACAACGACATCGTCATCGACAACCTGGCCGTCAGTGGCGAGCATGCCGTGCTGCAAATGTCCGGCAACGAGGTCCACCTTGAAGACCTCAACAGCACCAACGGCACCTACGTCAACGGCAAGGCGGTCAAAAAGCAGCTGCTCAAAAACAATGACACGGTTGAGATCGGCAAGTACAAAATCAAGTTTGTCGATGACGGCGCCGCAGCCGCGCCCCTGAACGCCATAGCCAGCGAGGCCTACGCCTATGTTCCGGCGGCCGATTTAGGCCAGGGTCTTCAGGCCAGCATCAAGGTCCTGTCGGGCGCCGCTGCCGGGCGCGAAATGGCGCTGGTCAAGGTGGTCACCACCATCGGCAAGCCCGGTGTTGCGGTGGCGGCCATTACCAAAAGGCCCCAGGGGTTTGTCGTGGCCCATATTGAAGGCACCGGCAAGCTGACGCTCAATGGCGCCACGGTGGGCACCGAGGCCGCGCTGCTCAAGAACGGCGACCAGCTCGAACTGGCCGGAACGCAATTGCAGTTCGTGCAGCATTGATGCATGCGCCAAGGGCGCCATGTTTTGGACGTGCAGCCCGAAAATGGGCCATAGTGCCTTTACCGGGCAGCGGCAGAGCGGGTAATCTTCGTACCCTGTTCGCCTTGTTGTTCCCGCGCCAAACGGCGCAACCCCTTTTTAAACCAGCACCCTCCAGGCCAAGGTTCAGCGCACCTGAATGACCCAGGCCACCGCCCCCTTCGAGGCCTCGCAGAAAACCCCATGAAAGTACGTGTACTAGGCTGCTCCGGCGCCATCGCCCAGGGCTGCCGCACCACCTCCTTTTTGCTCGACCACGACCTGCTGGTCGACGCAGGCACCGGCGTGGGCGACCTCACGCTCGCTGAAATGGCCGGCATCGACCACGTGCTGCTGACCCATTCCCACCTTGACCATGTGGCGGCGCTGCCGCTGATGGTCGACGCCATTGCCGCCCGGCGCGGCAGGCCGCTGCAGGTGCATGCCCTGCAAGCCACCATTGACGCGCTGAAGGCGCATATTTTCAACAACGTGATCTGGCCCGACTTTTCGGTCATTCCCACGCCCGCCGCGCCCTTTATCCAGTTCCACGCGCTGGCGCTGGGCCAAACCCTGCAGCTGGCCGGCAAACAGGTCGAAGTGCTGCCCGCCGTGCACACCGTGCCGGCGGTCGGCTACGCCGTCACGGCCGGCCAGGGCTACTGGGTGTTTACCGGCGACACCGAACACAACCCCGCCCTGTGGGACCGCCTGAACCAGCTCCACGTTGCCATGCTGGTCATAGAGACGGCCTTCAGCAACCGCGAGCGCGACCTGGCCAAACGCAGCCTGCACCTGTCGCCCCACACCCTCGCCAACGAGCTTGACTGCATGGCGCCGGGGAAAAACTACCCGATCTACATCACCCACACCAAGCCCGCCGAAACCGAACGCATCATGGCCGAGATCCAGCGCTTTGACCGGGCCAACCCCCTGGGCGACCAGGTCGCGCATGACATTCGGTGGCTGCGGGCGGGCGATGTGTTTGAGCTGTGAACCCTCCCTGCAGGCGCCGGACGTCTGCAGCGGTTTTTGTGATGAATAGCGCCGACCGTCCGACCGTGTCGTTGCTGGTGGATGACAAAAATGTCATGCAATGGACCGCTGTGTGTCAAAAAATGTAAGGTTGTAACGGTTTTTGATACCAAAACAGGTGTTTCGGGGGTTGAACGGGCTGGCACGCAAGCTGCTGTAGTTGATGGCAAGTTTTTCCAACCAAGGAGTTTTCAAATGAAGCGTTCCATGCAAAAGGGTTTCACCCTGATCGAATTGATGATCGTTGTGGCGATTATTGGTATTTTGGCGGCTGTGGCTTTGCCGGCTTACCAGGATTACACGATTCGTGCCAAGGTGTCTGAGGGATTGGTGCTAGCCAGCGCAATAAAAACAGCTATTACGGAAACTCATCAGTCGGCAGGGCCGGCCACTAAACTCTGCAACACTGCAGACACATGCGCAACGATTGGTACGACAACTATGGACGCTACGGCGACCGCTATGGTGGCAAATAGAAATGTAGCGTCAGTTACTAGTGATGCTGCCGGTGTCATTACCATTGCCTACAAGCCTTCCGTTGTTGCAGCTGAAGCAAACACCATTACCATAACGCCAACCCCTGTTGATTTGCAAGTTGCAGAAACAGCAGGAGCAACCATTTCTTGGGATTGTACTGGTGGAACGCTGCTTCCTAAATATCGTCCAACTGCATGCCGCCCAGGTGCTGTAGCTGTAGTCGGTGGTTAATCTTCGACAGTGAATCTCGAAAAGCCCAGTAAATCTGGGCTTTTTTACTTTTCAATATCAGGTAAATATTGGGAATATATAGGACACCCACTTACTGAGACAAAAGTAGCCCGTACTGCAATCCTCAGACCACGGCCCAAGAAAGCCCACCATGACCCTCCCCCGGGCTCGTGATCAGTCAGGCTGGCGGATCAGGCTCTCGGCCGGTATGCCCAGGCCGGTGTGGAGTTTCCAGACCATGGCCAGGGTCGCGCCTTTTGCCGTTGAGCACGTCATAGACCCGGTTGGGCCGCCCAACCATGGGCTCCAGGTCTTTGGGCTTGCGCCCTTGCTGTTCCATGCGGAATTTGATCGCCGCCACCGGGTCGGGTGGGTCGATGGGGTAATGCTATGGCTTCACAGGCCTTAATCAGCGTGACCATTGCCTCAAAGTGTGCGCCGGCATCGCTGTCGGGCTCGCTGTCAAAATAAGGTGCCACCAATTGCAGCGCGGCCTGTCTCCCGCAATGTGCCGTCAGGTGACGCCATCACACCATAGCCATCACGCCATAGCCATTTCAACCAGGTCACCCTTGCCCACCACCACCGAGCCCCTGAGCCCAGCCCATTTCCCGGTGCCGCACGCACGAAACTGGGCGCAGGGCGCCCTGCTCGTCCTGCCCTGGCTCACCGCCTACACCGCAGGCCCGGTCGCCAATGCCTGGCCGTGGCTGGTGTCGGCCTGCTGTGCGGTGCTGGTGTGGCTGTTTTGGCGCCGGCTGGATGCCCGGCTGATCGCCACCACCTGGGTGCTGGCCGCCGCCATCAGCGCGGTGATCGGTCTGGTGCAGTACTTCGGGCTGGCGCAGGCGTTCAGCCCCTGGATCAGCCAGACTGGCGCCGGGGAGGCGTTTGCCAATTTGCGCCAGCGCAACCAGTTTGCCACGCTGACCAGCATCGGGCTGGTGGCGCTGATCGCCCTGCTGGCGCGGCAAGCGCCCGGGCCGCGCGTGCCGGGCTGGGCCTACGCGGCGATGGCGCTGCTGGCGTTGGGCAATGCGGCCAGCAGCTCACGCACGGGGCTGCTGCAGTGGCTGCTGATTGTGGTGCTGACGGCAGCCTGGGCGCTGCCCGCGCTGCGGGGTCAGCGGCGGCTGGCGCTGTTTGCGCTGCAGGCGTTGCTGGCCTACGGGCTGGCGGTGGCGGCGCTGCCGTGGCTGCTGAGCGCGGCCACCGGGCTGAGCAGCGCGGGGCTGCTGGGCCGGCTGGCGGAAACGCCGGGCTGCGGCAGCCGGCGGGTGCTGTGGTCCAACGTGCTGACGCTGATCGCGCAAAAGCCCTGGCTGGGCTGGGGCTGGGGCGAGCTGGACTATGCCCACTTCATGACCTTGTACCCGGGTCCGCGTTTTTGCGAAATTTTGGACAACGCCCACAACCTGCCGCTGCAGCTGGCGGTCGAGCTGGGCTTGCCAGCCGCCTTGGCGCTGTGCGGCGCCATGGGCTGGGCGGTGCGCTGCGCCAAGCCCTGGCGCGAAACCGATCCGGTGCGGCAGATGGCCTGGGGCGTGCTGGCCGTGATTTTGCTGCACAGCCTGCTGGAGTATCCGCTGTGGTACGGGCCGTTCCAGCTGGCGTGCGGGCTGTGCGTGGGGCTGCTTTGGGCCCGCACGGCGTCAACCCGCCCCGTGCCGCGAAAGTTTAAGAAGAATAGGGCTTTAGCCAAATACTGGCGTGTGCTAGCCGCTATTATTTTGCTAGCTGCCTTGGTGTTTTCCGGCCTCGACTATGCCCGCGTCAGCCAGCTTTACCTGCAGCCCGAGGCACGCAGCGCAGCCTTGCGTGAGGACACGATGAACAAGGTTCAGGGCAGCTGGCTGTTTGGTGACGAGGTGCGCTTTGCAGCGCTGAGCGTGACAGTGCTCACGCCCGACAACGCCGAAGCGATGCACGCGCTGGCACTGCAATTGCTGCACTACTCGCCCGAGGCGCGTGTGGTTGAAAAGTTGATGGCCAGCGCCAAGTTGCTGGGCCGCGACGAGGAAGCCTTGCTGTATCTGGCGCGTTACCAGGCGGCGTTTCCTGACGCGCATGCGCGCTGGGCCGCCACCGAGGCGGCCCAACCCGGCGGGCTACCGGCAAAGTGACGCGTGCCGCGCTCAGGTGTTGACGAAATGTCCGGACTTCCCGCCCTGCTTTTCCATCAGCTTTACGTCGGTAATGGTCATGCCCCGGTCCACGGCCTTGCACATGTCATCGGGGTGATGGCGGCGGCGCTTGGCGCCTCCATGTTTCTCATATAAATCAACGAGTTACAAGGGGGTGGTTCGCTGGCAAAACCTTTAAAAACTCTACTCTTGCTCAACACAGTTGGACAAAACTTGGACAGAAATTTGACCAAGACGGACCGCATACTCGATGTGGACCATAGGCTAAAAGTGCCGTTACCAAGTGGGAGAGTAATTTGATTACGGCCGGCCATTTCTACTCCCGAGTAACGTCATCGTTACTACCGTCAATGCCAACCAGTAACTCAACGGTCACCCTATTAGTAGCACATCAGGCATCATAGTCATGATCTATCCCGCAAGCCCAGCCCAGCCCAGCCCAGCCAAGCCAACCCGCCCGGAGTCTCGGTCTAAGAGCGGACTTAATGAGTTGCACTGCGAGACTCTATGTGCCAGTTATGTTCTCGCAGTCGATTCCATGCTTTTTGCAAGTGGATTGGTTTCATGAGATGATTTTTTCGCCCACTCCATTGCTGAACTGCCGCGATAGCAGCTTCACTTGAAGTACGAGCATTTTGGTTATGGCACATAACCCAATGCACTGTGCTTAATAGCTCCATTCCATATGCATCCTCATAGCCATCTATGAGTTTTGCCACGCGTTCCATTTGCTCTTGGACGTCAGGACGCTTCTCCAAGAATGCCTGCGATTGTTCGCAAGCATCACCCAATAGAAGTAGAGGTTTAGTTGGCTTGTCTTCTCCATCCCCGAATCCTTGAAGATAATGTTTTTCCATGCGGATGAGTACTTGACGCAGATTTGTCGCGTAAGGACCATAGTGATGCGCTGCGTATTGAAGCCTCAAATCTACCCCAGCTTCTTGGACAAAATACATCAGCTTATGAGCTTCGAGCAAGCTCACAAAAGGGTCCAGCAATGCAGTTCGATAACGATTCATTAACGCAATAAGCGTAGCCTGAGCGAGCGTCATCTTGGGCTTTTCGGTTCGATTCGGCATATCGGCCGCAGCAGGCGTGTCTCCCGGAGCATAGAGGAGAACTCGAACGTTGGGGAGCGCGGCAAACGCCTCAACGATCAACGGCCGAACTTCCTTCCAATCCAAGCCGCCGTAACCACATCCCAGAGGAGGCACGGCGATGGACTCCACACCGAGCCTTTGGACTGTATCTACGAGCGCCTTTAACCCTGACTGAATGTCTTCAATTCTGCTTTTAGCCTTCCAGTGTCCTTTAGTGGGGAAGTTGATGATCCATCTTGGACCTTCGCCAATGCCGCCTTGATCATGAACATTCATTTGCCCCAAGCGGACTTGCCCTGATTTACACGCATCGGCATAGGCCTTAAACATTGCCGGGAAGGTATTTCGAAACTGAAGGGCAATCCCTTTACCCATTACGCCTTGCGTGTTAACTGTATTAACCAGTGCCTGAGCAGGGGCCTCAAGAAGATTTCCCTTTGTAAGTTCAATCATCAGTAGTACCAATTAGGTTTAGTTTTTACCTGTGGCTTATGCGCATGCTGCGCTAATAAATCCGACACCTGTGCGCTTACCCCGTCGTTATGGCAGCCAATTCCGAGGACGGCATTCCACGGAAAAAAGTCCGCAAGTAGAAATTCTGCCGCCTTTTGGTGAGTTCGCCCTCCCCAGGAATTAGCTTCAATGGAAGGCCAATCTAACTCGTCCAATGAGTTCGCATTTCCACTAAAAGTGGCGTGTGCTGCGCCAGCGTTACCATCCGATATGGCCCACTGACGCCCTAGGTTCATTCCTGTTTCAACTGTGCTCACAAGATGCACTATTGTGGATTGACATCCTGCTGGGCGCCCCCGTATTACCACGATTGACTGTATACAACATAACCGAACGCGGGCAAAAGTAAAACGGGACAAACTCCCCTACAAATCGATTATTGCAACAATCGACCATGTACTCATGCATTCGCCGAGCCTTTATGTGTCCATATCCAATTTGGGTTTGCGGCCCTTCTGCTCCAGCTAGAGCAATATCTGAGTACAGCCCCCCAGCGGCCAAGATGGCAGGAATGTTTGCAATGTCAGTTATGTGATAAATATATGTATTGGATGGAAGGCGTGCCACTTAAGTTCACAATCTTGGCTACTAACTGGGGCTGTTAATTTCGCTGTCACATGTGCAGTGAAATTTGGCTTAAGTTTAGCGCTCCTTCCCTAGGTTGTCATCCAATTCAGAGAAGCGCAACCTATTGGCACGCACCTTAAAAGCTTCTGAGGTTTTCACCCCTTTCGGGGCTAGCCTGACGATCAGCAGCTTGGCGCTATCGGATGAAGCTCAGTAAGACAATTACCTTACGGATCAAGTACTTATGAAATGCCCGGACTTCCCGCCCTGCTTTTCCATCAGCTTCACGTCGGTAATGAGCATGCCCCGGTCCACGGCCTTGCACATGTCGTAAATCGTCAGCAGGGCGACGGTGACGGCGCTCAGCGCCTCCATTTCGACACCGGTGGGGCCCACGGTTTCAACCGTGGCGCGGCAGGTGACCGACCCGGTTTCACCGTCTTTTAAGGCGTTAGCGCCCTCGCTGCTTTCGGGAGTAGCTACAAATTCAATAGCAACCCGGGTCAGCGCCAGCGGATGGCAGAGCGGAATCAGGTCGCTGGTTTTTTTGGCGGCCATGATGCCGGCGACGCGGGCAATGCCCAGCACGTCGCCTTTTTTGGCGTTGCCCGCCAGAATCAGTGCCAGCGTGGCCGGCTGCATGACGATGCGGCCCTGCGCCACCGCGATGCGGTGCGTGGCCGGCTTGGCGGCCACGTCGACCATGTGGGCCTGGCCCTGGCCATCAAAATGGGTGAGTGTTGAAGAAGAAGACGGCATGCTGTTACAGAACCTTTTACATTGGTCTGCCATCATAAGAGCAGGCCCGTGAATCTGCCCTGACTGTAGAGGTGATTGCTTTTGTTTTCCTTGATTCCTTTCCAAGCCGCTGTGCCCGCGCTGCGCCCGCTGGCGCTGGCCGTTCTGGTGCTGATCGCGCCGGCCCAGGCCAGCCTGGCGCAATCCGCAGTCGGCGTGCCACGGAGCACCAACGGCAGCCTGCCTTCCATGGGCGACAGTTCCGAGTTGCCCGCTGCCGCAGAACGCCGCATGGGCGACCGCATTGCCGCCAGCATTTACCGCGATCCGGACTATGTCGATGACCCGGTGCTGGGCGACTACCTGCAAAGCATCTGGCAGCCGCTGATGACGGCGGCGCGCGCGCGCGGCGAGCTGCAGGACGAACTCGACGAGCGCTTTGCCTGGGAGGTGTTTTTGATCCGGGACCGCAGCATCAATGCGTTTGCCTTGCCCGGCGGTTACTTTGGCGTGCACCTGGGGCTGATTGGTGCGGTCAGCACGTCCGACGAGCTGGCGGCGGTGCTCGCGCATGAGCTCAGCCATGTCACGCAGCGGCATATATCGCGTTTACTGACGCAGCAAAGCCGGCAGGCGCCGTGGATGATTGCCGCGATGATTGTGGGCGCGCTGGCCGCCAGCAAAAGCCCGGACGCGGCCACCGCCGCGATTGTGGGCGGCCAGGCGGTGGCGGCGCAGGGCCAGCTCAACTTTTCGCGCGACATGGAGCGCGAAGCCGACCGCGTCGGTTTTGGCGTGATGCAGGGCGCCGGGTTTGACAGCCAGGGCGTGTCCGCGATGTTTGAAAAGCTGCAGCAGGCCTCGCGGCTCAACGACAGCGGGGCCTTTCCTTACCTGCGCTCGCATCCGCTCAACACCGAACGCATCGCCGAGGTGCAGTCCCGGCTGCAGCTGGCGGCGCTATCCCGGGCCGCGCCCTCGCCCGAGGGTCAGGCCGACGCGGACAAGGCGCAGTTGCTGCACGCCATGATGGCTGCGCGCGCGCGCGTCCTGGCTATTCCCGGCGTCGATGCGCTGCGCGCCATGGTGGCCCAGGCGCAGCGCCGCACGGCCGCCCCGGCGGCCCCGGCGGCCCCGGCGGCCCCGGCGGCCCGCATTCGCGATGCCGGCGCCCTGTATGGCGGCGCTTTTGCCTCGGCGCAGTTGCGCGATTTTGCCGGCGCGCGCAGCCTGTGGCGCGAGCTTCAGCCACTCACCGCCGGGGTGGAGCGCGCCCGCCAGGCGGTGGACCTGCTGGGCATCGAGATTGATTTGCTGGCCGGCGTGGTGCCGCCGTCGGCCGCCACGGCCGATCTGGCCCAGGCCCGCTCACGCGCCGAGGTGTTGACCATGGCGCAGGCCATGACGGTGGCGCGGCGCACGCGCGAGGTAGCCGAGCGGCTGCAGACCTGGGTCACGGCCCACCCCGGGGATGCCCGGGCCTGGCAGATGCTGGCCGTGGCCTATGGCCAGCAAAACCAGTCGGTGCGGGCGATTCGGGCGGACGCCGAAAGCCGTGTGGCGCAGCGTGACTACCCCGGGGCGCTGGACCGGTTCAAGGCGGCGCAGGCGCTGATGCGCAGCCAGCCCGGCAGCGCCGACTACGTGGAGGGGTCCATCATTGACGCGCGCGCGCGCCAGGTCGAATCACTGGTTAAAGCGCAGGCGCTGCAGGACAAAGTCGATCGCTAGCTGCAGCAGTGAGTAAAGCAGCGAGCCAATCAGCGCGGCGCCAAAGCCGGTCACGCTCAGGCCGCTGACCAGGCTGGCGGCGGCCCAGAACATCAGCGCATTGACGATGAACAGGAACAGGCCCAGCGTCACCAGCGTGACGGGCAGGGTCAGGAGTACCAGGATCGGCCGCACCACCATGTTCAGCGCGCCCAGCACGGCCGCTGCAATCAGCGCCCCCGTGAAGCTGCTCACCACCACGCCCGAATAGAGGTACGCCACCGCCAGCAAGGCGGCCGCGCTTAAAAGCCAGTTGAGGATGAGTTTCATGCGGAAAGAATACCACTGCATGCCACCGTGCAGGGGACCGTTCCGCGTCCGCTCAGGCCTTGAGGGTCTGCGCGTCTGCGGCGGCGCGTGCCGATTGGGCGCGCCGGCTGGCCCACCAGCCCGCACCGAGCACGCCCGCAATGGCCAGCGCGTAGGTGGCCCACTGGGCAGCCGTCTGCAGCGTGGCGTGGCCACCGTACACCGGGGCCAGCAGGCGCTCGCTCACAATCATTTTGGCGGCGGTGAAGGCCAGCACGGCTGCGCCGGCCTTGATGATGATGGGAAAGCGCTCGACCAGCCTGAGCACCATGGTGCTGCCGTACACCACGATCGGCACGCTGACCAGCAGGCCAATCACGACCAGGTCAAACGCGCCGTGCGCCGCGCCGGCCACGCCGAGCACGTTGTCCACGCCCATCAGGGCATCGGCCACCACAATCGTTTTCATGGCGCCCCAGAAGGTGCTGGCGACCGGGCCGTCATGCGCCTTGTCGCCCTGGTCGGCCAGCAGCTGGTAGGCAATCCACAGCAGGCCGATTCCACCCACCAGCATCAGGCCGGGGATCTTCAGCAGCCAGACCACGCCCACCGTCATGACGGCGCGCACCACAATCGCCCCGGCAGCGCCCCAGGCAATGGCTTTTTTCTGCAGGTGGGGCGGCAGGTTGCGGGCCGCCAGCGCAATCACGATGGCGTTGTCGCCGGCCAGCACCAGGTCGATGAGGATGATGGCCAGCAGCGCAGACCACCAGGGCGTTGAAAATAATTCCATGGTTCAGATTCCTTCTCACGTTTCGGCATGGAAATCCGCGTGACGGATTTCCGCATGACTTGAAACTGAACCGGTGCAGGCGTGATGTTGCGGGGTGATGCGCAGGCTTCGACCAAACCGGGTTCAGGTTTCAATCGAAGGTCTGGCTCGACCTGCAGCAGCGCTGCAGACCCAACAAACCGGAAGTGTGAACTTCGTATTGACGGCTTGTTGATGCGATTTGGCGGTGCTGCCGCTGAGGGACAAACACCAAAAAAACGTGGGAGTTACTCCCCTTCAGGCCGCTATTGGAGCCTAAAGGCAATGTCCCTCCGCCGCAGCGGGCTTTTTGTCACCTCACCGATAATCCGCAGTCCTGGCGTTGCCCCGGGCGTTTCCGGCCTCATTTTTTTCAGTTCTTGGTTCCTGTTTTCCATGCCCCGCATCCACATCACCGACCTCGAAGCGGCCATCAACTACTGGCGCCACACAAAGCCCTCGCCCGACGGGGTAACGCTGGCGCCCGAGCTGCGCGCGCTGGCCACGGTGTACGCGCTGATGGTGTTCCGTCACGAGGACGAGGTGGGCGAGGCGCGCCTCGCGCCCGAGGCGCTGGCGGCCTGGCTGGCCTGGTACGACACCACCGCCGACACGCCCTGCATCGCGATTTGCTCGACCAGCCAGGGCGATGCGCTGTGCAAGGGCTGCGGCCGCAGCTTTGACGAAGTGCAGCGCTGGCTGGAAATGACGCCGTTTGAAAAACGCAGCACCTGGCGGCGCATCACACTGGAGGCCAGTGCCTGGCGTTTTGGCCGCTACGCCGACCGGGCGCTGGAAAACAAAAAGCTGTCCTGAGCCAGCCGGGAAAACCGGCAAGCGTTGAAGTTATCAGTCATTTTGGGCTTGGGCGAATACAGGGCGGGCGCGAGCAGCTATTTATTCAGTAGCGCAACTTTTGCCCTTCTGGCCCTACACTGGCAGCATGCGCCGACTAACCCAAGCTCCCAATATTGCGATTGCCGCGCTGTGGGCAGATGCCCTGCAGCAGGCTGGCTTCGAGGCCAGCGTGCAGCGCTATTTCCTGAGCGGCATTGCCGGGGAGCTGCCGCCCGACCAGTGCCTGCCTGAGGTCTGGCTCACGCATGATGACGACGAGCCGCGTGCGCGGGCGCTGCTCGATGCGCTGCAGAACATGCCGCAGCGGCGCTGGCACTGCGCCTGCGGGGAGCTGGTCGAGGGCGGCTTTGAGCAGTGCTGGCAGTGCGGTGCGGCGATGCCGCCCGAACGGCCTTAACTGCCTTAAAGCTGCTTTAACCGCCGTTTAAACCCGCCTGGCGAGTTCGGCCGCCATGCCGGTGTAGCTGCCCGGCGTCATCGCCAGCAGGCGCTCTTTTTCAGCTTCGGGAATTTCCAGTGAGCGGATCAGGCCGTGCAGCGCTTCGGCCGTCACGGTTTTGCCGCGCGTGACTTCCTTGAGCTTTTCGTAGGCGCCCTGCACGCCGTAGCGGCGCATCACGGTCTGGATCGGTTCGGCCAGCACTTCCCACGCGTGGTCCAGGTCGTCGTCCAGCGCTTCGCGGTTGAGCTCCAGCTTGTTCAGCCCGATGCACAGCGAGTTGTAGGCCAGCGCGCCATAACCGAGGGCCACGCCCATGTTGCGCAGCACGGTGGAGTCGGTCAGGTCGCGCTGCCAGCGGCTGATGGGCAGCTTTTCGCTCATGTGGCGCAGCAGCGCATTGGACAGGCCCAGGTTGCCTTCGGCGTTTTCAAAGTCAATCGGGTTGACCTTGTGCGGCATGGTGGACGAGCCGATTTCGCCTTCTTTGAGGCGCTGCTTGAAGTAGCCCACGCTGACATAGCCCCAGATGTCGCGCGCCAGGTCGATCAGGATGGTGTTGGCGCGCGCCACGGCGTCGAACAGCTCGGCCATGTAGTCGTGCGGCTCGATCTGGATGCTGTAGGGCTGGAACGTCAGGCCCAGGCCCAGCGGCTCAGGGGTTTCAACGACCTTTTTGCTGAAGGCTTCCCAGTCAAACTCGGGCCAGGCCGACAGATGGGCGTTGTAGTTGCCCACGGCGCCGTTCATTTTGGCCATGATTTTGACGGCCGCGATGCGGTCGCAGGCGGTTTGCAGGCGCACCACGACGTTGGCGATTTCCTTGCCCACGGTGGTCGGGCTGGCGGTCTGGCCGTGGGTGCGGCTGAGCATGGGCACGGCGGCAAAGTTGTGGGCCATTTCGCGCAGTTTCAGCACGATGCGGTCCAGCCCTGGCAGCACTACGAGGTCGCGCCCGGCACGCAGCTGCAGCGCGTGGCTGGTGTTGTTGATGTCTTCGCTGGTGCAGGCAAAGTGGACAAACTCGCTGGCGTTTTGCAGTTCTGGCCGGGCTTCGAATTTGGACTTGATCCAGTACTCCACGGCTTTCACGTCGTGGTTGGTGGTCTTTTCAATTTCCTTGATGGCGTTGGCGTCGGCTTCCGAGAAGTTTTTGACGAGGCCCAGCAAATAGGTGCGTGCGCCCGGGCTGAGGGGCTTGAATTCGGCAAATTTGGCATCCGACAGGGCGATGAACCAGGCAATCTCGACCTGGACCCGGCGGTGCATATAGCCCTGCTCGGACATCAGGGGGCGCAGTTGGTTGAGTTTGGTGGCGTAGCGGCCGTCCAGCGGAGACAGTGCGTTGATGGTGGAAAAGCTCATGCGGGCGATTGTAGGCCGGGCGCTGGCGCCGGGAAAGCGTGGCCCCTTGCGTCATGTCATCCGGCCCGGCCCGGCGAGTCGATAGAATACGTTTCCCTCCCGGACCACGATCGCACACGCACCATGAAACTTATCGGATCTGCCACCAGCCCCTACGTACGCAAAGTACGCATTGTGATGGCTGAAAAAAAGCTCGACTTCCAGCTGGTTCTGGAAGATGTCTGGGCGGCAGACACCACCATTGGCGCCACCAATCCGCTGGGCAAGGTGCCTTGCCTGGTCATGGAGGGGGGCGAAGCCTTGTTTGACTCGCGCGTGATCGTGGAATACCTGGACACGCTGTCGCCCGTGGGCAAGCTGATTCCCAGCCAGGGCCGCGAGCGCGCCGAGGTCAAGACCTGGGAGGCGCTGGCCGATGGCCTGATGGATGCCGCCCTTTTGGCGCGGATGGAAGCGACCTGGTCAGGCCGCAGCGAGGCCCAGCGCTGCGACGCCTGGATCGCGCGGCAGATGGCCAAAATCGACGCCACGCTCAAGGCCATGAGCGCCAGCCTGGGCGACAAGGCTTTTTGCAGCGGCATTCATCTGAGCCTGTCGGACGTGGCGGTCGGCTGTGCGCTGGCCTACCTGGACTTTCGTTTCCCCGAAGTCGCCTGGCGCCAGACCTATCCCAATCTGGCCAAGCTGCAGGAAAAGCTGTCGCTGCGTCCGAGCTTCGTGGACACCCAGTAGGCCTGACTTTCAGGGTGAAACAGGCCTTGGGCGCAATAACTGCGGGCGTTGGTAGCTATAAATGATGTAGCGGCGACCGGCTCACTGCTTGGCGCGCTTTTTCAGCCAGCGCATCAGGCGGCCCACCACGGGCAGCTTTTCATACAGCTCCTCGGCGGCATCCCAGTAGTCACGGTGAAAATCAATCAAGCCCTCGGCCGTGAACTTCAGGTGCGAGCCGCCGCGCATGGTTTGCAGGCGCGCCGGGTCAAAGTTCTTGAAGCGGAACTCAAAGTTCCAGGTCAAAAAGCACTGGTCGCCGTCAACGATGCGGCCGGTCACCACAAAGCGCGGCTGCTCCAGCGCCTCATACATGTGGCTGAAAATGCCGCGCACCCCCGCCAGCCCGCGTACTTCGTTGAACGGGTCCTTAAAGTAGGCATTCGGCGTGTAAAACGCATCCAGTCGGGCCAGGCTGGCCGGGCTCAGGGTTTCAAAAAAGTCCACCACGCGCGCTGCTGCGGCGTGGTTGGGCGGCTTGGGCAAGGTCTGGGTCATCGGGCGTTGGGGGCTTGGGGTTCAGAGGGCGGTGAATTGTCGGACCACGGCGAAATACAGGCCGTAGGGCAGCAGGCGCAAGGCTTTCATCCAGTGGGTGAAGCGCTTGGGGAAATGGATGTCAAACCGCCCCTTGCGCCAGCCCGCCAGGATTTCGGTAGCGGCCTGCCCGGGCGTGATCAGCCCGGGCATGCTGAACTGATTTTGCGCGGTCAGCGGCGTTTCGACAAAGCCGGGGCAGATCAGGCTGACGCCGATGCCGCTGTCCTTCAGGTCGAGGTACAGCGTTTCGGCCAGGTTGATCAGGGCGGCCTTGGTCGGCCCGTAGGCCAGGCTCTTGGGCAGGCCGCGGTAGCCCGCCACGCTGCTGATAAGGCTGATATGGCCGGCCTGGCGTGCCAGAAACCCCGGCAGCACCACGTCCAGCAGCTGCAGCGCGCCGATGTAGTTGACCGCGTTGTGCTGCAGCATGTCGGCCAGCTGGTAGTCGGTGGCGCGCTGCTCTTTGTAAAAGCCGGCGCAGTACAGCACCAGGTCGAGCGGGCCGCTGGCGTTGATGGTCTGCGCCGCTGCCTGCAGCGCGGCGCGGTCGGCCACGTCCAGCGGCAGCGCCCGGGCGCCGGGGTGCGTGGCCGTGAACGCCGCCAGCGCCTGCGCATTGCGCGCCGACAGGTAGACCGTGGCGCCTTGTGCGTGCAGCGCATGGGCGGTGGCCTGGCCAATGCCGCTGGAGGCGCCGACCAGCCAGACGGTCTTGCCGCGCCAGTCGGTGAGAGGGGGATTGAGGGACATGGATCAGGCGTGTGGTTACTATGAAATAAATAGCTGCTTGTGCCCGTGCTTATTGGGCTGGAGGCCTATTTGATGCATAACTAGCGCTTCACGAAGGACAGCGTGACCTCGCCCAGCTTGAAGCCGAACTTGCGCATCTCGGCCTTGTTGAGCATCACCTTGTCGCTCATCAGGTACATCCAGTCGTCAAATTGCACCTCGATCACGCGGCCGTCGACCGGCAGCTTGAGCGTGTAGCCCCAGCGAAAGGCATTGCCTTTTTCCTGGCCGACGGCCGTGCCCAGCACGTCGCCGGCGGTGCCGGTGTAGCGGCCATCAGGCTGGCGCTGCAGCGTCCAGACGCGGCGCTCCTTGGTGCCGTCTGAATAAGTAAAGGCTTCGTCGAGCACGCCGGTCTCGGCGCCCGGCGGGCCGCTCCAGCTGCAGGTCATGACGACGGTGAAGCGCTTGACGACCTTGCCCGAGCGGTCTGTGAACAGGCCGTAGGCATCGAGCGTGCCATTGAAGTACTGGCGCAAATCGAGCACCGGCTGCTCGGCCGCGTAGTCGGCCACCTGCGGGCCGGCGCAGCCCGCCAGCAGCGCGACCGAGAGCGCCAGCGCGGAGGCGATGCCGGTGAGGCGGCGGGGTGAAGATCGGAGTGACAGGTGGCTCATGGTGAAAACCCTTGCGGTTTCTGGATGACAAAAAAGTACACGCCGGCCGCCGCCGCCAGCTTGAGCAGGCAGGGCAGCACGCAGTAAGCCACCACCAGCGCGTTCAGCGCGCCGGCATCGCGCACGCCGGGCGCGTAGCCAAACAGCCCGAGCAGCGGCAGCGCCAGCCCGGCGGCCAGCGCCAGATTGAGCTTGGTGGCAAAGTTCCACCAGCCAAAGTAAGCGCCTTCGGCCTGGCCGGACTGGCCGTTGGCCTGGATCACGCCGGCCAGCAGCGCGCCGGGCAGCGCCAGGTCGGTGCCCAGCGCCACGCCCGAGAGCGCGCAGACCAGCGCAAATTCAAGCGTCTGCCCGGCGCCCAGCTGCGTGGCCCAGGCAAATACGGCAATCGCCAGCGCCATGCCGGCCAGCCAGGCGCGCGCCAGCCCGATGCGCCGCACGGCCGCCAGCCAGAGCGGAATCGACAGCGCGGCGCTCAGGAAATAGCTGCCCAGAAACAGCGGCTCCATGCTCTGCGGCGCCTGCAGCCGGTCCTGGATGAAAAACAGCACCAGCGTGGCCGGCACCGCGCTGGCAATGCCGTTGAGCATGAACACCGCGAGCAGGCGGCGAAACGCCTGCGACCGGAACGGCAGCCAGAGCGCGCCGGGGACGGCCGCGCGGCCTTGGTGGCGCGCCTGCGGCCGCAGCGCGCGGCTCCAGGCCAGGCCGCCGGCCGCCAGCGCGAGGTAGAAAATGACGGTGCTGGCCGGCAAGCCCAGCGCCACCGGCGTGATGGACGCGAGCACCACGCCGACCAGGCCCAGCCCTTCGCGCCAGGCCACGATGCGGCTGCGCTGCGCTTCGTTGCCGCCCAGCATCGCGCCCCAGGACTGGTGCGACACGCT
>Ga0123337_10002614_pt1 | contig 20378 bp, 20 predicted proteins | sample frozenSSSSmetaG_FD_89792 | JGI IMG/M metagenome (GOLD analysis project Ga0123337, IMG submission 89792) | Glacier valley bacterial and archeal communities from Borup Fiord, Nunavut, Canada, to study Microbial Dark Matter (Phase II) -... | ecosystem: Environmental > Aquatic > Freshwater > Ice >... | reverse complement strand
TTTGCCGACGACTACCGCGAACGATGTCCTTGCTGAGTTCAGAAAGACCGATACGACGATTGCCGACGCGAAGCCGCTCAAGGTTCCGAATGCAACGTGGGCAGCCATGCAGGGTGTACAGTTCACGGCCAAGCGCGACACGAAATCCGCACAGTTGCTGCTTCTGAGCTACGATAGCGACGATAAGGCCGGGGCGGATGCCTTCAAGGTCCGCTATGATGCGCAATTCAGCACATGGAGCGTGGCGCAGGTCTCGAACGTTCTGCTACTTGCTGCGCCCACTAGCAATGCGAACGTGGTAAATGCGTTCGTGCAAAGACTGAAAGTGCTGGTCGTAATGCCTTACCGAGCCTATTTGCAAACAGCGACTCCTGGTCAGTGAGAGTGTAGGTGTTCCCGGTTAGTGATGGTGACAGTTCCAAGTTCGTGATGGACAGGTTCTTAGTTCGTGATAGTGAGCTGAGCGTATTTCGGACGTTCAGGTTCCTAATTCGTGATAGCCATGTTCCAAGTTGGTGATAGCAGCCTATGGCACATCAAGTCGGTCGTGGTTTCGTAAAGGATCTTATGAATGATATTTTTCTCAAAACATATGCACTACATAATGCCGATCAAGATTAATTTGTGGATTTGACCGCATCCCACTAAAGTAGAGCATTAGTAGAAGTTTTTACGAAAGGACATCAGCCTGTGAAGCGATTGTTCAGTTTTCTGCTAGCCGTCGTTATTGTTGTCTCACTCCCTAGTCATTTTGCTCAAGCTGTGCAGCCCGCCATTCAAGGCGCGCGGCCCTCCGCACTGGCCGCCCATATACCCGGAGATGTGCTAATCTACGGTGAACTCAAGCTAACCGATGTTCCCGCCGCGGAACAATTGCTCTCCACCTTGAGTGGTGCATTCGGGCAACCGCTGCCAAAGAATTTGAATAGCATCCTGTTCAACGGAATGCTGGCCGTTGATATTGAAACAGAATTGCTGCCTGCACTCGGCGATTATGCGGGGATCGCGGTGCGCCCGACACGACGCGAATATGCAGACATCATTCGCGGGCTATTCGGTGAATATCAACCTGCCCGGCGTGTAGACCCGACGCAGTACGCGGTTGTTGCGATGGTGCGCGATGAAGCCCGCCTCGATTCGGTCCTGCAAAAGTTGCGCAGTGAGAGCGCAAAACAAATGGGCAGCACGCCCGCGCCGACGAGTACCGCGACTGCATCCGATGTACGCATGACACTGCTTTCATCCGAGACCGCGGTGGTTCAATGGCCGGGCTATTTCGCTGTGGGAGACCCGGACTTTATCATGGAGATAGTGCAGGGACCGAAAACCTCACTGGCACAGAACAGAAACTTCCAGCAGACCCTGAACCTGCTCAAGCCGGACAATTCGCTTACGTTTTATATCGCCTCGCATGTTCCTCTCGGCAACAGCGCCTTGCTGTTCTTCAGCGCACTCAGTCCGAGCATCAGCAACATATCCCAAGTTATTACCAATCAACTCATGAACCCGGACTCGACTAAAACGCCTACGCCGAGGCCAACCCCGACCGCGACCCCGCAACCGCAGGAAGAGGCGCTCGTGAGCGCAATCCAGCAGATCGGCGGAACGGCATTTGCACTCCGCGCAGAAGGGAAGGCGCTGATTATTGACGAGGCGTCATACCTCGACCCCACCGCTCTCAAAATGTTCGCCTCGCTCCTGAACCTCCCGGTGGACCGTGCGCTGCTCGCATCCTCGACTGTCCTGACAGGCAGTACGACATTGCTGCTGGTCAGTTTGCTTGGACCTACCACGGGTCAGGTGTTCAGTTCGATCAGCATCAATATTGATGCACAGGTTACGAATACGCCCGCACCCACACCCACCAACACGCCGACGCCTACCCCAAACACAACTGCGCAGGCAGGCTACCTGCAATTGGTCAATGCACCGCCCAAAGCGCTCAGCGGGACGCTCCTCAACAGCATTCCGAAGAATGCGGTTGCGGTTGTCATGAGCGCTGATTTGCCGAACGCCTTTGCAGGCGGTTGCCTGTATCTCGAAGCGTTCATCAAAACGAGGGCCATCCTCTCGCGCAGTGGATACAGTTTCTCCGCTCCATGTGCGTATCTTGAAACCGAAATTGAGAAAGCGTCCACGATCAATCTGCGTAACGATCTGCTCGCATGGGCAAATGGTGATTTCGCGCTGTATCTCGTGCCAGCGCCCAACAGCAATCTCGCTCCGTTGCTCGGTATTCCGCTCGACTTCGCGTTTCTCGCGCAAGTGGGCGACACCACAAAAGCCAACCAGTTCATTGGGAAGGTCAATACGCTCCTCACGGGCGCGGGGCTGAGACCGCAAGAAGAGGCGGATAAGCTAAACACCGTTAAGGTGGGTGAGTTGGGCTTGTCCTACGGGCTGTCAGGAGATACGTTCGTATTCGTCAATAGCAGTGCCAGAACGCAAACTATTGGGGCGCTTGGCGGCACGGATACACTTGGTACTGAAAGCACATTCAAGGCGGTACAAACCGCGTTTCCACCTCTGCCACGCGAAATCCTGTACCTGGATTTAACGCGCCTGCAAGCCGTATTGAACGCGCTCCCGAATAACACTCCGGTCAAACCCATTCTGCCGCTGTTCGACCAGTTTACTAGCGCAGCAATTGTACAGACTGTGCCGCAAGGGACGGGCATTCTAACAAGGTATATCCTTATGCAGAAATAGCCATAGCCATGTTCAGCGTGGGTTTCTCCGTGCTACTTACGTGTCGCGCTTACGTGTGGACGTCAAGAATGGCGTCCGCTCCGATCATCTGCGTAGACCCCTAAGTCTATTGCGTCCCCACTATCACAAAGCAGGAACCCATTATCATCAACTTGGAACCGGCTATCAGGAACTAGGCACACGTCCAACAGTTTTTGTGTTTAATCGGTCGAATCGACCGCATGAAAGCCGGATGAGTGGTTGGACTTTTATGAACCACACTTGACCTGTTTACTCATAAAACCCTGCACGCTAGTAGATCGCTTGCGAGGGAGGTGGCACGCTATGACGCGCAGTTCGGGACGTGGAGCATGGCACAAGTCTCGAAAGTTCTGCTACTCACTGCGCCGAATAGCGATGCGGACGTGGTGAATGCGCTTTTGCAAAGACAAAAAAACGCTGCTCGTGGTGCCTTACCGCGCCCAATTGTACACATCCCCTCCCACAAGATAAAGTGTGGTGATAGAAACATATTCATACAAGCGGGTACAAATAGTCAGCATACGTCGGCAAAACGTGCTACACGTCAGCCTTAATCAACTCTGTTGCTACTCTTTTAATCGTGCGCCGTTGAGAAGGAGTAGCTGCCACGAGGATCGCCATGATCTCAGCCAAGTCGGGAGCAAAAAGCATTTCATCTCCACTAGCTAAGTTAGCGGCTTCTAGAAGTTTCATTTTATCAATGTCGAGTGCTTCTGCAAGTGCATCAAGAAGAGATTGTTTACCTTTGATGCTCATCATTGGAGGTGTGACACGTCCAGTCTCCCAATTAGCAATCGCTTGTTCTGAATAAACGAAACCTCTCTCCCCAAGTGCTTTCGCGAGACCCACCTGCGTCAAGTGTGCAGCATGACGAGCCGCACGTATTGCCTCTCCCAATCGTGTCTCTTGTTTTGTCTTGCTCATAATATCCTCCTAGGTGAAACTCAGATATATCAATTTTATCACACCAGTAGTGACGCCTTGACAGCCTCGTAAAAAGCAAGTAAAATTGCCGTTATCGGTTGTGCTTAGCAATGCCCAATATTGTTAAGTTCCTGTTGCATTATGATCGTCAACGCTTCGTAGTCCCGATGTCTTGCAATTGTGGTAAATGCCGGTGAAGTAGCCGAATTTCAGTAAGGAGACGAGAAGTCATGACGCTCTCAGTTGTTTTCAAAGGAATTGAAGGTATTGTACTGTCCGCAGATAGCCGACTAACAGTTCAGGCTCAGACAGGCTCAATCAGCTTTTATGACAACGCGACAAAAATTTTTGCCCTTCCTGGACAAAGACATTGTGGGGTCATAACAGCGGGGAGTTCAACAATCCCAATACAGAGTCAGAGCCGCTCGCTGACAAGTCATTTGCTTGAATTCTCCGAAGTAATAAATCCTTTAGGAAAATTATCTGTCGAGGATTTAAGCAATGAATTGAATAGATTTGTAACGCGCGTTTGGCACATTTCAGGTCAACCGCAGCAAACACTTAATCTCGCAGTGGTTGGCTTTGATGCGAGTTGTTCAAGTGGGCGAGTTTTTAGTCTTATTTTTCCAGCAGCCTCACAGCCTACCGAATTGAACAAAGGTGAGTTTGGGCTAACTACATTTGGCGAAGACGGCTTCGTATGGACATTAATCAGGGGTATCAACGTAAGACTACTCAATGACATAAAGAATATTGTTGCGCGCTCTGGAAGCGGTGAGTTGGAAACTGCCGTTAATAGTGCTACTCAAGGATTCAGTTACTTTCCACCTATATCTTCTCTTCCGCTGCGTGATGCGGTTGATTTGACTAGATTTTTGATAGAAACCACATCTCTACTTCAAAAATTTCTTGTCTTGACACAGACAGTAGGCGGACCGGTGAAAAGTGCTACAATTACAGCCCAGGAAGGTTTCAATTGGGTAAGCTGAGTTGTGATCGGAGACGATGTTGGACTCTTTTTCTGACAGCCAAAACCGTGAAACGATTTCATGGACATACGATGAGACCAACATTGTACCTAAATCGTGTTCAATACCTGCACGAAAAACTTGGGTTTATACATTGACTGTAGACCTGAAAAACGGCGGAGTTTGTCTATCAATGCGAGAGAAAACAGACGAAATAACACCTTTAATTGAGAGTGGGGCAAAAGCAGAAAAGAGGGAGCCAAACTGGTAAAGTCGGAGTAGCGACACAACAACCAACTAATAAGGCTCAAGGGGATGATAGCGAAAGCGATGAGCGTGGTCGAGACGTGGAACGCGGGAGTAGAAGCGTTACGGGGTGCAACGCTAGGCAAAAAGGTGAGCTAGCCAAAATTTTCAGTCGGATTGTGAGCCTCGCATCAAACAATGCTTGATACAATTAGAGCCGTTGAAGGCAGGCAAATAGTTACAGTATAATCGTGCATCAATCATATCAAAAATCACGAGCCTTTTAGAGCCTGTCATGCACTTACCAAGCCATAAGAGGTTTGAGCATAAGACAAGCGAAGGCGAGAAAATGTAGACCTTTGAAGGTTAAAGGAAGGCGCTCGTTGTCGTGTGCAAGACGGCGAAAGCGAGCAAGCAATGGAGCGCTCCACAACCCAACGCCTGGGAAGCAGGATGAAGCCGCGTTTGGCGTCAGGCAGTTTGACGACCTCGAGACGGATACCCTGAGAAGCAGCATCTTCTGCAGTTTGTTCACCCGTATACCCTTGGACGGAACGTTAACGAAGTCCTCAACAAAGGCAACTTCAACCTGACCACCCGTTACCCACTGAACTTGCTCGGCCAATTCAGCGACCTGTGCGCGAACGGAACGTCGCCGCAGGCCTCTTGTTCATTGGCGGCAGTCACATGTGCTGCCAAGAGATGGCCCAACGTGTCCACCGCCAGATGCAGTTTGCGTCCTCGCCGTTTCTTTGCACCATCGTAGCCTGCCTCCGTCCCGCTCTCCGGTGTGCTTTGCACCGTCCGACTTTCGATGATAACTGCACTCAGCTGTGCTGTTCGCCCGGCAGCCAAGCGCAGAATAACGCGCGGGTCATCCGCTATCGCCTCGAACACGCCTGCTTTCAGCCAGCGTGCTGCTTGCTGATGGACGGTGTGCCACGATGGCAGGTCATTCGGCATCATCCGCCACTGCGCTCCAGTGCGGATAATCCAACGCAATCCGTTGAATACCTCCCGCAGGCTATGTTCTCGCTCTGGCGCATTTTCTCGCATCAGCGTTAGATACGGTGCCACAAACGCCCATTCTTCGTCACTTACGTCGCTTGGATATGCTCTTCTATCGTTCATCCTCCTATTTTATCAAAGTGAATGACAGGCTCTAGAGGATGTATCTTGATGCGAAGAAATTATGGGATCGGCGACCAATTCTCCCGCGCAAGAATAGCATTTTTATATTTCCGCTCCAATTTGGGGCAGAGATGTATTGCATTCAGGATGCTGCATTTAGCCGTTTCGCTGACTATGCCACGCCCGGATACCAGTTCTGCATCGGTATAAGGGTAGAGATCTTGGCAATCTACCCAAGAATCATAATTGAGGAACGGATGTTCGGCAGCCGAGATGGTTGTCTCGCAGACGATCAAATTAGGTCGTGCCTGTATCCAACTAGAGATGCGAGTGTTAATAAACACTCCCAAAGCATTACCATCAATGTGTACAATGACGACAAATTTATCTTTGGGGGGTGAGGTATGCCTGCAATTGGTGACGTGGTAGACTTGCCATAGTTGCGCTGATGAAGGCATAGTAAACCCTACTCGTGGTACATGCGTATATGCTCAAGTAACTCGTCACCATCCTCAAGAAGCTTGATAATACTCTCAACAGACATCATTTCAGATTGTGCGTCACCTCGTTTATCCCAAGCTTCTTTCCACGCATCATCATGACTGTCTTGCGTTCGTTTCCAGAATGGCACGTTACCGTATATATCAATAATTGTATCCATCGCCTCAATGTCGGAATCGCTGAGTTCATTGAGGTTAGGTTCCCGTAATGGAATAATCTTCTTATCATCGATCACTTGAAACTCTATGATTCGAGAGAGTTGTGGATTTTTCAGCAAATCATATGTAGCTGATGGAACAGGGCCATATTCCATTGCGAAGTACGTGTCACCAGAAATAAACCGCCCATAGCGTTCCATGCTCGTCTTGTCTGCGAAATACAATAATTTGCTGATGCTGTGCTTTGTAGGGTCTGAGATATGGCTGGATATATAGAGAATTGCTTCGATCGCCTTTACTCGATTAAAGCTGAATAGAATTTGTGTCATAGTTTTTGCTCCGGTTCTCATGTTATAAATTCATATCAGAACGTTTGTTTTGCAATTTCAGATTATACACTATTTAATAACTGTGTCAAGTCAGTATAGCAAAAGCAAGCAGGTGCGGCAAACGACGATAGAACATTATGCCCATCGCGTCCATGTGTGGTGAGATCGGCTCCACTTTGATGCACGAGGTTTTCACGCACGGTTTGAACAGCTCACGCTGCGTATCGTGAACGCTTGAAGCACGCCCTGCGTCATCTTTCTTGTTCACCCATTTGCCGTCTTCGCGCTTGAATACAGTGCGGTCGTTCTTGCCGTTGGTCATATTTATCCTCTCAATTGCCATGTAAACCGTTGAAGTGCTACGTGCAGCTTGAACTTGATTGATCAAGGTCGAGACATCACGCAATCTCGTTGGCGTACCTGAATGTCGGGGAAGGCACAAATCAAATACTGTGCCATGGCCTCAATCGTCCGCATCGTCGGCTGGCGGAGGCAGCATGTGTTGCTCGGCGTCTCGCGCCAGACGCTTCGGCACTTTCTTTGGAATAGGGATGCCTGTTGTTGTTCCCAATTTCTGCGCCTGGGTATATTTGCGAAATTCCTGGTCTACTGCCTCTTGCATAGCTTCACGCGAAACGCTCCCTGACGTGGTTAATACCTGCTTGTCGTTGAGACGAATGAAGTCATCCAGCTTTCGCGTCCAGTCGGCCATGTACATCGGACGTTTTTCAACACTTTGAAGTTCGGCAAAGGACAAGAATTGTTCCACCAGGAGTTCGAGGCGCTTGATCTCCAGTTCTTCCAAGTAGTTCTTCGCGACCTCAGCCTCTTCGCGTGTGATCTGCGGTCCTTTCTTATGAACCAGCCCCATGTTCGGCTTCTTGCTGCTGACTCTGGTGGTGATCAACTCAGCAGCCGTAAAACCCGTGATGGCATAGTGAAACTTGTTCTGCACAGTCGCAAAAAATGTGTTGGCCGCTTTTGAGTCGGTTGCATAGTCAATGCTGGTAGCGAAGACCGCACGGACTTTCATATAAAAGTTTTGCTCGGACGTTCGTATTCGACGGACACGTTCAAGCAACTCGTCAAAGTAGTTGCCCTGCTGCCCTGACAACCGTGCGTCGTCGATAGCAAAACCTTTTACAACATACTCGCGCAGGGTTTTGGTCGCCCAAATTCTGAATTGAACACCTCGATGCGAGTTGACGCGGTAGCCGACAGAAAGGATTACATCCAAACTGTACAATTGGACTGGCTTATCGGAGTCAGCAATGTGCATTTTTTGCACATTGCTTTCCTCGATTAGTTCTCCTGACTTAAAAACAAGTCCTATATGCTTTGTAATCACGCTGCGTTCAGTTTGAAACAGCTCCGACATTTGTGCCTGAGTCAGCCACACCGTCTCGTCTTTGAGTTGAACTTGGATAGCGGGTTGACCCGTTTCCGATTGGTACAAAATGATGCTGCTGCCCTGTTCTCTGAAATTGCCGCTCATTGTTGCTGGTTCTTTCACTTGTCACCGAAAGTTATGGTTTCGCAGTACACGCATACCTTGTCGCCAATATAAGCATCCGATTCCCAAAGGATGCGTTCAATACGAACAGCACGGAGTTGAACATCCATGTGTAGGTTAGACGCAAATCCGGCTGGATTGAGTAAGTCCCCAACAGCGAGAGCCATGAATGGAGTTTTGCCCTCGAAAGTCACGAGACAGTCGCGACCATCATAAACTTCCACGAAATAGGTCACAGGTTTGGGAGACATCACGAACTTTCCTTTTTCAACATGAAGTTAAACCAGCTCGGACAGCCACCATCGCATCGCATTGAATGCGTTGCCAAGGAACTCAACCACACCAACAATGAGATTCATTTCCAGCGCAAATAGAGCGTAGAGAAAGGCAAGCGATGCAAGTGTCGTTTGAACATCACGCGTGCCAAAGATATGCGTTGTTGCAGGAACGCTCCACAGTTGATCCACACTAAGGCTGGCGAACAGCAATGCAAGTAGTCCAATCGTGTTCCGGGTGTTCGCTATCACCCTTAGTTGGTTCAACGAGTTCACTTTCGGTTTCTCCTCTTCTATGTCTGTCTCATATCGAGTCGTGAGACTCTCCATTCGCGAAGCCTGCGCACTCGACTTGCTAGTTGTCCGCTCAGTGAGTGAACGCTGGATCATCCTTCAATGCGCTCCAAATGGCTTTGGGCGCTGGTAGCCCAGTCTCGATTCCCAAATAGACGAACATAGTCTCTCCGGGTTGGAACACGTAGGCTACAAGGGACGTCTCCGGATCATACATCTGCGCAGTTTGAACGACCTCATCCGTCAATAGCCCTTCTCGCGAGAAAAATTGAGTGAAATCATCCGTTATCGCATAGTCGGCAGTGACATGTCCGAAAACATCCAAGTCTTTGATGCCGTTGATGAAGACGAAGCAGCCTCTGCCCCGTTCAAGCCAGTTCTGATAGGCAAGGAACGCGAGCGTTTTCCAGTTGTTGCGGATAACTCGTTCAACTTCATGTTCGTTCGCGCTTTGGCTTGGCATCGTGCTGTCCTTCTGTGTTGCTTCATGCCGAATTTCGCATCCGGTCCGGTGGCACCATCTCTGAGCTAGTCGCTGCCAGTATCTGTGTGATACGGCCATCAACTTCGAGACAGTGCCACCGTGATCTACATGCCTTGACTGCCATTCTCAACAGTCCTGAGACGTCGGTTCTCACTATCTGTGAGAACCGACACACTATCAGAAATAACTCATCAGTCCAGCTAACTTTGACCATAATCCAGAGTGATATGGTCAAAGTCCAGCTATGTTCGACAAGTTACAGCGTAAGGGGCTGGGGACAGTCAACGCATGATCCAGAAGATGGCATATGTACTTTTCTCGCACGTACCATAATTCCTGGATTGTTTCGGCTACTGAGTTGCCCATCGCGGTGCAGCCTGGCAGTTCTGGATTTTGTGCGACGAACACAGTAATTCCCGTTGGCAGCATCTCCTGAAACAACTGAGTTGCGTAGGAGCGATGGGCGAGTTGTTTAGCCTGTTCTAAATTGCTCATTTGTATCGTATGTACCCTGTGAGTAATGATTCTATAGATGCCCGACTGTAATTCTGGAACATTTGCAATGCACTACCAAATATCAATACCCTTGCCAAAATTTCACAGTGCCGTTTATGAGCCTGAGCAGTGCGCCTTCTGATGAAGCACAAACTAATTCAAGTGCCTGTGCGCAGGCTGATCAATTAGTTTTCAAGGTGAGCGATGCTGCACTTTGAGTTGAGCAAAGCCCTTTGCGTTTACACCCATCAAGATTGACGAGGGTATTGAATATGAGTTACATAATTTTTATACTTTTGTTCTATTGTATATGATGTTCTCCAAACATCAAGTGTTTATCCCAAAACACATTGAACTTACCACTGGAAGCCTGCTTTTGTGGGAGAGTAGGTCAAGGAAGTACAAGCTCTGTACGATTTCGGATGAAGATGGATGTACAAAGTTGAAAGGGAAGATGATTTGGACGGCAACAAGCTCCGGTGTCTCCCTGCCCGCTTGTCGTTTACAATGTTTTCCGCGCGTGCGCGTGCGCGTTCCATACCAAGGCGTATCGCGGCGGCGCTGCTCGATGTCGCGATTGTCGTTCTCGCGTTCGATGTTGGTCTTTTCATCACTCAGGATCGACCGCTCCAAGTCGGTCACATCTTTTGCGTTTCATGCGCCGCATATCGCGCGTGATGTCACCGACCTTCTCAAACGTAAAATATTCTGTCAGGTTGCCGAGCGTCACCGCTGCGCTGCATACCTGTAATTGAAATAAGATTCGACATTGCCGCGATGCAGCCAAGTATCCAGCACTCTGATCATCGCGGCAGCGCGGTCGAAGCGGCCACCACCAACGACACTGGCGGCAACATCAACCGCGCCATCGGCGTCAACATACCAACGCCTGTTAACGCAGGAACTATTGGGCAGCTCTACGGCGTGCGTGTCGAAGACCTGAGCGTGGACGCACGGAGAAGCGGCGCGAGGTCGGCGGCGATCACCGATAACCTTTCAACGATAGGGTGCGTCGTCACACCGACTTTATGCAGCTTGCCGTCCGTGTGTTCAATTTCCGAAAAATAGAGTATGCAGGCCAGCACCCGCCGCCATTGGTGGCGGTATAGCATCAGGTCGGTGAGTGCAGTTTGGAAGTCGATACCATTGTCATAATCGTGTGTGAGCCTGTGTCGTTTTAGTCTCGCCTAGTAAGGCGACAGTGAGTATTCATACGGCCAATTCTCGCTGCTGTTGAGAAGTCGATCCAGTTCATTGATACGACCTAAATGTCCCAAAGCTGCTGTTTGGGGTCACATTATGGGAATGTATTGTAGCATGGTGGAGACGCGGTTCGTCTACATTTTGTGTGCAAGAGGAGACTGTCAAGAATGATGGTTCTCTATCAAATTTGGTGCAAAGAAGCATTGGACCAAGCAGACAGAAGAACGCGCAGAGATAGTAGGTTAAACTTGGCGCGACTGTACATGGCACGTTTAATGGTTTTCAAGCGATTGATGTGGCCTCAAACGGCAACTGCGGGACATTTACCCCAATATGACGGCGCATCAGCTACGCCACTGCGTACTTTGGCTGATCTGCTCGTCCTCGTGCGGCGGGTGGAAACATCCTATCCTGGGGACAACTGGAAGGGAATTACTACACGGATTCGAAAATCCTACTATGATGGCACCCTGTGGAATTCGATGATAGGGGATCGAAGCGGTTATCCCGGCCTGACTTGGCCGCCATTGAGCGTTGAAGATTTTAAAGCATTTAGCGAGGGCAAAAAACATCCAGAACTGATCATCAATGGTCAAAGCGTAGACATCGGGCATGTCCTGACCGCGCTGGATGCGGCGAACTTCCCAACCACTGGCTCTCTGATGTGGACGGCGGGCGTCGAGGGCCGGCAGGTGCCACTTGGTTAGGCGACATCGGCAGCGCACTGGCTATGTGGAGTCTGAAGGCCGGGCGTGATCAGAACAAGCGCGAAAAATACTACACGGATTATGCATCCGATGACGATATGCTCGGTGATGTGGATGGAACTGCGTCTATCCTGCCTCCGGCGGGCGGTGATACGGCAATGGGTGGCAACAAGCTTTCGGATCGGCTGAATTGGTATTATAGCGGCTTCGGCAATCGTGGCGGGGGCGTGACCATGCGCTACACTAATTTTTGCAAAGCGAGCGTGTTCGGCTGGTCAGGTCTCAGAGGCACAATTGGGTTCTATCCCTGTGCAGTTGCGCAAGGCAGAGCAGGTCGTCCCCCGCTATCTGTACACGCCCAAGTCGCGTAAGCTCACAATGGCTGAACGCAATGAGCAAATCCATCAGCACTATACAGCAGGCGAGCCGTACTAATTATTAGCAAAGGCATGTTGGATTAGTTCACAGCACGTCAGACGGATTATTCAAAACGGCATCGCTGAGAAAAGCCTGACTACGCACCCATTTTAAAACAACCAAAGACACCTTATTTGCTCACACGACTAAAGCCAAGTGCTATTTGCGTCTAGCTCTTCACTATGTTGCTAAGTCTATGCAGCTTTACAAAAGGTGTCTTGATACTCAGAATTTGGTTCCATATTCGGATCAAATGATTGAACAAATGTTCCGTATTATTTGAAAATATGTTCTACAATGCCATTATTCGAGTGACAACAAAGTCACTTCCGAATAAATCATCATTGAGAGAAGGAAAAACTATCGTGTCTGTTCCAGTGAGTATGAGCTATATGACGAGGATCAACAACGTTCAGGGCATTACCGTAGGCACGGATTGTAGTAATCCGTTCAGCATGGGAGGACAAACCCAAAACTGGGTTTTTCGACTCCGAGGCATTCCAAACGGCCAAACACCATGGCTGATAGAAGCTGAAATTGGTGGAATTTGGCGCAATCAAACTGCCGGTTGTAGCTCAAATGGCAATTGGCCAATGAATGCAGTTCGTGACAGTCAACCAGATAGTTCGGACCCAACTGTGTACGGTTGGACGTTGTATGTCGCACCTTATCCTAGCAATGTTCCAGGAGCTGGGGTGCGTTTCACCGTACAATATGGTACTTCCTTCCCCGGCTCAGCAACCTATCAAATGACTGCAGCCGAGTCATGCCAGATTCAAGCGACCACAACCCCTATCATTCGGCGCGGTCCAAGTGACGACGATGTAGTAGTTCCTTTGGCTAGCCTACTGTTTCCAATTGGTGCGGTAGCTCGAGCCTACGATGAAGTAGCACCCACTCCAAATTTGTGGTACGGATTTGAACACTTCCAGAGGCTTGGTGTTCTCTCTTGGGTAAAAGCATCATCGTCAGTTACTCTTTCATGTTCTGTGGCCACGCTCCCATGTCGAAACACTTCTGCTGATACAAATTGGGGAACTGGTCTAACGTTTGCTCGTTTTCCGATCTCAGATTTTGCAACCGCCAACACCTGCAAAGGTTTTGCGGTTCTAAGCAGCGATCCACCCACTGCAGACTACAGCAGCACATCCAACCGTCATACAGGAGTTGACTTCTTCGCAACTGTAAATCAGAATGTCAAGGTATTTTCCGTATCAGATGGTATCGTCGTGGGCATGGGACCCGCTGGACAAATTACATCGCCTGCATTATGGGGTGCGGCTGGAGCAAACGGATCAGGTTATAATCTGGTCGTTCGCACTGGACGATTCTTTGTTTTGTATGGTCATATGGCAACAATAACCGACAAGTTATACTTGGGTGCACGTGTTGCTGCTGCGGACCTCTTGGGAACCTTAGCTGATCAAGGCACCAATACTCATCTCCATTTGGAAGTGAGAGCATTCGCGGAAAATATAATCAACTCTCAAACAGTCCGTTGCCGTTTTGGAGCAATCGTTGCTAACAGCTCTGCCAAACCCCTTGCCATTGACCCTATACGGTTTGTCGCTAATAAGGGAACCTGTTCGAGCGGACCATGTAATCCCAGTCTGACTAGCGATACATCAATGAACTTGTACAACAATGCTTCATTGCCTATTTCAGGCTCCGCTCTACAAACCTTCAACTACAAGATGCGAAACAGCTATGAGGGTGATCTGTTCAACGTTCTCAATGGTGCATTCAGAGACTACAATCCGACAGAGACAGATACTGCCTGGAAAATTGGCGTCTGCACAACGTTTCCGACAGCAGGTTGTCCTTAATTAAGATGATTTGGGGTTGAGTGCTCGACTCGACCCCAAAGAATGCGTGACTACAGAGGTGAACCAAATGATGACGTTGCGTTTGTACATAGCTCTACTCCTTGTTTTTGTATCTGCGAGCTCTAAATCAGCTACTGTGTCAACAAGCTCGACGAGTCCAAGTTCGATGGATACATCTATTCAACTTAGGAATGTGCCTACCCAAATTGACTCATTAGGATTTGGTACACTCACAAGTGCAGCATGGCGCTCCGATGGGAGCATGTTCGCTGTCGGTGGTAAATTGGGGGTACATCTGTATGATAGCAAATTCACACAACTTTACTTCCTTGATGAAAAGAATGTATCGACTGTTGCATGGAATTCCAATGGACAACTGCTTGCCGTAGAAAATCCAAATGGTATAAATATTTGGCAAGTTACAAACTCGGAACATGTGTATAGCTTTAAGCGTTTTAAACGTCCTGTGTGGCATCCAAAGCAGTCGCTCCTCGCATTTTATAGTGAAAATACTGGTTCTTCCATCATTCAAATTGTAGACATCACAACCGAACAGGTTGTCAGTGAATTTCCGGCAACTCCGACTAGCCATGTTGCGTGGAGTATGGATGGTAGCAAGATTGCGGTGACCAATGATGTTGGGGCTTCACGTATTTATCAGTGGCCGAGTGCTACGCTTCTTTTTACGTTGAGCTCACAGGGAGGCCCAGTTCTCATCGGTTTTAGCCAAGATGGTAAACGACTTGTGACCGGACTTGAAAAAGAGCGTTTAGATGGCTCTACATCAAATGCAGTGCGTGTGTGGGACGGAGATACAGGCGCATTTCAAACAACACTTCAGACAGGGCTGGTGAGTGCATTCTCTTGGAATGTGGACGGTATCACGTTAGCAGTCGGAGCACGTGCGGCGAATGGTATGTATCATGTCTTTATTTGGGATATGATCACCAGCAGCTTACTATACGAAGTAGGCTCACATATAAATTTAATTCATTCATTGGTGTGGGGGGTGGACGGCGAAACTCTCATGAGCGCCGGAACAGACAATCAACTCTATCTATGGCACATCGCTAACAATGGTACTTCACTACTAGCAACACTCAATGGTTTTTCAGGATCTATAACTTCGCTGGACTGGAGTCCAGATGGTCAACGTTTGGCGAGTGGCAGTCGAGATGGAAACACACGCATTTGGAATGTTGCCACTCACACCATTAGCACTGTGCTACAGGCACCCAATGCTGTGGCTATTTGGGCTGTTTCCTGGAATCCACATGCCGAAGTAATTGCAAGTGGTGATGCAGGTAATGCTGTTAATCGGTGGTATCTTGCTCAAAATGAATCAGGAACAGTTGTAAATCTTCACACTAGTTCAATCAATCAGGGAAATCGTATCGGGGTTCAGGCCGTTGCTTGGAGTCCAGATGGACGTAACCTTGCGAGTGGTGGCACAGACGGAGTTGTTCGTGTGCGATTAGGGGATGTTGAGCAAAGATTATTGCAAGGTAGTGACTACTGGCCTGTCACTTCTTTAGCCTGGAGTCCAGACAGCAGCCAACTTGCGAGTCCAAACGGACCCCTATTTATCTGGAATGTACAGTCGTCTCAGGTTCAGCGTACGCTGAGTTGTCGAGGTGGTCGCGTGCTTGATGTTGCGTGGAATTCGAGAAATGAAATTGCGGGAAGTGCAGCGGACGGTATTTGTATTTGGGATGCTGCTCGCGGTTCACTCCTTGAAGTTATTGATGCTGTCAACGCACACAATTTGCGCTGGGAGCCGCGCAATCGCTACTTAGCATTTATTGCACTGAGTCCTGTGACAGCTAAAGATGTTCCTTACATATTAGATTTAAGTACATTTGAGGTCACACGCATAGACAAGGATGACGTACAGACACTTTCTTGGAACACTAAAGGGGGAGTATTAGCCTTTGGTGACGAAAGTGGGCAAGTCACCTTTTGGACTATCCCAGATTAGAATGGATGCGGGTCTCAAGGCTGAGAAGTCGGGTTTGATCATAGCCCCAGTTACCAATACAGCCTCAGTCTTCAAAGCAGCCAAAGGATGTGGGCGCGTGATGCGTCTCCAGACGAGGGGCGACGAGGTATTCGTTAACATCAGGGACACTGGCGAGATGCGCAGGTGGATGGACGAGCAGCGCGAGACCAGCTACTCGATTGAAGTTGTCATTCAGTAGACCAACGCTCAGCGCGCCGAGTGCGACATGCGACATCGCCTGGAAGGTGTTGCAATTGTTCACCCCAAGTCGCAAACGACAGATACCAAGTAGGAGTAAGTCGCATTCTGCGGTGGTATCCACTTGGTCAAGCTGGACCTGCCCCCGACCAAGCGGCGCGCAGCGCTGTATCTGCTAATTGCATTCACGGCACTCCAGAGCGACGCCGATACGTTGAGTTACAGTGACCTAATCCAAGAGTCCCCGACGGTGCGGGAAATTGCGCAGGCGCTCGTGCAGATCGAGCTACCATTGTCTCTCTTCCGATCTTCGTGTGTTTGCTGCTGAGACAGGGTGCGCGTATTAGTGTTGAATGAGGTGCAGCGTAATTTCCACTTCCGTGCGGATGCCGCTCATTGACCAGTGGTATCTCATCTGCGGAAGCTAAATATCCAGAAATCTCTGTAGCCAACCCCCACGATTTTTGATCGTTACAACCTTTATCCAGAGGTCGAGCGCACGATCTCGGCTTTCATTTCGTATTGCTTCTCTGCTTCTATTCAGTCGCTAACTCAACGATTACAGTACGTTGTCCCTATTACAGATTAAATAGGGTCGAAAGTTTGTTGACAATATAGTATTTTTGTTCTAAAATGTGATATTCCCAAAATACATAGAGGATAAAGAAAAAGCCTCTGTAGTAACAACACAAATGATAAGAGGTGCAGGAGAGATGAACATGAACAATCATATCGCACATAACGTCTACAAATTTATTGAAGGATATACACAGCAGCATGGGTATCCACCTACTATACGTGAGATCGGTGTTGCCTGCTTTTTAGGACCATCAAGTGTACTTCGTTATTTGGATAAACTGGAGGCTACTGGATGGATTCAACGCGAACCAGGTCGTGCGCGCGGAATGACTTTATTAAAATCAAATCATCAAAACGGATCGTAGAATCAGGAACAAATGTTCAAACATCTGTTCACCATATGTAAAGTATAAGTTCTATAATGTGGTTAGTCGCTAGAACAGGGGAAGCTCCACTGATTTAGCGTCTTAGTCGGTAAAGAAGTTAAGGAGAATGAAAATGACTGCTGTAAGAGTACCCGCAAACACGCCTGGAGGATGGTTCAATACTAAGCTGCCAGTCTTCAAAGGCGACACAATAAGAGTAGTTGCCACAAGCGTCCCTGCTACAAACCCTCAACCGTGGGGTGGAGGTCCTCGCATCGATCCAGATGGCAATCGAACAGACAACGTGGCACGGTCTAAATGGCAATACTCCATTGTTAACACTGAGTATTTTGGCATGTTGGTTGGAAGTATTGATACTGCCCCTGTCACGAACTTTGGTGCCGGTTCGCTTTATAACGGGGTGGCACAAGGAAGTGGTGAACTCTATCTTGCTTTCAACGATGGTGATAGGTTCGATGATAACGATGGATTTTGGGACACCGATGTCACCATTACACCAACCGCTGTATCGGGAATTGGGAGCCTCGTGCGAGTCGGGGCGGTACCGCGTTGCTTTATCAAACGCACATATCAACAGCATATTGACCAAGGTCAATCTGCCGAAGCAGGAATCGATGTCGTCACGTTTCCTGAAGAAGGGCAGTTTAACTCTGGTAGCTACACCGATCCTTATACACGTACGGTAGCAGAGGTGCAAGCACGAAAGGTAGTCTCGCTTACGCCGGGCATCATTATCAACGTAACAACTGAAAACGCGACGACAGCCGCAAGCGGTGTCCCCTTCCAACCAGGTGAGGCTAAGGGAATAACGACGGAGGTACTTACTTGGTATCCCTATAGCAAGGCATCAGGGCATGTTCCACTTGCTTTCTATATTGTGCAGTATACACATATGTTCCCTACCAACTTCACGTTCAACATCGCCGGAGTAGGAAGTACAGCATTTCCGTCGAGCAGCTCCCTACCTACAAATGATGCTGTGTATGGAACACATTTGTCGCCAAATGGTGTATATGCACGTATCCAAAATGGTTCCTCACGAACCAATAACATCACTGGTGGTCCTTTTGTCGACGCCGGTACAGAAATTGGCTACTATGCTATGATCGGTACGGCGACAGTAGGTCCGCACCTGCATATCGGCTTTCCAATGCAGTTTGACAACACAACTGCTCGTGTGGCGATTGACAACAATGGACGCCCCAGATCAGCTTCCGCATTCTTGAGCTGGCTTGGTAATCGTGGTGGTCTACGCGATCCAGAGCCTTACGTACAAACGTGTCCACGCTCATAAGGTAGAAAAGCAGTACCAAGAGGAGGTTTACCAATATGCAGTATGTCCAGATGTTCCTCCGTATGTTCGGTATATTCCTCTTGCTCATTCGTACTGACTTATCGAATTTGGCTTTAGTTATTGGTGTGAATACTGGAATTCACACCACAGCATTTGTATACGCCGAAACAGAAGGAAGGACAACACGCGTTACAGTCAAATCCCTGAACTCACCAGATACATACTGGTCTTTTTCAACGCACTCGCTCGTCTCAGTTTATGCTATCTCTCCTTCTCTTCCATATATCGCTATTGCAGATGCAACAGACACAATTTCAGTTTACAACCTCCGTACAAAAGAGGCTTCAACTCTTGATGTTAAGTTACTGCAAGCCCAAGATGCTTTCGCTACCGATTTCTATTATCGAACCTCGCGTTCACTTGTGTGGTCGCCAGATGACAAGCTACTGGCATTTATCGGGCGGACATCAAAGGCGCGTGTCGATATTTACATATACGATACCCAGACGAGGAAAACCAAAAATCTTACAGCCTCAATTAATCTTGTGTCCGATCTTGTTAATATTTCGGGTTGGTCGCCCGACGGCAAATGGCTTGCCTATATAGCTACTGGGAAGCAGACAACAAATGCGCCTATTGTGGAAGGAAATATTGTTAATCTACAAGGCAAAAGCGTTCAGCTTCTCCCCAGTCAATCTGTGTGTCGCTTAACTTGGTCCAAAGATAGCAAATACTTAGCCACAAACACAGCCTGTTCGCGATATTCTCCGGATAAACAAATGTCCGCTATAGCCATTTTTACTTTTGACGAGGAAGGTAATAGTTCGCATATCATTATACAAGATGCGAATACAAACACGTACTATGAAGAGCCTATCTGGAAACAAGACAATACAGTGCAAGTTGTGAAGATAGAGACGATTGCAACTGCTGATTTAGCATCCATCGTCTCTGCGCATCTCATGATATACGATAATAAAGGCATTGAACAACAATCTACGCAGAAAAACATAAATCAATTACAGCTAGACGACATCGCACGGAATAGCATTCAGCAAGGTGAATGGCTATTTTGGCTAACGGCGGCTACTACAAGCGAACAGCACCTATCAGCTTACAACCTTGCAACAAATCAGCTTTTGGGTGAGTTCCCTGCAACAGCTTCGCTCTGTCCCCTTGAGTACATACGTGTAGCAACACAAAATGAATATCTTGCGCTGCTAGATGGCTGTAATTTGGACTTCCCATCCTCTATAATCCGTATATACAACCTACTAACGGGACTGGAAGAAGCATCATTTCAAGGTAAAATTAGCGAAACCATTCCAATTGGCTTTGTAAAGTTCTAACAGTATAGCTGTGCAGTGCGATGGGAGTCCTAGATAACCAGATAAGAGAGCATCATGGTTGACAGGATAAGCACGTGGTTCAGAAACAACACCGCAGGTTCAGTGCGCAGTCTAAGTTCGAGACAGTAATGGAGATCGTGGGCGGAGCAAAGTCGGTATCCGGTTACCTCGATAATCAGTCTTCGCGGTTGTAGTTCCTTGCTATGCAGTCCGCTCGATCAAAATACGCTGCTCCATATCAAGTTTAAAGTAACTACTCAGCTGGAATTTTGCAAAAGGAGTAAAAACGGGCAAAATAGAAGATATGGATAAGAAACGAGCGATGAGTCGGGAAGAGATAGGGGAAGCCTACCGCGTCGGAGAGGAAGCGGT
>Ga0123337_10002613_pt1 | contig 20397 bp, 18 predicted proteins | sample frozenSSSSmetaG_FD_89792 | JGI IMG/M metagenome (GOLD analysis project Ga0123337, IMG submission 89792) | Glacier valley bacterial and archeal communities from Borup Fiord, Nunavut, Canada, to study Microbial Dark Matter (Phase II) -... | ecosystem: Environmental > Aquatic > Freshwater > Ice >... | reverse complement strand
AGAGCAATTCAGTTGAATAGGGGCGCGCATAAAAAAAACGACCATGTTCAAGCGAGCATTGGTCGTTTTTTAGAATATGATTAATTTTTGCCTAAGGAACGTATTTAGAAGGCAGTACAACCAATTTTGCTGTTACAACTACATTAGGTTTTCTTGGCGCAGGAGCTTGTAAATCTGAACTCTGAATATCTATGTTTATCCCGCCATTAAACAATTCATAACTGTATGCATCGACGTCGAAAACATAGGGTAATTGAATGTAGTTACTACTGTTTAAAGGATGAGATAAATATACAAGTACACCCTCATCATCAACAGTAATCTTATCAATCTCCGACCTTCTCCACACATAAGTGTATGTCAGTCCATCCTGGCTTAAAACCCATTGATTCGGTTGAATGTTGACATTGTAAGTTCTGTTCGGCGTTTCCTGAATAATTGTGTCTTTTTTGCACGACACCAAGCCCAGCGTGGTGGTACAAAGGAGTAAAAAAAGGAGCTTTTTCATTTTGTTTGAGATTTGATTTGTGTGTAACAAATCTAAAGCAAAACTACTGCCACAAAATTGCCAAACAGTTACATCAAATATTCAAATAATATCATGTCGTTACCTACAAATCAAGGATGGTTATATGTTGTTTACCAGCCAATCACCAACTTCACTGGTTTTATATGCTTTGTTTGTACCTGAAAGATCTTCAGTTACAATACCCTCTTCCAAAGATTTGTTGACTACAGACCTGATTAACTCTGCTTCTTCTATTAAACCAAAAGCATCTTCAAACATCATGGCTGCAGAAAGAACCGTAGCCAATGGATTGGCAATATCTTTACCGGCTGCTTGTGGATAAGAACCATGTATAGGCTCAAATAAGGAGGTATGAACGCCGATTGAAGCAGATGGCATCAATCCCATAGAACCTGAAATTACAGAAGCTTCATCCGTCAGAATATCACCAAAAAGATTCTCAGTAATCATTACATCATAAGTATTTGGCCATTGCACCAGGCGCATCGCGACTGCATCAACAAACTCATAACTTACCGAAACCTCAGGATAATCTTTTTCCATGTCCTGAACGGTTTCTCTCCAAAGACGTGAGGTCTCCAGCACGTTCGCTTTATCTACACAGCAAAGTCTTTTGCTTCTTGTCATCGCCATTTCAAATCCTAGTTTAGCTAAGCGCTGAACTTCTGCTCTTGTGTAAGTACAAGTATCAAAGGCAGTATTTCCGTCATCTTTTCTACCTCTTTCTCCAAAATAGATGCCACCTGTCAATTCCCGAAGGATGATCAGGTCAGTACCTTCAATACGCTCTCTTTTCAAAGGCGAATTGTCAATTAAAGATGGGAAGGTAAACGTTGGACGAACGTTAGCGAAAAGACCAAGTTTTTTACGCATTTTTAAAAGGCCCTGCTCAGGTCTAACCGTTGCCTTTGGATCGTTATCATATTTCGGGTGACCTATTGCACCAAAAAGCACTGCATCCGCAGCCATACAAATTTCGTGTGTAGCGTCAGGATAAGGTTCGCCAACGGCATCAATCGCAGCAGCACCGGTCAAAGCAGCTGTCCAGGTAATTTCATGATTAAATTTCTTTGCAACGGCATCAGCTACTTTTACGGCTTGGTCTATAACTTCAGGGCCTATTCCGTCACCTGCCAACAGGGCTATATTTAATTTCATATGTTTTGAATGTTTATGGTTATTGCTGCAAGCAGCTTTCTTTTTTATTAAATGATGTTCAGCATTTTCTGAGTAGCTTTTATCGCCGAAACGGTCTGATCAGAATCCAGCCCTCTGGTTATAAATACCTTCAGGTCGATCTCCCAGGTAATAATGGTTTCGCAAAGTGCATCAGAATTACTTCCGGGAGGAATCCTCACCACATAATCTATTAGGCTAGGCAAATTGCGGCCATTCTCCTTATAAACGGTGGTAAGCGCATTCATGAATGCATCAAACTGTCCATCGCCTTGCGCGTGCTCTTCAAATTTAACCCCCTCAATCAATACTGAGATGGTTGCTGAAGGTCGTAAGCCCATGGCATTCATCAACGCATAAGATTCCACCACTACCTTTTCTTCGTAAAGGTTAGAGTCCAACACATCGGAGATGATATAAGGCAAATCTTCCTTGGTTACCGTTTCCTTCTTATCGCCCAGCTCAATTACACGTTGGGTAACCTTCTTTAAATCGGCATCGTTCAACTTTAATCCAAGTTCCTGTAAATTTTTCTCAATATTAGCTTTGCCCGATGTTTTTCCCAATGCATAACTGCGTTTCCTTCCGAATCGCTCAGGTAGTAAGTCATTGAAATACAGGTTATTTTTATTGTCTCCATCAGCATGTATTCCGGCAGTTTGCGTGAATACATGGTCTCCCACAACGGGTTTGTTGGAAGGGATTCTAACACCGGAAAATGTTTCCACCAGTTTACTCACTTTATAGATCGCAGATTCATTGATCTGAACCTCCACATCCGGAGCGAAGTCATGGATTACCGCAACGGCACTTGCCAGCGCAGCGTTACCTGCGCGTTCACCCATACCATTTACCGTTAAATGCAGACCGCTGATGCCAGCTTTTACGGCTTCCAGTACGTTTGCCGTTCCGAGATCGTAATCGTTATGGGCATGGAAATCGAAATGAATACTTGGATATTTTAAGGTCAGCTCTTTTACGAACTTATAGCTTTCGTGCGGTGTTAAAATTCCTAGTGTATCTGGTAGCATGATTCTTTTTACAGGTTGTGTTACCAGGAAATCCAGAAATTGTATAACATACTCCGGTGAATTGCGCATGCCATTACTCCAATCCTCCAAATAAACATTAGTAGCAATGCTGTGGCTGGCTGCAAGCTCGATCACTTGTTGGATCTCCGAGAAATGTTGCTCGGGAGTTTTCTTCAACTGATGTGTTAAGTGGTTTAACGAACCCTTCGTTAGCAGGTTTTGTACCTGAACACCTGCACTCACCATCCAATCAATAGAAACACCGTTATCAACGAAAGAGAGCACCTCAATCCGATCTGCATACCCGTGATCATGCGCCCAGCTCAATACAGATTTTACCGCTTTGAACTCGCCTTCAGATACCCTTGCCGAAGCAATTTCTACCCGGTCAACATGCAACTCTTCCAGTAATAGCTGGGTAATGGTTAACTTTTCTGAGATAGAAAAAGACACTCCCGATGTTTGTTCTCCATCGCGAAGCGTAGTGTCCATTATCTCTATTTTCCTTCTTTCCATTTACGGCGCTGTTAAAGAGGAAGCTGAGCAGCAAATTCCTCTATTTCAGGTTTGATGCTTTGCAAGTAATCGATATCGTCAAACCCATTAAGGATGTTGTGTTTTTTATAAGGACTGATCTCAAAGGTTTCTTTTTCTCCGGTCGCCAACAGCATGATCGTTTGTTCTGGCAAATTTACTTCCAGTTCCGTGTTTGGATCCGCAAAGATTGCCTCAAAGATCTTTTCAGCAAACTCCGGACTAACCTGAACTGGCAGTACACCAATGTTTAGGCAATTGTTCCTGAAAATATCTGCAAAAAAGCTGGATACTACACATCTGAAGCCATAATCATAAACCGCCCAGGCAGCATGTTCTCTCGATGATCCAGATCCGAAGTTCTTACCTCCAACCAAAATCTTACCGTTGTAAATCGGATTGTTCAATACAAAGTCAGCTTTAGGGGTATTGTCGCCATTGTATCTCCAGTCGCGGAATAAATTGTCTCCAAATCCCACACGCTCCGTCGCTTTTAAGAAACGGGCAGGGATCAGTTGATCGGTATCCACATTTTCAATCGGTAATGGAACTGCGGTACTGGTTAATATATTAAATTTATCGTAAGCCATTTTAATGTTTGTTTTTGTATGCTACAAAGTTCTTTTGAAGGTATTCTAAACGCCAGCAACTTCTAAATCCTGCATTAACGTTCTTGGATCTGTAACGACCCCGGTAATTGCCGCTGCGGCAGCAACAAGCGGACTAGCCAGCATCGTTCTGGAACCCGGACCTTGTCGCCCTTCAAAATTTCTGTTCGAAGTGCTAACCGCATACTTACCTGCAGGGATTTTATCATCGTTCATTGCCAGACAAGCAGAACAACCAGGCTGACGTAACGTAAAGCCTGCATCAGTTAAGATGTCTAATAAACCTTCTTCTTTGATCTGGCTTTCCACGATGTGAGATCCAGGAACCAACCATACCGTAACGTCTTCAGCTTTATGTTTACCCTTCACAAGGTCAGTAAAAGCCCTGAAATCTTCAATTCTACCATTTGTACAACTTCCCACAAATACAAAATCAACTTTCTTGCCGATCATAGAATCACCTTCTGAGAAACCCATGTAGCCTAAAGATTTAGCATAAGTAGTCGCACCACCTTCTGCATGTTCCGCATCAGGGATAGCTTTAGAAATGCCCATACCCATACCCGGGTTTGTACCATAAGTGATCATTGGCTCAATGGAAGAACCATCAAACGTAAGCTCTTTATCAAAAACAGCATCCGGATCAGTTTTCAAAGTTCTGTAGTACGCCAAAGCCCTGTCCCAAGCCTCGCCTTTCGGACTAAACTCTCTTCCTTTAACATACTCAATAGTTGTCTCGTCAGGAGCGATCATACCACCTCGCGCACCCATCTCGATGCTTAAGTTACATACAGTCATACGGCCTTCCATGGTCATGTTTTCAAAAACATCACCTGCGTATTCTACAAAGTAACCAGTGGCTCCCGAAGTAGATAGTTGTGATATGATAAACAAAGCCACATCTTTTGGAGTAACAGCTAATCCTAATTTTCCATTTACATTAATGCGCATTTTTTTTGGCTTCGGCTGCATGATACATTGCGTGGAAAGTACCATTTCCACTTCAGAAGTACCTATTCCAAAGGCAATAGCCCCAAATGCACCATGGGTAGAAGTATGTGAATCTCCACAAACTATCGTTGCTCCAGGTTGCGTTATACCATATTCCGGGCCAACGACGTGTACGATACCATTTTTCTGGTGACCTAAGCCCCAGTGGCTGATTCCATACTCATTTGAGTTTGATTCCAATGCTTTCAGTTGGTTTGCAGAAAGCGGATCTTCAACTGGCAAATGCTGATTGATGGTTGGCGTGTTGTGATCAGCCGTAGCAAAAGTGCGCTCCGGGTAAAGCACTTTAATTCCTCTGCTTTTCAACCCTAAAAAAGCTACTGGGCTGGTTACTTCGTGAATAAGATGGCGATCAATAAAAAGCACATCAGGTCCACCTTCTATCTTACGTACTACGTGAGTGTCCCACACCTTATCAAATAATGTCTTGCTCATTTTTTGTTTGATTATATTTGTTATTTGCAAAAACCGGTTATGCCAATAGTTGCTTTCCCATCATTGCTAACAGGTCGTTATCATTAATATCTATTTTTTGGTCTGCAAGGGTTAAAAAGCGGTAGTAAACTTCGCTCAATTCCGCTTTGCTCAGGTTAAAGCCCAAACGCTCCAGATGGAATTTTAAAGCATGCCTGCCGCTGCGTGCAGTAAGCACAATGCTGGCGTCAGGGAAACCTACATCTTCAGGTCTGATGATCTCATAGTTTTCGCGGTTCTTAAGGAAACCATCCTGGTGTATACCAGAGCTATGTGCAAATGCATTGCTACCCACGATTGCTTTGTTAGGTTGCACAGGCATACGCATCTGCGAGCTTACCATACGGCTCAGCTCATAGAAGTTCTTAGAATTGATATTGGTATACAAACCCAGAACCTGATGTGTTTTAAGGATCATTACTACCTCTTCAATAGAAGTATTACCGGCACGCTCGCCAATACCGTTGATAGTACCTTCAATTTGGCGGGCACCATTTTGCAAGCCCGCTATAGAGTTTGCAGTAGCCAAACCAAGGTCGTTGTGACAATGCACAGATATGATGGCCTGATCAATGTTTTTTACATTTTCTTTAAGAAATTTTATCTTGCTGCCATATTGGTCAGGCAAGCAATAACCATTGGTATCTGGTATGTTTACTACAGTTGCACCCGCCGCAATAACTGCTTCAACCATTTGGGCCAAATAATGCACGTCTGCTCTTCCTGCATCCTCTGCGTAAAACTCGATGTCCTCTACAGATTTTTTCGCATACTTAACAGCTTCAACCGCGCGCTCCAGAATTTCTTCTCTCGTGCTGTTGAATTTATGTTTAATGTGCATATCAGACGATCCTATACCAGTATGGATACGAGGTCTTTTTGCATACTGTAAAGCGGCAACTGCCGAATCAATATCTCCTTTATTTGCACGTGTTAGCGCACAGATAATGGGTTCAGAAACAGCTTTGGAAAGCTCAACAACACTCTGGAAGTCGCCCGGACTAGATATAGGGAATCCTGCTTCAATAACGTCAACACCAAGTGCCTCCAGTTCCTTTGCGATCTCAACTTTTTCTGACGTTGATAACTGACATCCGGGTACCTGTTCTCCATCACGAAGCGTGGTGTCAAACACATAAACTCTATTTGGATCGTGTAGCATAATTCTTAGTGTTTAGTTTGTATATGATTCTGTGCAATAAATATATTCTTCTTCATAGTATTATACGGCTTCCAATAAACTTTCTACAGATTTAACTGCGCCATTTTCTAATAATATTCTTTTTTCAATGCATTCCGGTAGTTGCGCTTCAAAATGACCTACATAAATTAAGGTGGTTCCATTCTTACAAAGTCCGTCTACCAGTTTGTTAAAGTGTTTTGTCTGTTGCTGATCCAGACCCTGACAAGGTTCATCCAGTATCAACAGTTCCGGGTTTTTAATAATAGTTCTGGCCAAGAGTGCCAGTCGTTGCTTGCCCAAGGGCAGCTCTGTCATCAGCACCTTGCTTTGCTCCAGCAAACCGAAATATTCCAGGAGTTCGTTAACCTGACCATGTCTGGTGGAACCTGGTTCGCAAAACAAACCTGAGCTGTCGTAGAAGCCGGATGCGACACTTTGCCATACTGTTGCCGAAGCGTCAAAGTACCAATGTAGCTCAGGTGATATCAGACCAATACGCGTTTTAATGTCCCAGATACTTTCTCCTGTACCACGTTTAAAACCAAAGAGACTGAAATCGTTAGAATATGCCTGAGGATGATCACCGCAAACTAAGCTTAATAAGGTTGATTTTCCAGAGCCATTTAGCCCTTGTAACAACCATTTTTCCCCTCGCTCTACCACCCAGTTGATATTTTTCAACACCTGCTTATCTCCATAACTGATAGATACATCGGTCATTTTGATCACGCTTCCTGAAAAAGTAGGGATGGGGCTTTCCCTTAAAAAGTCGGGAACAGCTTTAGCGGTTAACTCTTCATCACGTTCAGAAATACGTTCCTCATCAGAAATTTCCATTAGCTTTCCGTTGCTGATCTCCGCAAAGCGGTTGATACAAGCTGGTATTTCTACATCATTGCTGATCAGGATCAATTGCGTACCTTTTTTAGCTAAATCTTCCAACAGCCTATTCAGGTTTTCTCTGGATTGTTTATCCAAACCATTGTATGGCTGATCAAGGATCAGTAATTGTGGGGCAAGCCATATCCCTTTTATCAGCTGTAACTTTTTGTGCTCACCGCTTGATAACTGGATCAGGGTTGAATTTACGAGATCAGAAAAACAAAGTTGATTAACGATCGCCAAAGCTTCTTCAAAGTCGAGCCCTAGCTTTTCGCCATAGCCTTGCAATTCTGCGCGCACCGTAGCAGTAACTTCGGTCGATTGCTTATTGTAACGCTGCTGGTAATAAAAGTTGGACTGGCCTTCCAAATCCTTAAACTGGTACCAGTTGGCCGTATAATGTATAACCGGAGGCAGGGAAGCCTTCGGGTTAAAATTAATCTCTATTTTGCCATTTGCCTTAATCAATCCTGCAACGGCTTTTGCTAATGATGTTTTGCCACTTCCACTTGCTCCGCATACCAACCAATTCTCCGACGGATAAATAGTCCAGTTCAGATCCTGCAATACCGCTTTCTGACGGTACCATAGGTTTAGGTTGGTGATATGGACGACGGGCTTGGACATACTTCCTTACTTATGCTGTTTTTATAGCTTTCATTGCAGTCATTGCTTTTCTCAAAGTAGCACCGATAACTTCCACTTCATGAGAACGAATCGCTTCGTTTACTTCTATAAGTGCCCTGTTATCAACCGCAGCATCTTTGCCTTCGTTAAAGTTTTTACCAACTAAATCGGTATCAACTTTTTTCATGAAATCAGCTAACAAAGGTTTACAAGCCTGATCGAACAAGTAGCAACCATATTCAGCAGTATCAGAAATTACGCGGTTCATTTCGAACAATTTCTTACGTGCAATCGTATTTGCGATAAGTGGGGTTTCATGTAAAGACTCATAGTAAGCAGATTCTGGTTTAATTCCAGCCTGTACCATAGTTTCGAATGCCAACTCCACACCAGCTCTAACAAAAGCAACCATCAAGGTATAATTGTCGAAATACTCTTGCTCACCTATTTTAACATTCCCTGCCGGAGTCTTTTCAAAGGCTGTTTCGCCAGTTTCTGCACGCCATCCCAATAGGTTTTTGTCACCGTTGGCCCAGTCTTCCATCATAATTCGACTAAATTCACCGCTCATAATGTCATCCTGATGCTTCTGGAACAATGGGCGCATGATGTCTTTAAGCTCCTCTGAAATCTCAAACGCTTTAATCTTCGCAACATTGCTTAACCTGTCCATCATGGCAGTGATGCCGCCTTGCTTTAATGCCTCGGTGATTACTTCAACACCATATTGAACCAATTTAGAAGCGTAACCTGCATCAATTCCCTTTTCTACCATCTTATCGAAAGAAAGGATCGAACCTGTTTGCAACAAACCGCAAAGTATAGTTTGCTCGCCCATTAAGTCTGATTTTACCTCAGCCACGAAAGATGATTTCAATACACCAGCCTTATGGCCACCAGTACCTACGCAATACGCTTTTGCTTGCAATAAACCCTTTCCTTCCGGATCATTCTCCGGGTGAACAGCGATTAGGGTTGGTACGCCAAAGCCACGAACATATTCTGCTCTAACCTCACTACCCGGACATTTTGGAGCTACCATGATTACCGTGATATCTTTACGAACCTGCATGCCTTCTTCCACGATGTTAAAACCATGAGAGTACAACAGCGTAGCACCTTTTTTCATTAGGGGCATAATTGCGTTTACTACGGCAGTATGTTGTTTATCAGGAGTAAGGTTGATCACTACATCAGCATCAGGAATCAGTTCTTCATATGTTCCGACCGTAAAGTTGTTTTCTGTAGCATTTTTATAGGAATCTCTTTTTCCTTCGATAGCCTCTTTACGCAAGGCATAAGAAACATTTAAACCACTATCTCTCAGGTTTAAACCCTGGTTCAATCCTTGAGCTCCGCAACCTACCACTACCAGTTTCTTTCCTTTAAGGGCATCAATGCCGTCTAAAAATTCAGAACTGTCCATGAAGTCGCAGACACCTAATTGGTTAAGTTTTTCTCTAAGAGGTAGTGTGTTAAAATAATTTGACATCGTTCTATTTGTTTTTGATTTTATGGTTGTGTTTAAATTTTAGTTAATATAACGAGTGCCTACATTGTGAATACGTTCTTCTCGCTGTCCAAATACTCGTTTTCTATCACGTCTTGACCTGGTTTCTCTCTCTCAAACTCTCTCAGCTTCGCATTGAAACCTTCGCTATCCTTGATAATGGCTACCCTTGCGCTGCGAACAAATTCAATCAAGCCATACGGTTGCAATACTTCTATAAGTTTATCTGTCTCTTCTCTATGGCCGGTAGTCTCGAATACCGTGTAATCTTTACGTATCACCACCGCTCTTGCGCCATTCTCACGCAACAACCGCTCTACCGATACCTTCTCCGCAATTGTATCGGTAGGCACCTTATACAGTGCCAGTTCCTGCCAGATGATATCCTCGTTCGTGTTGTAGTATACCTTCAACACCTCCACTTGTTTCTCAATCTGCCGAGCTAATTTACGCACAACTTCTTCCGTTTCGGTAATCACAATGTTAAACCTGTGGATGTGCTCAATCTCAGATGGGGATACATTCAGGCTTTCAATATTAATCTTTCTTCTTGAAAATATAATAGCGATGCGGTTCAATAATCCGATCTGATTCTCCGTATAAACAGTAATTGTAAATTCCTGCTGCTGGTTGTTCTCTATATTAGAATTACTCATTGTCTTTAATTATTTAAGTCTGATTTCACTTACACTACATCCTTGTGGTACCATTGGAAACACATTGTGCTCCTTCGCCACCATCACCTCTAATAAGTAAGAGCCCTTGTGATTCAGCATTTCTTCCAATGAACTTACCAAATCCGCCCGCTCTGTTACTCTTTTACCTTTAATGTAATAGGATTCCGCAAGCTTGACGAAATCAGGACTCTTAATGTCAACAAATGAATACCTTCTCTCATTAAACAACTGCTGCCACTGACGAACCATTCCCAAAAACTGGTTGTTCAAAATCATGATCTTCACATCAACACCAGATTGCATAATCGTTCCGAGTTCCTGCAAAGTCATCTGAAATCCACCATCACCAATCACGGCAACTACAGTTCTGTCTGGCGTACCAAACTTAGCGCCGATTGCGGCAGGTAAGCCGAATCCCATTGTACCTAAACCGCCGCTGGTAATGTTACTTCTTGTCTTATTAAACAAAGCGTAACGACAAGCAACCATTTGATGCTGACCAACATCGCTTACAATAACAGCCTCGCCTTTAGTCAGCTCGTTCAGTTGATGGATTACTTCCCCCATCGACAACTCATCTCCTTCAGGATGAAGCTCTTTTTGAATCAGTTCTTCCTGCTCAATTTTATCGAATGCCCGAAACTCGGCAACCCATTCTTTATGCTCTTTTGCTTCTACAAGCGCAGTCAGCAAGGGTAGCGTTTCTTTACAATCACCCCAAACAGGAACATCAGCTTTCACATTTTTGTCTATCTCCGCAGGATCAATATCTAAATGGATTACCTTAGCCTGTTTTGCATATTTATCTAAGCGACCGGTTACCCTGTCATCAAATCTCATCCCGATAGCGATCAATACGTCGCAGGAGTTCGTTTGAACATTTGGACCGTAGTTTCCATGCATTCCCAACATCCCAACATTTAATGGGTGATCAGTTGGAATTGCACCTGCACCGAGGATAGTCCATGCTGCAGGGATACCGCTTTTTTCTACAAAAGCTTTGAACTCTTGCTCTGCACTTCCTAGCAATACGCCCTGACCAAACAAGATAAATGGTTTTTTAGCAGCATTGATCATTTCAGCAGCCGCTTCAACATATTCTTTACGAACATGAGGTTTCGGACGATAGCTCCGGATATGGTCGCATGGAACATAACCCGCGTAATCGAACAATTGCATTTGTGCATTCTTCGTGATGTCTACCAATACAGGGCCTGGTCTGCCGGTTCTGGCGATATAAAACGCTTTAGCTAATGCAGCAGGGATCTCACTGGCATCCGTTACCTGATAGTTCCATTTAGTCACCGGAGTGGTAATGTTGATTACATCAGTTTCCTGAAATGCATCAGTACCCAATAAATGAGCAAATACTTGTCCGGTGATGCATACCATAGGCGTACTGTCGATCTGTGCATCTGCCAATCCTGTTACCAGGTTGGTGGCACCCGGACCGCTGGTTGCGAATACTACGCCAACTTTACCTGATGTTCTGGCATAGCCCTGAGCAGCATGCGTAGCACCTTGCTCATGGCGAACCAATATATGTTGTAGTTTATCATTATAATCATATAATGCATCATAAATAGGCATGATGGCGCCCCCAGGATATCCGAACACAACTTCTGTTCCTTCTGCGATTAATCCTTCTAATAAAGCCACAGAACCCGTTACTGAAACAGTTGTTTTCGGCTCAGTCTGGGTGGTCAATTCTGCTTGTGCTATTTCCATAGTGGTATTTTTTAGTAAAAGTCGTTTAAAAATTATCCGGTGTAGGCATCTGTTACGCAGCCTTCACTTGCGTTACTAACTTGTTTCAGGTATTTGTACAATACCCCTTTTGTTACGGGTGGGGGCAACTGTGTCCAGGCCTTCCTGCGTGTAGCTAACTGCTCGTCAGATAGGTGAACATTGATTGAATTCGTAGTCGCATCTATGGTGATCACGTCATCATCATGAACCAAGGCGATGTTTCCACCTTCCCATGCTTCTGGCGTAATGTGACCCACAACAAACCCATGTGTACCACCAGAGAAACGGCCGTCAGTAATCAGGGCGACTGATTTACCCAATCCTGCTCCAATAATTACCGAAGTAGGCTTAAGCATTTCGGGCATCCCGGGAGCTCCTTTCGGCCCAACTTGTCTAATCACCACCACATCGCCACTTTTCACTTTGCCGCTTTGAATACCAGCAATCAGGTTTTTTTCTCCATCAAATACCCGTGCCGGGCCGACAAATTTCTCGCCTTCTTTACCGCTGATTTTGGCTACAGAACCCAATGGTGCTAAATTGCCGTACAACATTTGAAGGTGACCTGTTTTTTTAATTGGTTCCGTAACCGGGAATATAATTTTCTGTGTTTCAAAATCCAAATCTACCGCGTTAGCAACGTTCTCTGCAAGTGTTTTTCCAGTAACGGTGATACAATCACCATGGACCAGGCCTACTTTAATCAGGTATTTCAGTACCGCAGGTACCCCACCAATTTCATGAAGATCCTCCATCAAGTAAGATCCGCTTGGCTTCAAATCACCAAGAACAGGGGTGCTGTCGCTGATTCCTTGGAAATCAGCCAGGGTCAATGGCAAACCAACTGATTTAGCCATCGCAATTAAGTGAAGCACGGCATTAGTTGATCCTCCTAAAACCATAACCGTAACAATCGCATTGTGAAATGCTTTTTCAGTCATGATATCTGAAGGCAATATGTTTTTTTCTAGCAGAATGCGGATGTATTTTCCCGCCTCTTTACATTCATTCTTTTTTTCTTCGCTAAGCGCCGGGTAAGAAGAACTATAAGGTAAGCTCATTCCCAATGCCTCAATTGCAGAGGCCATGGTATTGGCAGTGTACATACCACCGCAGGCACCGGCACCCGGACAAGCATTTTTAATTACACCTTGAAAATCTTCTTCTGCAAGATTACCTGCAAGCTTTTGTCCTAACGCTTCAAATGCAGAAACGATATTCAAAGCCTGACCTTTGTAATTTCCGGAGTGGATACTGCCACCATAAACCATGATAGAGGGGCGATTTAAACGTCCCATTGCCATAATTGATCCCGGCATATTTTTATCGCAACCTGGAATAGTGATCAGACCATCATAATATTGACCGCCACAAATGGTTTCAATTGAATCTGCAATCACATCTCTGGACACCAGAGAGTAGCGCATACCGTCGGTACCGTTAGACATCCCATCACTTACACCAATGGTGCCGAATGTTAGACCCACCAAATCATTAGCCCAGACACCTTCTTTAACAATTTTTGCAAGATCATTTAAGTGCATGTTGCAAGTATTTCCATCGTAACCCATGCTGGCAATGCCGACCTGAGCTTTGTCCATATCGGCTTTGGTTAATCCAATTCCGTATAACATGGCTTGAGCCGCTGGTTGCGTGGGGTCTTGTGTGAAAGTTTTACTGTATCTGTTGATTTCTGGTGACTGTGACATAAGGTTGGTTGCTCTATTATATTATTTTGTTTTCTAATTCTTTTTTCATTTAAATGATCACTTCGTAATCCTGCTTCTCCAGAACGAGGCACTTGTAGGCGCGTTGCAGTGTTGAACCAGCGCTCTCCGTCCAGGTCAATGGAAATTTATAATCATCTACGGACGCTAGTCCAATGATTTCTGTTGCAGTACCGCAGAAAAAAGCACTATCTGCATGTTTCAAATCTTTAACGGTAAGGTGTTTTTCGATCAAGTCGATTTCCAGAACGCCACATAATTTGATAATTGTTGCGCGGGTAATCCCTGCTAGAATGTTACCAAGGGGAGGAGTGTATAATCTTCCCTTTTTCTCAACGAAGATGTTAGCGCCTGGAGCTTCTGCAATATTGCCATGCATATCTAGCAACAGTGCTTCGTCGTACCCTTTACTTCTGGCTTCCGTACTTGCCAGGATAGAGTTCACATAGTTGCCACTTACTTTGGCTTCAACTGGAGTGGATTTCGGATTTGGTCGCTCATAGCTGGATACCCCAACTTTCAACAGTTTATTGCCAGAGTAAGCTTCCCATTCCCAGGCGCAGATCATGATGGATGATTCTTGTGCAGCGACCAAGGTCATGGCTGGCGGACAATAAACCAATGGCCTGATGTAAGCATCTTTAACATTATTTAACTCCAACAACTTATAGGTCTGCTTGATCAAATCGTCTATATCCCAGGTGAAGGGGATATAGACCAATTCAGCAGATCTTTTCAAGCGCTCGAAATGTTCACGAGCTTTAAAAATGCGCGTACCGTTGTGTGTACGATAAGCTCTAATACCTTCAAAAACAGCATATCCATAATGCAGGGATTGTCCGTAGAGATCAGTTTTTGAATCAACTGCCTTTTCGAACTTCCCGTTTATATAGATTGTGGTATTTGAATTATAGTATTCCATTTTCTTTGGTATTGTTTAAATTATTTTGATCATTAAAAAAGCGCCATTTTTGGTGGCGCTTCATATTTTATTGTTGAATATTTTATAGCAGCGCCTTTTTCTCCTGGTTTAGCAGAAGAATCACGTTAATAATGACAAAGAAAAAGACGTTTACAATTGTGATCATAATTTTATACTGTCCTTATTTTTATAAAAACCAATTTAGGGCTTGCCATCTAAAGTATCAATAGCCAGTTGAAAATAAATAAAAAAAAATAATATACTGTTTATTTTAATAAAATAAGTATAATATATCGTTAAATGCTTTATATTCATATCATAAAGTGGATGCTGCTATACCGAATATGAAATCGGTATTCGGTATAGGTATTATGCAAGCATTCTAAAATTGTGAAAATTCTTCTTAAAATCACGAAAAGTCCTCGGAAGTTTAAAAATGAAGCATAAAAAATTGCATCGAAATAAAACAAAAAACCCTTTGAAATTAATCAAAGGGTCGTATAAATTTTATGATTTTAAATATCAAATAATCCCTTCAGCCAGGACAATAATTTTGTTTTGTAAAACCTCTACAACACCACCTTTGATAACGAAGGTTTCTTCGGATTCTTTAGTTTTGATAATTACCGGACCGTCTTCTAAAGTTGAAATAATAGGGGCGTGGTCTCTTAGTATTTGAAAAGATCCCATTGTTCCCGGTACTGTAACTGAAGTTACTTCGCCTTCAAAAACTTTCTTATCCGGTGTTAATATTTCTAATGTCATGCTTTATTGCTAATAGTAATGATTAGTTAACTTCAGCTAATAGCTTTTTACCTTTTTCGATAGCTTCATCGATGTTACCAACTAAGTTAAACGCTGCTTCAGGATACTCATCAACTTCACCATCCATGATCATGTTAAACCCTTTGATGGTATCTTTAATGTCAACGAGCACACCTTTCAAACCAGTAAACTGCTCTGCAACGTGGAATGGCTGAGATAAGAAACGTTGAACACGACGAGCGCGGGAAACGATCAGTTTATCTTCCTCAGATAACTCGTCCATACCAAGGATGGCGATGATATCTTGCAATTCTTTATAACGTTGTAAAGTTTCTTTAACTCTTTGTGCAGTGTTATAGTGTTCGTCACCTAAGATAGCTGGAGACAAAATCCTTGAAGTTGAATCCAATGGATCCACAGCAGGATAAATACCAAGCTCAGCGATTTTACGAGACAATACCGTTGTGGCATCTAAGTGGGCAAACGTTGTAGCCGGAGCCGGGTCAGTTAAATCATCCGCAGGAACGTAAACGGCCTGTACAGAAGTAATTGAACCACGTTTTGTTGAGGTGATACGCTCTTGCATCAAACCCATCTCAGTAGCCAATGTTGGTTGGTAACCTACTGCTGAAGGCATACGACCCAAAAGGGCAGATACCTCAGAACCAGCCTGAGTGAAACGGAAGATATTATCAACGAAGAAAAGGATGTCTTTTCCAGCACCTTCGCCATCACCATCACGGAAATATTCAGCAACAGTCAAGCCTGATAAAGCCACACGTGCACGTGCACCAGGAGGCTCATTCATTTGACCGAATACCAATGTTGCTTTTGATTCTTTTAATTTTTCAGTATCAACTTTACTTAAGTCCCAACCGCCTTTTTCCATAGAATGAAGGAACTCGTCGCCATAGTTAATTACACCAGACTCGATAAACTCACGTAAAAGGTCATTACCTTCACGAGTACGCTCACCAACACCAGCGAATACAGATAAACCAGCATATGCTTTTGCGATGTTGTTTACCAATTCCATGATCAATACTGTTTTGCCAACACCCGCACCACCGAACAAACCGATTTTACCACCTTTAGCATAAGGCTCTAGTAAATCGATTACTTTAATACCTGTAAAAAGTACTTCAGTTTCAGTAGATAGCTCATCAAATCTAGGAGGAGCATTGTGAATTGGTCTGCCGCCAGTTTTATCCACCGCGTTAATACCGTCGATAGCATCACCCACAACATTGAATAAGCGACCTTTAATTTGGTCGCCAACAGGCATTTGTATAGCTGCGCCAGTATCCACTGCTTGCATTCCACGAACAAGACCATCGGTCGAATCCATTGAAATTGCACGTACGCGGTCTTCACCAAGATGTTGTTGAACTTCTAAAATGACCTTTTGTCCGTTTTCTTTTGTAACCTCTAATGCAGAAAAAATCTTAGGTAAATGAGCATCGTCAGCAAAACTCACGTCAACTACCGGTCCTATAATCTGTGCTATTTTTCCAATGTTAGGCATATATTGTTTTGGGTAAAATTATAAATATCAAATTGTTAAAGGCCATTTTAGCAGCCCGCAATTCGGTTTGCAAAGTTAAAATTTTTCAGCAAGAATTATACATATATGTATAAAGATTTTTCAACAGCTTCGGGAAAGCATTTTATACTATCTTGACACGACAAAAATACCATCATTTAAAGCTATGAAAACCATCTTAGTAACAGGTAGTAACGGACTATTAGGCCAGAAAATTACAGAGCGAATTTTACAAACAAAGCAGTTCAATTTGATTGCTACTTGTAAAGGAGCCAATCGTTATCCAGTGAAGGAAGGATACACTTATGCAGAAATGGATATCCTTGACCCTGTTCAGGTACTGCAAGTCGTTAAAAAGGTTAAACCAGATGCGATTATTAATACAGCCGCCATGACTAACGTAGACACCAGTCATGAGCAACCTGAACTTGCCCGGCAACTAAACGTGGTAGCCGTTGAAACCCTAACTGCTATCGCTGCCTCAGAAAACATCCAGTTTGTACACCTGTCTACAGATTTTATTTTTGACGGCGCAGATGGTCCTTATGATGAGGAAGCAGCACCAAATCCACTAAGTGAATACGGTCGGACGAAATTAGCAGGAGAGGAAGTCGTTAAGCGCTCATCCGGCCCTTGGGTAATCATCCGCACGATTCTAGTTTACGGAATTGTGAACGACATGAGCAGGAGTAATATCGTTTTATGGGCCAAAGGAGCCATAGAAAGTAATAAACTGATCAACGTTGTGAATGATCAATGGAGAATGCCAACCTTGGCGGAAGACCTGGCAGATGGCTGCTTGTTGGCTGTTGAGAAAAATGCCCAGGGGGTGTTTAACATCTCGGGAAAAGACATGATGAGTGTTTCGGAACTGGTTGCGGAAGTGGCCGATTACTGGGAGCTTGATAAGCACATGATAAAAGAAATAAGTTCGGAGAGTTTAAATCAAGCGGCGAAGCGACCGGTAAAGACAGGCTTCATATTAGCCAAGGCGATAAACGAGCTAGGATACCAGCCGAGGAGCTTCAAGGAGGGGCTAGCAATAGTCGACGAGCAGCTCAGAAGGAGGGCTTGATATGACTTCTTAGTAAAACCCATATCGACCAGTTTCTCTTTTTATGGTTTGGGGAAAACCTTTTTTTTTAGGATTTGAAGTTTATATTTGCTTAAAAAAAAGATATGGCTTTACAAGTTGGAGATCAGTCTCCTGATTTTAAATTATTCAGTTCGGAATTGAAAGAAGTTTCGTTGGCAGATTATAAAGGAAGAAAGCTGGTAATTCAGTTCTTTCCTATGGCCTTCACTGGTGTTTGTACGGCACAACTTTGTACAATGAGAGATAGTTTTGGTTTCTATGAGGGTATGAATGCCGATGTTATTGGTATTTCGGTGGATTCTCCTTTTACGCTTGCGAAGTTCAAGGAAGATCAAGCTTACCAGTTTCCTTTGCTGTCTGACTTCAACAAAGAAGTTTCTAAGGCATTTGGTGCTTTTTACGAAGATTTTGTTTTTAATTTGAAAGGTGTTTCCAAGCGCGCTGCTTTCGTTTTAGATGAAGAAGGTAAAGTTCTTTATGCCGAGGTTCTGGAAGATGCGGGTAATATGCCTGATTTCGATGCAATCAAAAAGGTTATAGAAGCCTAGGCTACAAAATGTTAACGGACTGGTTTGAATAATTTGCGGAAAAAATTGTGAAATTGATTTCCAAGTATTACTTTTGCAATCCGTTAATGAAACGGAAAAATGCATTTGTAGCTCAATTGGATAGAGCATCTCACTACGGATGAGAAGGTTTGGGGTTCGAATCCCTACAAGTGCACTTGGTTGGAGTTAGTTCTAAATTTAGAGTTAACTCCATTTTTTTTGCCCTCTAACTTGTTTTTAATGTGGTAGATGAGCTAGGAGCCCAAGTCCTCCGGGGTGATTGCATCCGCAAGCAATAACTCGCATGATTTAATGATTTTAAACAATAGTATAATCGATTTCTACCTTTAGAGGCGCTATCGATTAATAAGTAGTTACACTTCGAGCAGAACATTATCCCCCGTAAGGTTTTCAGTAATTAATGGTTCATGTATGCTTTCTACCAGGTAGCGTTCTTCAGTACCTAATTTTGGCACTATTACTTTTCCGCAATAACAAGAGTTACACACTGCGCACCAAAAACTGACCTTACCGCTTTTTAAGCCCTGCCTGCGGATAAGTTTCCAGATGCTATTTAATTAATCCAACTTCAGGCTGTTGACTTTACGCTGCAACACTCCCCAATGTTCTTTGATGGTGGATTTTTAATGCCTAGTTGTTTAATATCGACAGAATAGCGCTTAGAAAACATACGATTTAACGTTAAATTCACATACCGGTCTACTGAACACTTAATACTTAACTGCGCAGTCAGCATTTTAGCTGTACACTTAAGGATTTATGTGCACACTTACCAGTTTAAGTGTTCAGTTAACCCATTTTAGGTGTAAAACCTTCTTTTTTTTAATATCAGTATTGTAGGTTCGTTTCAGCAATCAACCAATGCTGCTGCTAATCATGGTACTATATATTACTACATTTCCTTATTTCAGGACTACAAAGAAGAGCCTCAGTGGTTCATTACTAGTTGCCTCTGCTATGTCTCGGCTTCGTGTCTGCTTCGGGTCTGCTTCGTGTCTGCTTCGGCTCGGCCCGAAGCAAACAGCCATAAAACACATAGCAAAGCGGTATCCGAAAAGTTTCAGTATAAACCACATATCAACCAGAACGCTTCATCAAAAGGCAAAGTGGGAAAGGTCTAAAATTAAAATGTCGGAATGCCGGATCAATTAGTTCGCCTTTAAGAGTTGTGTTGTGGTTTAGTTGTAGTCGGCACAAGTAGTCGGCGTAAAACAGTCAGCGTAGATGAGAACTGGGTATAAGGAAATGAAGGCACAACACATGAGTTGCTTTGTCTACCTATTCTGTTTATGATGACTTGGGCAACCTTCGGTACGTGGTGCCCCCGGTGTTCAGTTCGACAAGTTTTGCTGAAACCGATGCATCATTCAGGGGTCTGGTATATGCTTACCGTTATGACAGGAGGCGAAGGCTGGTAAAAAAGAAACTTCCTGTTAAAGGCTGGGAGTTTATGGTATACAACAAACTGGACCAGCTGGTGATGACCCAGGATTCGGTACAGCGTGGTGTATCTCCCCAGCAATGGACCTTCAGCAAATATGATGATTTGGGAAGATCGTTATAACTTTGCGGGTGAGCTGAAATCCAGTGTGCGCAGGCATTGCCTGGCCGGGGTGTAGAGTCTGTATGTTAAAAACGACTTCAGTTATGACCACATGGGCAGGGCTGTTGATACTTACCAAAAAACAGGGAATACCAGTGCTACCACGGCGAACAGTTCAGTGTTGCTGTCCAGGCTTGTCTACAATGAGGTTGGCCAGTTGAAGAACAAAAGCCTGCACAGT
>Ga0123337_10002612_pt1 | contig 20403 bp, 21 predicted proteins | sample frozenSSSSmetaG_FD_89792 | JGI IMG/M metagenome (GOLD analysis project Ga0123337, IMG submission 89792) | Glacier valley bacterial and archeal communities from Borup Fiord, Nunavut, Canada, to study Microbial Dark Matter (Phase II) -... | ecosystem: Environmental > Aquatic > Freshwater > Ice >... | reverse complement strand
GAGGTTCTCCATCATGTATTCGGGCAGCAGGTGGCGGCGGTTGCTGGTGGCGTAGATCAGGACGTTGGGCGTCGCAGCGGCAATCGAGCCGTCGAGAATGGACTTGAGCGCCTTGTAACCGGGCTCACCTTCTTCAAAACTGAGGTCATCGCAAAAAACAATGAATTTCTCGGGCAAGCCGGAGACCACCTCCACGATGTCCGGCAAATCGGTCAGGTCGGCCTTGTCGACTTCAATCAACCGCAAACCCCGGGCTGAATACTCATTCAGGCAGGCCTTGATCAGGGACGATTTGCCGGTACCGCGCGAGCCGGTCAGCAAGACGTTGTTGGCGGGCTTGCCGCTGACAAACTGCTCGGTGTTGCGCTGGATTTTTTCTTTCTGCTCGTCAATCTCTTTCAGGTCCGTCAGGCGCATGACGCCCAGATGCCTGACAGGCTCCAGCGCGCCATGACCCGAGCTGCGCTTGCGGTAGCGGTAGGCAACGGACGCGGTCCAGTCCGGGGCCGACAAGGGTTGCGGCAAGACCGACTCGATCCGCGTCATCAGGGATTCGACCCGCGCCATCAGGCTTTCAAATTTCGCGTTCATGCTTAGCTTCGGTAGTCGGCGTTGATCTTCACATAGTCGTAAGACAAGTCGCAAGTCCAGACCGTATCTGCCGCTTGACCACGTCCCAGTACCACACGCACGGTGATTTCACTTTGCTTCATCACGCGTTGCCCGTCGGCTTCCAGGTAGTCCACATGCCGGCCGCCATTTTTGGCCACCAGCACCTCGTCAAGGTACAAATCTATTTTGGTCTGGTCCAGATCGTCAATACCCGCGTAGCCGACAGCGGCCAGAATTCGGCCCAAGTTGGGATCGCTGGCAAAAAATGCCGTTTTGACCAGCGGTGAATGGGCGATCGCGTAAGCCACCTTGCGGCATTCCTCGCCCGTTTTTCCGCCCTCGACCTGCACAGTGATGAACTTGGTGGCGCCCTCGCCATCCCGCACGATGGCCTGCGCCAGTTTTTTCGCGATCGCCATCATCGCGGCGCGCAACACCTGCCCGTCGGGGCTGTCCAGCGAGATCACCGGGGCGTGTTGAGCCTGGTTGGTCGCAACGACCACGAAAGAGTCGTTGGTGGACGTGTCACCGTCGATGGTGACACGGTTGAAAGAGCCTTCGGCCAGTTCCTTGGCGAGTTGATTCATCAGCGACGGGGACACACAGGCATCGGTCGCCAGGAAGCCCAGCATGGTGGCCATATTGGGCCGAATCATGCCCGCGCCCTTGCTGATGCCGGTGATGGTGACGCTAGCGCCGCCCAGCGTGATGCGGCTTGAAAATGCCTTGGCCACCGTGTCCGTGGTCATGATGGCCTCGGCGGCATGGGCCCAATTGTCTGGCCTGGCATCTGCCAGCGCTGCCGGAAGCGCGGCCACGATGCGCTCATGGGGCAAAGCCTCCATGATCACACCGGTGGAGAAAGGCAGGACTTGCTCGGGCGAGAGATTGAGTGCACGTGCCAGCGCGATGCAGCAGGCCTGCGCGCGGTTCAAGCCCTCGTCGCCGGTACCCGCGTTGGCATTGCCGGTGTTGATCAGCATGGCGCGAATGCCGTGGCTTTGGCCTGCGTTTTTTGCCATGTGGGCGCGACAAATTTGCACGGGTGCCGCACAAAACCTGTTTTGCGTGAAAACAGCCCCTACGGACGCCCCCTCGTCCAACAGCAGCACGGCCAGATCCTTGCGGTCCGCCTTGCGTATCCCCGCTTCGGTGATTCCCCAGCGTGCGCCGGGCACGGGATAGAGGTCCGCCGCAGGCGTAGCAAGCAGATTGACAGGCATGTTCTTGACTCCAGAAAACCAGGGATGGGAGGTCAGCGCAGACTCTGGCCCAGCGAGCTCAGTTCAGCCTGCCGTGGCAATTTTTGTATTTGTTGCCCGAACCACAGGGGCAAGGCTCGTTGCGGCCCACCCGCGGCACCACACCGCCCGGCATGGCCTGGACTCGCCTTTGCGATTCTTCGTCCACCCGCGTTTCAACTTCACCGGTTTCGGTCGGCGCAGTGTAGGTAATGTTGGCGATATTCTCGGCCCGGTTTTCCATTTCTTCAGCGACCTGATCGAGCGCCTCCCCAGGCTGGACTTTGACCGTCATCAGCACTTTGGTGACATCGTTTTTGACGCTGTCGAGCAACTGGCCAAACAGCTCGAAGGCCTCGCGTTTGTATTCCTGCTTGGGCTGCTTTTGCGCGTAGCCGCGCAAATGAATACCCTGGCGCAAATAGTCGAGCGCGCTCAGGTGCTCGCGCCAGTGGCTGTCTATGCTTTGCAGCAGAACCACGCGTTCGAACTGGGTAAAGTTTTCTTCACCGATTTTCTCGAGTTTTTCGGCAAACGCGCCGTTCGCAGCCGCCACCACTTTCTCGACGACATCGTGATCGGTAATGGCCGTGGCTGCTTCCAGCTCCTGACGCAGGGAAAGTTCCAGCTGCCACTCTTCACGCAGCACTTTTTCAAGGCCCGCCACATCCCATTGCTCTTCGACACTTTCCACCGGCACATACTGCCGCGTCAAGTCCGTGAAGCAGCCTTCGCGCAGGGACGCGATTTGCCCCTCCAGGCTAGCGGCATCCATGATGTCATTGCGCTGCTGGTAAATCACCTTGCGCTGGTCATTGGACACATCGTCGTATTCGAGCAGCTGTTTGCGGATGTCAAAGTTGCGTGCTTCCACCTTGCGCTGGGCAGATTCGATGCTGCGCGACACGATACCGGCTTCAATCGCCTCACCATCGGGCATCTTGAGCCTGTCCATGATGGACTTGACGCGGTCACCCGCGAAAATGCGCATCAGCGGGTCATCCAGGCTCAGGTAAAACCGCGACGAACCGGGGTCACCCTGACGGCCTGAACGGCCTCGGAGCTGGTTGTCAATACGGCGTGACTCGTGGCGTTCGGTCGCGATGATGCGCAAACCACCCAGCGCCTTGACCTGCTCGTGCTCCTGCGCCCATTGAGCACGCAAGCGGACTGTTTCAGCTTCTTTGGCGCTGGCATCGAGCGACTCATCGGCATCAAGCGCCTCAATCAGCTTTTCGACATTGCCGCCGAGCACGATGTCGGTACCGCGCCCCGCCATGTTGGTCGCAATCGTGATCATCTTTGGACGCCCCGCCTGCGCCACGATGTCCGCTTCACGGGCATGCTGTTTGGCATTGAGTACCTGGTGTGGCAGGTTCGCCTTGATCAGCAGGTCGTCAATGATCTCGGAATTCTCGATCGAGGTGGTACCCACCAGCACCGGCTGGCCGCGCTCATAGCACTCGCGGATGTCCTTGATGGCTGCTTCGTATTTTTCGCGCGTGGTTTTGTAAACGCGGTCCAGTTGATCGTCGCGCTGACTGATCCGGTTGGGTGGAATGACGCTGGTTTCCAGTCCGTAGATTTCCTGAAACTCGTAGGCTTCGGTGTCAGCGGTTCCGGTCATGCCGGCCAGTTTGGCATAGAGGCGGAAATAGTTCTGGAAGGTGATGGAAGCCAGAGTCTGATTTTCCGCCTGAATCTGCACGCCTTCCTTGGCTTCAACGGCCTGATGCAGGCCATCGCTCCAGCGGCGGCCCGACATCAGGCGGCCGGTGAACTCGTCAACAATGACGACCTCGCCTTCCTGCACCACATAGTGCTGGTCGCGGTGATACAGCAGATTGCCGCGCAGCGCCGCGTACAAGTGGTGCATCAGCGAAATATTGGCCGGATCGTAGAGTGTGGCTCCTTCCGCAATCAGACCCAGATTAAACAGCAGGCGCTCGGCATTTTCATGACCCTGCTCGGTCAGGAACACCTGGTGCGTTTTTTCATCAATGGTGTAGTCGCCCGGTTTGGTCACGCCTTCACCGGTGCGAGGATCGGCTTCGCCCTCCTGCAGCGTCAGCAGGGGCACGACCTTGTTCATCGCGATGTACATCTCGGTGTGGTCTTCGGCCTGGCCGCTGATGATCAGCGGCGTACGGGCCTCATCGATCAGAATCGAGTCCACCTCATCGACGATGGCGAAGTTCAGGCCGCGCTGCACGCGGTCAGCCACTTCATACACCATGTTGTCGCGCAGGTAGTCAAAACCGTACTCGTTGTTGGTGCCGTAGGTGATGTCGGCTTGGTAGGCGGCCTGCTTCTCCTCGCGCGACATGTTGGGCAAATTAATGCCTACGCTCAAGCCCAGAAAGTTGTAGAGCTTGCCCATCCAGCGGGCATCGCGACTCGCGAGGTAATCATTGACCGTCACCACGTGCACGCCCTTACCGGTCAGTGCATTGAGGTAAACCGGCAGCGTCGCGGTGAGGGTTTTACCTTCGCCCGTGCCCATTTCCGAAATCTTGCCGTTGTGCAGCGACATGCCGCCCAGCATCTGAACATCAAAGTGACGCATCTTCATGATGCGTTTGCTGCCCTCCCGCACCACGGCAAAGGCTTCGGGAAGGATGGCGTCGAGTGTCTCGCCGGCGCTTACGCGGCCCTTGAACGCCTGGGTTTTGGCGCGCAACTGGTCGTCGTCGAGTTTCTCGTAATCGGTTTCCAGCGCATTGATTTTTTCTACGGTTTTGCGGTAGGTTTTGAGCAGCCGGTCGTTGCGACTGCCGAAAATTTTGGTCAGGATATTAGAAGCCATAAATGCGAGGCCGCATTGCGCGCTCCCGTGAGCTGCCAATGCGGCTGAAATCCCTTGTTGAGTACGGAACTTAAGTGTGGGCGCTATCAGTTAGTTCAACTGTGTGCAAACCCTTTGATTTTAACTCTGCCCGAAGCTTTGGCGCATCCAGCCCAAAATCGGCAGATGCGTCAGGCGTTCGCGTGCAAAAAGTGAACGGCATGGCGTGCCTTCAGTTCGCAGCCGGCGGCTGCGAGGCGGGTGCGCCAAGCGGCCTCAAGGCAGACGACGCAACCAGTGGTTGGGGCCCTTGTTGCCCTGCGGTCAGAAACTTCTGCGGATCCTGGAAAACGCCTTGGACCAATACCTCGAAATGCAGGTGCGGGCCGGTGGAGCGTCCTGTGCTACCCACTTCGGCAATTTTCTGGCCGCGCTTGACCAGGTCGCCCTTTTTCACCAGCACCCGGGACGCATGCGCGTAACGCGAGACCAGCTCATTGCCGTGATCAACTTCCACCATGTTGCCGTAGGCCGGATGGTATTCCCGCGTCACGACCACGCCGCCCGCAGCAGCGAGAATAGCTGTGCCGGGATCGGACGGAAAATCCAGCCCGGTGTGCAGGGCAGAGCGCCCATTGAGCGGGTCAATGCGCCAGCCAAAAGCAGAACCAAGGTTGCCGCCCGCCACGGGCGCCTGGGTAGGCACCATCATTTTCTTGATCTTCTGGTCAAACAGACGCGACTCCATCACGGTCAACAAATCAACCCGCTGGTCGGTCAATTTATCCATGTCAGCCAGCGTGGTCTGGAGTTCCTCCATCGTCAGGGAGCGCCCGGATACCAGCGCGCCACCGCTGCCGGGGACTCGCTTGATATCCGCAGGATTGACGCCCGCCAGCCCCGATACGCGCTCACCCAGCGATTCGATCTGTATGAGCTTGGCCTGCATTTCACCGACCCGCCTGGCCATCGCATCAAGGTTCTCGCGCAGAAACCGGTCGCGCTGTTCAGACTCATCCTTGACCACCAACCTCACCAAAGCGCCAATCACCGGCCAGCCTTCACGCGCGCCCTTGAGAAATACCCAGTGATAAAGGCCTGCAGATACCAGCATGAGTGCCAATGCGGCACCCATTCCCGCCACCACCAGCTTGGTGCCGCTCAGGTAAACAGCCCGGCTTTTGGCGAGCCACGCATCCGTGATAATCAATTGCACATGTCTACCTCTTTAAAAGCCTGCGCTCAGCCGACCGCATCCCGCTTGCCGTGAATACATTCCGTCGCCTTCCCCAAGCATTAAGCATCCATCAGGCAGCTGAAAATGCCCCGTCTCTGGCGCGGCTAACTGAATTGGTTAAGGAATCCAACGACAGGCTCAAGGCGATTGAGTCACTGCTGCCTGCCGCCCTGCGCCCTGCCATCAAGGCCGGACCCATCGATGGGGAGAGCTGGTGCCTGCTGGTGAGCGGTAACGCAGCCGCCGCCAAAGTCCGGCAACTGATTCCCCTGATCCAGGACCGCTTACTGAATAAAGGTTGGAAGGTTACCTCAATCAGGCTGAAGCTACTAATCGCCAGGAAGTAGTCCAGGGCCCGGCCCGTGCAGAACCGCGGCGCATGTGTTTTGGGCTCGGCTTTCTTTTGCTACCGTATTAATAGCAAAAAACGCCCACCTGCAATTGGCTAAAGGCGAATTTCATTGACATCTTGAAAGAATGGTGCCGCTTGTCGGAATCGAACTGACGACCTACCGCTTACAAGGCGGTTGCTCTACCAACTGAGCTAAAGCGGCACAAACTTAATCTCTGATTCTACTTGACGCGCTTGAGTGCCGGCCGCGTCCGTGGCGGTGGTTTGGGAGGCTCAGGCAAATCCGGGCCCTCCTCGTCAGCGCTTGCGGCACTTTCAGGCACCAGTTGCATGATCTTGCTCTCGGGCGCATCCGCTGCCGCCCTGGCAGAAGACGCTGTATTCGCTTCAGGGGCCATCAGCATGTCCGGGCCTGCATCGATGCCGGTCAAAGGAGCGGCTGCAGGCGTCATCATGGGAAACGCCATGCCCTGCCCATTTTCGCGGGCGTAAATGGCGATCACATGCGTGATGGGAACCATGATTTCCCGGCCGCTGCCGGCAAAACGCGCCTTGAACTCGATCCACTCATTACCTAGCTTCAGCGAACTGGTCGCATCAAAACCGATATTGAGCACAATCTCGTTGTTCTTCACATACTCGCGCGGCACCTGCACGGTGTCATCCACCGCCACAGCGATGTAAGGCGTGAAGCCGTTGTCGGTACACCACTCGTGCAGAGCCCGTATCAGGTACGGGCGCGTTGACGTGGCGTCCGGCACGTTCATGAATTCAGCCAAAACTGTTTGATCCGGTAGTTGAATACGGCAATTACTTGCGCATGACCTTTTCGGAAGGCGTCAGCGCTTCAATGTAAGCGGGGCGCGAAAAAATGCGCTCCGCATACTTGAGCAGCGGCGCAGCATTTTTTGACAAATCGATGCCGTAGTAGTCCAGACGCCACAGCAGAGGAGCAATCGCCACGTCCAGCATGGAGAAATTGTCCCCCAGCATGAACTTGTTCTTCAGGAAAATGGGGGCCAACTGCGTCAGGCGGTCACGGATGTGGGCACGGGACTTTTCAAGGGCTTTTTCGTTGCCCTTGGCAGCACGCGACTCCAGCGCGTTGACGTGAACGAACAGCTCTTTTTCGAAGTTCAGCAGGAACAGGCGAACGCGCGCACGGTCAACCGGATCGCCGGGCATGAGTTGCGGGTGCGGGAAGCGCTCGTCGATGTATTCGTTGATGATGTTCGACTCGTACAAAATCAGGTCGCGTTCGACCAGAATTGGCACCTGGCCGTAGGGGTTCATCACATTGATGTCTTCCGGCTTGTTGTACAAATCTACGTCGCGGATCTCAAAATCCATACCCTTTTCAAACAGCACAAAACGGCAGCGGTGGGAGAAGGGGCAGGTTGTACCTGAATAAAGGACCATCATGATTCGGAACTCCTTAAAGCAAAAGAGTGGAGGCCAAGAATCAAGCCTTGGGGGCCTCCACTCCGAAGGTGCCGATGCGCACCTGGGCACACCCGCGGCACACTAAACGACGAAAAAATTTACTTGACGTCTTTCCAGAACGCCGCGTTCAGGCGCCAGGCAACAAAGCTCAAGCAAAGAAGGAAAAGCAGCACCCAGACACCCACACGAACACGTGTATTTTGGGCCGGCTCACCCATCCACTGCAGATAACCGACGAGGTCGCCGACGGCCTGATCGTACTGCAACGGGGTCATGGAACCGGGTGTCACTTGCTGCCAACCCTTCAGAATGGATACCTTGTGGCCGTGCTCTTCTTTCTCGAAGTAGACCGGCTTGCGCTCACCTTGCAACTCCCACAACACGTGCGGCATCGCGATGTTGGGGAAGGCCAGATTGTTCCAGCCGGTGGCCTTGGTGTCGTCACGGTAAAAGGTGCGCATGTAGGTGTAGAGGTAATCTGCACCCGTGCCGCCCGCGCCGGAGCGTGAACGCGCAATCACGGTCAGGTCGGGCGGATTGGCACCAAACCAGCCTTTGGCCTGTTTCGGATCAATCGCAGCCTTCATGGTTTCGCCCACCTTGTCGGTGGTGAACAGCAGGTTGTCCTTGATCTGCTGCTCAGTCAGGCCGATATCTTGCAGACGGTTGAAGCGCATGAACGCTGCCGAGTGGCAGTTCAGGCAGTAGTTGACAAACAGCTTGGCGCCGTTTTGCAGGGCCGCCATGTCGTTGGTCTTGTTGGGCGCTTTGTCCCAGGCAAGTCCGCCACCTGCGGCCTGCGCACCAGCCGCCAAGCCGAACGCCATCGTGAGGGCGAGAATGAATTTTTTCATGGTTTCAGGTCTCTTTAAACTCAGTGGGCAGCAAACGTGACACGGTCAGGAACCGGCTTGAAGGTGCCGATCCGGCTCCACCACGGCATCAACAGGAAGAAACCGAAGTAAAACAGCGTCCCGACTTGCGACACCCGCTCGCCAATCGCTGACGGTGGCTGAACGCCGAGGTAGCCCAACACAAAAAAGTTGATTACGAAAATACCGTACAGGACCTTGTTCCAGCTTGGACGGTAACGGATGGATTTGACTTCGCTGTTGTCCAGCCAAGGCAGGAAAAACAGGATGACGACGGCACCACCCATGACCACCACGCCCCAGAACTTGGCGTCGATCATCAGCATGGCACCGACCATGACCACAGCGGCACCCACGATGATGAGCTTGAACAGGTTGGCCATCTTGGCCTTGACCACGCCCAGCACCGCACCAGCCAGCACGCAGGCAATCAGCGCGTACATCATCTCGCCGGTGATGGCACGCAGCATGGAGTAGTAAGGCGTGAAATACCAGACCGGCGCAATGTGCAGCGGCGTTTGCAGTGGATCGGCGGGAATGAAGTTGTTGTATTCAAGGAAATAGCCACCAAACTCGGGCGCAAAGAAAATGATGGCCGTGAAGATCATCAGGAACACGCTGACACCAAAAATGTCATGCACCGTGTAGTAGGGGTGAAAGGGAATTCCGTCCAGCGGATGGCCGTTGGCATCGCGTGGTGCGTTCGGACCCTTGATCTCAACGCCATCCGGGTTGTTGGAACCCACTTCGTGCAGCGCAATGATGTGCGCGACCACCAGACCCAACAGCACCAGCGGCACAGCGATCACGTGGAATGCAAAAAAGCGGTTCAGCGTCGCATCACCGACCACATAGTCGCCGCGGATCAGCAGCGCCAGGTCAGGACCAATAAACGGAATGGCCGCAAACAGGTTGACGATCACCTGAGCGCCCCAGTAGCTCATCTGGCCCCAGGGCAGCAGGTAGCCCATGAAAGCCTCGGCCATCAGGGCCAGAAAAATGGCGCAGCCAAAGACCCAGATCAGCTCGCGCGGCTTGCGGTAGCTGCCATAGATCAGGCCCCGGAACATGTGCAGGTAGACCACGACAAAAAAGGCCGAAGCACCGGTCGAGTGCATATAGCGGATCAGCCAGCCCCAAGGCACGTCGCGCATGATGTATTCGACCGAGCCAAACGCGAGCGCTGCGTCGGGTTTGTAATGCATCGTCAGAAAAATACCGGTCACGATCTGGATCACCAGCACCAGCATCGCCAACGAGCCAAAGATGTACCAGAAGTTGAAATTCTTCGGCGCATAGTACTCGCTCATGTGGTCCCTGAAGAGCTTGCTGGCCGGAAAACGGTTGTCCACCCAAGTCATCGCTTTGTCAGCGAAGGGGGCATCGGGAGAAATTTCTTTGAATTCAGCCATGACTGATCCTGGTTCGGTGGGTTCTTTAACGACAACTATTTAGGGTAGTGACGCGGGTTCTTTGACGCTGGCGACAGGGTCTTTGGCAGACGTTGGCTCGTCTTCAGGCTTTCTTGTCTTCGCCAATCAGCAGCCTTGAGTCTGACAGGTACATGTGCGGAGGCACTTCCAGGTTGTCTGGCGAAGGCTTGTTCTTGTAGACGCGGCCGGCCATGTCAAAGGTGGAACCGTGGCAGGGGCAAAGAAAGCCACCGGTCCAATCGTCTGGCAGCGAAGGCTGCGCACCGGGCTGGAACTTCTCGGAAGGCGAGCAGCCCAGATGCGGGCAGATGCCCACCACCACCAGCGTTTCGGGCTTGATGGAGCGGTTTTCGTTGAGGGCGTAGACAGGCGTCCAGCCGGGCAAGTTGCGCTGTGATTTCGGATCAGCCAGCAAAGCATCGTTTTTCACCAAGGTCGCCAATTGTTCCGGGGTGCGCTTGACGATCCATACCGGCTTACCGCGCCACTCGACGGTCATTTTCTCGCCGGGCTTGATGCCCGAAATATCAACTTCCACCGCAGCGCCGGTCGCTTTGGCTTTTTCGGAGGGCTGGAAGGTACTGACGAAAGGCACGGCAACCGCAGCAACACCTGCGCCACCTACGGCACAGGTAGCAACAATCCAGTTTCTTTTGTTTTTATCCATGGGCGCACCATTCGGTACACCGTTTACGCTTGCTTCGCTTGCTTGGGTCATGTGAGTCCTTCAAGAACTGGCTTGAAAAAGGCATAGTGGGATCAACCCGCGATTGTAGCGGAGCGCAAAGTAGTTTTTCAAGCCACAGGCCGGGATCCGGGCGGCCCGGGCCCACCCAGGTGCAAGCCGTTGCGCTAGCGCATACAAGGCTTCCAGCACCGCATGCGCAGCCCTTTCAAAAACAGCTTTAGCCTAGATAATCAGTAGCCCAAAAGGCGTTAAAAATCCGGATTCGCCTCGGCGACTACCCGATAACAACAGGAGGTTCACATGGGAATGATGCAGGAATTCAAGGAGTTTGCGGTCAAGGGCAATGTTATTGACCTGGCGGTGGGCGTGATCATTGGCGGGGCCTTCGGGAAAATTGTCACCTCGATAGTGAGCGACCTGATCATGCCGGTCATAGGCGCGATGGTCGGTCAACTCGACTTTTCCAACCTGTTTGTGGTGCTGGGCAAGGTGCCGCCGGACACCGTCATGACACTGGACGCGCTCAAAACGGCGGGCGTTCCGGTGTTGGCCTATGGCAGTTTCATTACCGTCGCGGTCAACTTTGCCATTTTGGCATTCATCATTTTCCTGATGGTCAAGCAGATCAACCGGCTCAAACGACAGGAAGTGGCCGCACCTGCTGCGCCAGCGCCACTGGCCGAAGACATCCTCCTGCTGCGCGAAATCCGCGACAGCCTTAAAAAATAGGCTTTCGCGGCGCAACAGAAATGGGCACAGTCACTATCAATTAGATAGCTTATAGCGCCCGCAGTTATTGCACAAACGACTATTTTCTCTTTATTTCAGGCGGCCAGCTGGCGCGCCATGCGAAGGGCCGCCACCAAGCTGGACGCATCGGCCCGGGCCGTACCGGCGATGTCAAACGCCGTGCCATGATCCGGGCTGGTGCGCACCAGCGGCAGCCCCAGCGTGACGTTGACGCCCTGCTCCACCCCCAGGTATTTCACCGGAATCAGGCCCTGGTCGTGGTACATCGCAACCACTACGTCAAACTCGCCGGGCTTTCCGGGTGCGTTGCGCGCGCGCATGAAGACCGTGTCCGGTGCAAAAGGGCCGTGCACGTCCATGCCTTCTGCCCGGGCAGCGGTCATGGCGGGCGCGATGATGGTCTGCTCTTCGGCGCCAAACAGGCCGCCCTCGCCAGCATGCGGATTCAGTCCTGCCACGGCGATGCGCGGCAGCCGCCCCAGGCTGGCGCCGACGGCCCGGTGCGTGATGCGCAGGGTTTGCAGCACGTTGTCAAACGTCACGGCCTCAATCGCGTTGCGCAGCGACATGTGGATGCTTACCAGCACGGTTTTCAGCTCGTCATTGGCCAACATCATGCGCACCGGCACCTGACTCACGGGCAGACCCAAAAACGAGGCCGCTTCGGCCTGCAGCAGCTCGGTGTGGCCCGGAAATCCCGCGGCCCAGCCGCCCGCTGCCGCCAGGGCCTCCTTGTGAATCGGCGCCGTGACCATGGCCGCCGCCTCGCCGGCCAGCACGGCGCGGGCGGCCCAGACAATGCAGTCGGCTGCAGCTTTTCCAGCCGAAGCACTCACCAGACCATATGGTACCGGTGCAAGCAGCTCACATTGTTGTAGCACTGCAATGCAGCGCGGCGGCACGCTGGACGCTCCAGCCAGGCTGTCGAGTTGGGCCACCGGCAACGCCAGGGTTCCGGTTGCCGCCGCCGTCAGCACGGCAGCGCGGCGCAAGGTGGCCACGTCACCGACCACGACGCAGCCCGCCATCTCGTCCGGTGAATCGCGAAACGCCTTGGCGATGATTTCAGGGCCAATGCCAGCGGCATCGCCCATGGTGATGAGGATGGGTTTGGTCATGCGGGGTTGTCGATGTCGATGAATTGATGGTCCAGGCCGAACTGCGCCGCCACCTGCGACGCCGCCGCTGGCGCGCCATAGCGCTCCGACGCATGGTGGCCGCAGGCGATGAAGGCCACGCCCATCTCGCGGGCGTAATGCGCTTGGGGCTCGGAAATTTCGCCGGTGATGAAGGCGTCGGCGCCCGCGGCAATCGCCGACTCAAAGTAGCCTTGCGCTCCGCCGCTGCACCACGCTATATTTTTAATAGCTGCTTGTACCCGTCCTACTTGGACCACGGGTCTTTTTAATACATTTTCTACGTGCTCAGCCAGCGCCTCAGTGCTGACAAAGCTGCTGCCGTCTGCCCGAGCGCCCATAAAGCCCAGGTCCTGTTCACCAAAGCGTGCGGTAGCGTGCAGGCCGAGCTGCAGGCCCAATTGCGCGTTATTGCCCCATTCAGGGTGCGCATCGAGCGGCAAATGGTAGGCCAACAGGTTGATGTCATGGGCCAGCAACAGGGCCAGACGCTGCTTCATCCAGCCCGTGACGCAACCGTCCTGGCCACGCCAGAACAGGCCGTGGTGCACAAAAATGGCGTCGGCCTGCGCGTCAATGGCCGCCTCAATCAGCGCGCGGCTGGCCGTGACGCCAGAGACGATTTTTTGAATCTGCGCACGCCCTTCCACCTGCAGGCCGTTGGGGCCATAGTCCTTGAAGCGCGCGGGCTGCAACAGCGCATCAAAGGCTTGCAGCAAATCCTGTCGGGTGGTGCTCATGCGTTGATTGTCTCAGCCCTGGGGCGCTGGCTGCAGCATACACACACCGTCAGGCTGCTCATGATCAAACGCAAGCCGGTTTGCCTTCGCTTGAGGGACAATATGCCGATACTGTGCCAGGCCCCGACGGGCGTGACCAGCACAGCCTTAGCCCTCCCCTTTGACCCTGTTACCCCCCACTCATCCATGAAGCGCTTTTGGCTCCTGTTTTCCCAGACCGTCACCATTTTGCTGGCGGCTTATTTTGTGGTGGCCACGCTCAAGCCCCAGTGGCTATATCAGGGCGCCGCGCTGGGCGGCGTGTCCGTGCTGCAGGCCGCGCCAGGCAGCGTGCCGGCCAACGCCAGCCCCACCGCCAGCTTCGCCACAGCCGCCAAGCAGGCCTCGGCGGCCGTGGTCAGCATCAACACCAGCAAGGCGGCGGCCCAAAGTCCGCACACCGAGGACCCGTGGTTCAAGTTTTTCTTCGGCGACCAGGGCTCCGGTGAGCCGCAGGTCGGGCTGGGCAGCGGCGTCATCATCAGCGCCTCGGGCTACATCCTGACCAACAACCATGTGGTGGAAGGTGCTGACGAGATTGAAGTCATCCTCAACGACACCCGCAAAGCCAGGGCCAAGGTCATTGGCACCGACCCGGACACCGACCTGGCCATTCTCAAGATCGATCTGGACAAACTGCCCGTCATCGTGCTGGGCGACTCCGACGCGCTGCAGGTCGGCGACCCGGTGCTGGCCATTGGCAACCCGTTTGGCGTGGGCCAGACCGTGACCGGCGGCATCGTGAGCGCGCTGGGACGCAACCAGCTGGGTATCAACACCTTCGAGAATTTCATCCAGACCGATGCGGCCATCAACCCCGGCAACTCGGGGGGCGCGCTGGTCGACGTCAATGGCAACCTGATGGGCATCAACACCGCGATTTACTCGCGCTCGGGCGGCTCGATGGGCATAGGGTTTGCCATTCCGGTGTCAACGGCCAAGCAGGTGCTGGACAGCATTGTGAGAGATGGCCAGGTCACGCGTGGCTGGATTGGTGTCGAGCCGCAAGACCTGAATCCCGAACTGGCCGCCACCTTTGGTCTGGACCCGGCTGCCGCAAAAGCGGGCGGGGTCATCATCACGGGTGTGCTGCAAAACGGCCCGGCTGCGCAGGCCGGTATCCGGCCAGGCGACGTCGTCACCGCCGTCAATGGCAAGCCGGTGCGCAATGTGAGCCAGCTGCTGACGGCGGTAGCCGCCCTCAAACCCGGCACACCCGCACCGCTGACCGTGCTGCGCAAAGACAGCCAGAGCGAGGTGGCCGTAACCCCCGGCACACGCCAGCGGCCCAGGGCGCAGCGCTGAGGCGGAAATTTTCCAGCATCCGGGTTTGAGGCCTTGCCGGGCCCAGCCGCGGCTTCACGGGCAGGCGATTTATTGGCTGGAATCGCTATTTATTAGATAGCACAGAACGCCCGCATGTATTGGGCTGAATCCCTATTTGACGCCACTCATCCAGCGCCGGCGAACTTTCCGGACTGGCGACGCCCGTGATACTGACGTCAGTGCGTCTTGCCAGACGCCGTAAAACCGAAGGCACTCAGGGCGAGGCTTTGTCGCTGTCGGTTTCAGGCGCTTTGGTGTGACTGACAAACAGCAGCGCGGCCCAAATGCCAACCTCGTACAGCCCGCCTACCACGCCGAGCAGCATGATCATCGAACCCGCATCGGGGGGAGTGACCAGCGCGGTGGCGACGGCAGCCAGCACCCAGAAATAACCGCGGTACTGGCGCAGCTGAGCCACCGTGAGTATGCCCATGCGAACCAGCAGGATCACCGCAATCGGCACCTCAAACGCCAGGCCAAACGCCAGGAACATCCCCAGCACAAAGTTAAGGTATTCCTCAATGTCTGGCGCGGCGGTAATCGACTTGGGCGCAAAGCTCTGGATGAACTTGAACACTTGGCCAAAGACAAAGTAATAGCAAAACGCCACGCCGGTAAAAAACAGCAAAGTGCTGGAAACCACCAGCGGCATGACCAGCTTTTTCTCGTGCGAATAAAGACCGGGGGCAATGAAAGCCCAGACCTGGTAGAGCACCACCGGCAACGCAATCATGAAAGCAGCCATGAACATGATCTTGATCGGCACCACAAACGGTGAAATGACGTTGGTGGCAATCAACGTGGCGCCCTTGGGCAGGGAAGCCACCAGCGGCGCGGCCATCAGGTCATACAGCGCGCCCGGGCCGGGAAACAGCGCCAGCACGGCCGCTGCGACGCCAATCGCAATCACCGCCTTGATCATCCGGTCGCGCAGCTCCACCAGGTGCTGCACAAAGGGTTGCTCGGTGCCTGATAGTTCGTCGGGCTTGTCGGTCTGGGGGTCGCTCATGAGGGAGGCTCGCGCTGGATAGGTTGCGCCGGCGTGCACGCAAACAAAAGGAGATCAGGAATGAAAGTCAGGCGTGAGGGCCCGGCTGCGGGCGAAAACGTGCCACGCGGGCAGCGCCGGACTGCGCGTTGGTGCGTACCCCCGAACGGGCCTTGTACCAGCGCGGCGTGGCGCCCTGCTTGAGCCGCCACTTCTTTTTGGGGTGCTTGTATTCGGGAAACGACACCATGCCAGGCAACTCGCCAGCACCCATGCCCGTGGCATCGGACCACGACTTTTCAAAATCACTGGCGTTGGTCTGGATCGATTGCTCGACGTCGCGGGCCGCCCCCTCGACGCTCTCTTTCATCTTTTTGAGTTCGTCAAGCTCCATGGAGCGGTTGACTTCCTGCTTGACGTCGGCCACGTAGCGTTGCGCCTTGCCCAGCAGGGTACCCACGGTACGCGCCAGACGCGGCAGTTTTTCAGGGCCGATCACGATCAGCGCCACGGCGCCGATCAGCGCAATTTTGGAAATGCCGAGGTCAATCACGGCAGATCAATCAGACAATGTGTCAGCACAAGCGGCATGGTGTCCCGGATCAGGACTTTTGCCGGGCTTCCACGTCAATCGTGGTCTTGTCCGCTTTGTCGACGGCCTGGGCATTGGTGACCTGGCTCGCCGGCGCAGCAGGCTGGTCGTCAGCAGACTGCCCGCCTTCTTTCATGCCGTCTTTAAAGCCCTTGACAGCGCCACCCAGGTCGCCGCCCATGTTTTTGAGTTTTTTGGTGCCAAACACCATCACAACGATCAACAGCACGATCAACCAGTGCCAAATGGAAAGTCCACCCATGTTTTTCTCCTAATCTGTAATTGCAGGTTTGCGAATTTGCACGAAACTAGAGCGATTCTAAGGGCCTGACATGTCAGATGCTGGTCAAGCCCCCCTACACCCACTCATTCTCAGGTAATTATTAGTACCTTGACGGGCCCGAGGGTTCCCTCAAGGGCTCAAAAATCCCCCGTCAGCCCGTCAGCCCGTCAGCCCTTCAGCCACGGCCTGGGGCCGCCGATGACATGAAAATGCAGGTGATGCACTTCCTGCCCGCCTTCGGCGCCGGTATTGGTCACGATGCGAAAACCGCCCTCCGGGTAGGGATTGCATCCTTGCTCCAGCGCCAGCTGGGGCGCCAGCACCATCATGCGCCCCAGCAGCGCCGCATGTTCCGGCCCCACCTGCGCCATCGACGGGATATGCGCCTTGGGAATGATCAAGAAATGCACCGGCGCCCAGGGGTGAAGGTCGTGAAATGCAAACAGCTCGTCGTCCTCGTAGACCTTGCGGCTGGGAATGGTGCCGGCTGCGATTTTGCAGAAAATGCAGTTGTCAGAATGGTTCATGCGCTCGTTCGGGCTCGTTCTGTGGACAAAAGGGGCTCAGGGCAGACGCTGGCTGTTAAAGCGCATCCAGCCGCGCACGCAGCGGTACAGATACCAGAGCCAGACCAGGCCATAGGCGATGAAGCCCGGCAGCACCAGCAGCAGCCACAGCGGCGACAGCAGCGCCAGCCACAGCAGCGTCCACCAGAAGGTGCGGATCATGTAGCCGTGGTGCGCGATGTACAGCGGGTCGGACTCGTCGGCACGCCGGATGTAGTTGACGATGAGCGCCACCACCGCAAACACGCCGCCACTGAACCAGGCCAGCGTGTGCAGGCCGTACAGCACATGCATCACGGTGCGGTCGTTGGGATTGTGGCCGCTGCGCTCGATCAAATCGTTGTTCATGGCTCAGGCCTTTTCGTGTGTTTCGCGTTGCTGCGCCTTGCGCAGCGCCTTTTCTTCAATCCCGCTGGTGCCTTCGCGGCGCTCCAGTTCGGCCATCACGTCGGCGGGCGTCAGCCCGTAATGAACCAGCGCGATCAGGCTGTGAAACCACAGGTCGGCCACCTCGCCGACCAGCTTGGCCTTGAGCTCGGCCGTGGTGCCGCCATAGTCGAGGTCCTTGGCGGCCATCACGGTCTCGGTCGCTTCCTCGCCGATTTTCTTCAGGAAGGCGTCCGGTCCCTTGTGTAGCAGGCGCGCCACATAGCTGGTTTCGGGGTCGCCGCCGTGGGCCGGCAGGCGGCCTTCAATGGTCTGCGCCAGGCGCTGGAGGGTATCGTTAGAGGGCATGTTCGCTTTGGTGCCGGTTATTTGTAGATGCTGGCGGGATCTTTCAAGACCGGCTCGGTGACGACCCATTGTCCGTCTTTATAGAGGCTGAAAAAGCAGCTATGGCGGCCGGTGTGGCAAGCAATGCCAGGCTGATCGGGCTCGTGGCCGAGCTGCGTGACCTTGAGCAGCACCACATCGTTGTCGCAGTCGAGCCGAATTTCATGCACCGTCTGGAGGTGACCCGACTCTTCGCCTTTGTGCCACAAGCGCCCGCGTGAGCGGCTGAAATATACGGCCTGGCCCAGCTCGGCGGTTTTCTGCAGCGCCTCGCGGTTCATCCAGGCAAACATCAGCACATCGCCGCTGCCGGCTTCCTGCGCAATCACCGGGACCAGGCCCTTGTCGTCCCAGCGGACATCATCGATCCAATTCATGCTCTGCATTGTCCCTGGTTGTGGCGGGCAGCCGCCTTGCAGCGCGCCGTTTCGGCCATTTTTTACTATCAAATAAATAGCTGGTGTCGCCCGACTGTATTGGGCTGGAGGCCTAAATTTCTTGAAATTTAGAGTCGCACCGGAATGCCGCGCCCAGCCATGTACTGCTTGGCCTGCTGCACGGTGTAATCGCCGTAGTGAAAGATACTGGCCGCCAGCACCGCATCGGCGCCGCCAATCTGGATGCCGTCGGCCAGATGCGCCAGGTTGCCGACGCCGCCCGAGGCGATCACCGGCACGCTGACCGCGTCGCTGACCGCGCGGGTCAGCGCCAGGTCGAAGCCCGACTTGGTGCCGTCGCGGTCCATGCTGGTCAGCAAAATTTCGCCAGCGCCGCGCCGCGCCATCTCGCTGGCCCAGGCCACGGCGTCGAGGCCGGTGTTTTTGCGGCCGCCGTGGCTGTAGACATCCCAGCCGGCGCCGCGGGTTTGGGCATCTTCTGCGCTGCGGCGCTTGGCGTCAATCGCCACGACGATGCACTGGGCGCCGTATTTGGCCGAGGCATCTTCGATCACCTGCGGGTTGGCCAGCGCAGCCGAATTGAAGCTGGTTTTGTCAGCGCCGGCATTGAGCAGGCGGCGCACGTCTTCAACCGTGCGCACCCCGCCGCCAACCGTCAGGGGAATGAACACCTGCGAGGCCACGGCTTCGATGATGTGCAGAATCAGATCACGCCCGTCGCTGGTGGCGGTGATGTCCAGGAAGGTCAGTTCGTCCGCGCCCTGGTCGTTGTAGCGCGCGGCAATTTCCACCGGGTCGCCGGCATCGCGCAACTCGGTGAAATTGACGCCTTTGACGACGCGACCACCGGTCACGTCGAGGCAGGGAATGATGCGTTTAGCGAGCATGGTGGGACAGCACAAGAGCCAAGTTAAAAGACATGGACGCCTATGGCCGCAGCGCCGGGCCGCCCCAAGCAAGGCCAGCCCCCTCGGGGAGCAGCGCAGCACACGAAGTGGCAAGCGTGGGGGCCATATTTCTAGCCATTCAACTCGTCAGCGCGCGCCTGGGCCGCTTCAAAGTCCAGATCGCCGCTGTAGATGGAGCGGCCGCAAATCACGCCGTCCACGCCTTCATCTTCGACCTTGCACAACGCTTCGATATCGGCCATGTTGGACAGGCCGCCCGAGGCGATAACGGGAATCGTCAGTGCCTGTGCGAGCCTGACGGTCGCCTCGATGTTGATGCCGCTGAGCATGCCGTCGCGGCCAATGTCGGTGTAGATAATGGACTCGACGCCGTAGTCCTGGAATTTCTTGCCCAGATCGACTACCTCGTGGCCCGTAAGCTTGCTCCAGCCGTCGGTCGCGACCTTGCCGTCCTTGGCATCGAGCCCGACGATAATGTGGCCGCCAAAGGCCGTGCAGGCGTCCTGCAAAAAGCCGGGGTTCTTCACGGCAGCGGTGCCAATGATGACGTAGCGCAGGCCGGCATCGAGGTAGCGCTCGATGGTGTCCAGGTCGCGTATGCCGCCGCCCAGCTGGACGTCGATTTCGTTGCCCACTTCCGCCAGGATGCGCCTGATGGCCGCCTCGTTCTTGGGCTTGCCCGCAAACGCGCCATTCAGGTCCACCAGGTGCAGGCGGCGCGCGCCCTTGTTGACCCAGCTGCGCGCCATGGCGGCCGGGTCTTCGCTGAAGATGGTGGATTGATCCATGTCGCCCTGTTTCAGGCGAACGCAGTGACCGTCTTTCAAGTCAATCGCGGGGATGAGTAGCATGTTGGGGTAGGAAGAAATCGGAAAGTGGGTTGAAACAAGGCGATGGGCCCGGCAGGCCGGGTGCCATCGACGGCGGGTGGGTCTTCAGGGCTTCCAGTGCAGGAAATTGCGGTACAGCGCCAGCCCGTGGTCGGCACTTTTTTCGGGGTGAAATTGCGTCGCAAAAATATTATCGCGTGCAATTGCGGCTGCAAAGCGCCCGCCGTAGTCGGTCTCGCCGGCAATGTGGCGCGCATCCGACGGCTTGGCGTAAAAGCTGTGCACGAAGTAAAAATACGCGCCGTCAGGCACGCCGGCCCACACCGGATGCACCGGGCGGGTCTGGTAGACCTGGTTCCAGCCCATTTGCGGCACCTTGTAGCGGCTGCCATCGGGCTGCAGCTTGCCGG